>Ga0315274_10011221_pt1 | contig 12843 bp, 8 predicted proteins | sample YL17G02_20_MG_FD_203700 | JGI IMG/M metagenome (GOLD analysis project Ga0315274, IMG submission 203700) | Sediment microbial communities from Yellowstone Lake, YNP, Wyoming, USA - YL17G02_20 | ecosystem: Environmental > Aquatic > Freshwater > Lake > Sediment | place: USA: Wyoming | collected... | reverse complement strand
CGCGAAAGCCCAGATCATGAGGGCACGCATACCCCAAGATCTCGCCTTCCTCTTCCCACACGAGGGCTAGATCTTTACCGGCGGTAATCTCAATCTCGAGTACGTTCGGGTCCGCTTCCGTCGCAATTCTAATCATAATCTCTCTCCTGCCTATGAGGGTCGTGAATCAGCGGCCGGGATCGAGATGGGGCACAATTATGTCCCAAAGCGGTTTGACACCTTCGCCGGTCGCTGCGGAGAAGGGAACGACGAGGGCGTCGTCAGCCAGGTTGAGTTCAGTCCGAATGGCCTTGAGGTTTCGCACACGTTCATTGCGGTTGAGTTTGTCAATCTTGGTTGCGACGAGGAGGACCGGCACTCGTGCGCGCCTCAGCAGCTCGAGCATCTCGTGGTCGCCCTCCGAGGGAGTATGCCGGGCATCGAGGAGTTGAACGACAAGCCTGAGCGGGTCGCGACCTCGAAGGTAGGCCGCCATTACGCGCGACCACTGCTCTTTAACGCCTTTGGGGACCTTCGCATAGCCGTACCCCGGCAGATCGACAAAGTAGAGCCGCCCGTTGACATCGAAAAAGTTGATGGTCTGCGTTTTGCCGGGAGTGCGGCTGGTCTTTGCGAGGCCCTTCCGGTTCAGGAGCGCGTTGAGAAGGCTCGACTTTCCGACGTTAGAGCGCCCAACAAAGGCGATCTCGGGGCGGCCGTCGCGCGGGCATTCCTCGGTGCGCATCACGGACTTCACGAATGTGGCGGACTCTACTTTCATGGCCGCACGTCCGGGGTAGTGTGGCGAATCGTGATTGACCCCGTGGGTTCATCACGCTTGTGCTCGTAATCGAAGAAGAAGGGGTGATTGTTCCCCGCGAGTGCGCATTGTCTTTCTCGGATTGGCAACGTCTTGGGAGTAAACGAGGGCATATGGCTGTGAGTCTTCGATTACGATTACGAGCACGAGCACGACATACTGCCGCGCTCGGATATCAGTCGAAGACCAACGCGAAGACTTCAGCGATATCCGTCACGAGAATAAAAGCGATCTCCTCGCGGACGTCAGCCGGAATCTCGACGAGGTCCTTTTCGTTCTCCTTCGGCATGATGACGGACCGAATTCCGGCCCGGTGCGCGGCGAGGACTTTCTCCTTGATGCCGCCCACGGGCAGAACGCGTCCGCGCAACGTGATCTCGCCGGTCATGGCGCGCGCGTCCTTCGGCGGAACGTTCTTCAGCGCCGACAGCATCGACACGGCGATGGGCACGCCCGCGGACGGCCCGTCCTTCGGGATGGCGCCCTCGGGCACATGCACGTGCAGGTCGGAAGTGCGATAGAACGAGGCGGAAATCCCGAGTTCTTCGGCGCGCGACCGGAGATAGCTGTAGGCGGCGCGGGCCGACTCTTTCATGACCTCTCCGAGATGGCCAGTCAGAGTGAGCCCGCCTTTGCCCTTCATGACGGCGGTCTCGACGCTGAGGGTGTCGCCGCCGGCCATGGTCCACGCCATGCCGACCGCGACGCCGACTTGCGGCTCGAGCTCGGCGCGCATTTCGCCGTACTCGTATGGCCCGAGCAAATCGAGGGGTTTCTTGTCGTCAACGATAATCGGACTGTCGGGTTTCTCCTCGACGACCTTGCGCGCCACTTTCCGGCACACGTTGGCCACTTGGCGTTCGAGCTCGCGCACACCGGCCTCGCGCGTGTACCGGTCTATTAGGATCTTGATGCCGGAGTCCTCGAAGTGGAGGGCTTCCTCGGTCAGGCCGCATTCTTTCATCTGCTTGGGAATGAGAAAGAGCCTTGCGATGTGGTGCTTCTCATGACTCGTGTATCCAGCCAGGCGCACGACCTCCATCCGATCATGGAGGGCATAAGGAATGGCATACTCGTCGTTCGCGGTCGTGATGAAGAAAACCTCGTGAAGATCAAAATCAACTTCGAGGTAATGGTCGTTGAATGTCTTGTTCTGTTCGGGATCAAGCACTTCGAGAAGGGCGGACGCGGGATCCCCTCGGAAATCCACGCTCATCTTGTCCACCTCATCCAGCATGAACACGGGATTGCGTACACCGGCCTTTTTCATGTTCTGGATGATGCGCCCCGGCAAAGATCCAACGTACGTCCGGCGATGGCCGCGGATCTCGGCTTCGTCGCGAATGCCGCCGAGGGACATGCGCACGAACTCCCGCTTCATTGCGCGCGCGACGCTCTGGCCGAGCGAGGTCTTGCCCACACCGGGCGGCCCCACTAGACAAAGAATGGGACCCTTGGTGTATTTGCTCAGTTTTCGGACCGCGAGGAACTCGAGGATGCGTTCCTTGACCTTTGTCAGCCCGTAGTGATCCTCATCAAGGATCCTTTTCGCCAGCGGGATATCGATCTCGTCGTGTGTCCGTTTTTTCCAAGGCACGTCGATGAGCCATTCGATGTAAGTGCGGATGACGGCCCCTTCAGGGCTCATCGGCGGCATGCGCTGGTAGCGTCCCAACTCGCGCAGGGTCTTTTCCTCCACTTCCTTCGGCATGCCGGCCTTCGAGATGTTCTCGCGGAGTTCCGTGAACTCATCCGCGCCCTCCTCGGCGCTGCCGAGCTCCTGATGAATGGCCTTCAGTTGTTCATGAAGGTAATACTCGCGCTGGCTGCGCTCCATCTGCTCACGAACGCGCTCCCGGACCGTCTTCTCGATCTCGAGCAGCTCGTTCTCGCGCATCAGGAACCCGGTTATCTTTTCCATTCGCTCGCGGTCGTCCACGATGCTGAGGATTTCCTGACGTTCCTCGACGCGCACGGGGAAAAAGGCGCAAACGAGATCGAGCAGCGCCTCGGACTCGGTGATGTTGCGCAGGGAGAGGACGATCTCAGGCGCCACGCGCTGGCTCAGCCGCACGTATTCCTCGAACTGATTGAGCGTGGTCCGCATCAGGGCCATGCCCTTCTTGTCTCGCGCCGGCTTGCTATGAATTTCCTCGACGGCGACCTCGTAGTAGCTTTCTCTCGCCGTCATCCGCCGTACCACGGCCCGATGGAGACCCTCGATGACGATCTTTACCGTGTTGTCTGGCATGCGAAGGGTCTGCAAGATGTTCGCGGCCACACCCACGCTGTGGAGTCCCTCCTGGGTGGGAACTTCGGCACTCGGATCTGTTTGCATGCACACGAACAGGGGACGATCCGTCGCGAGGCTTTCCTCGACGGCGAACATCGAGGCCGGCCTCCCGACCATAAGTGGAACGACCATCCGCGGGAAGATGACGACGTCCTTGAGCGGCAACAACGGTAGACGCGTGTACCAGCTATTCTCTTCACGGTTTCTTCTAGACATCGATTGTTCTCCGAAGGGAATCACGGGCCGGCCCCAAACCCATCGCGTGTCGTCCCCGGCCCAAGAGCCGGGGGGATTGCGCTCACGCCCCGCTGTTTATGCGGGTTTCAGCGCAGGCGCCGCGCATGCCTCATCTTCCGCGCGGTCTCACGCCAACGCCGTTTTCCCGGCGCCACCCGCTTCATCGGCTTCGTGCTCGTATACCAGAAGAGGTTCTTCGTGGTTGCGGATCACGCCCGCCGTTATCACGCACTCGCGAACGCCGCCCCTCGAGGGAATCTCGAACATGACGTTGAGCATGACCTCTTCCATGATCGAGCGGAGCCCGCGTGCGCCTATCTCTTTTGAAAAGGCAACCTCGGCAATGGCCTCGACCGTTTCGTCCGGGAAGCGAAGCTTGACCTTCTCGAGCTCGAACAGCTTCTCATATTGCCGGACGAGTGCGTTCTTGGGCTCTACAAGCACACGGATGAGGTCGTCCTTCGAAAGCTCGTGGAGCGTAGCCACTACGGGCAAACGGCCGCAAAACTCCGGAATCATCCCAAACTTGATCAGGTCTTCCGGCTGGACCAACTCGAGGATCTCGCCGATCTTGCGCTCGCTCTTCGGCTTGATGTCGGCGTTAAAACCGATGACGTTCGTGCGCGTGCGCCGCTCAATAATACGGTCCAGGCTGTTGAACGCCCCACCGCAGACAAAGAGAACATTGGTGGTGTTGATGGGTATGCACTCCTGCTGCGGGTGCTTGCGTCCCCCCTGCGGGGGCACGTTCGCAATGGTCCCCTCGAGGATCTTGAGCAATGCCTGCTGGACGCCTTCGCCGGAAACATCGCGCGTGATGGACGGACTATCGCCCTTCCGGGCGATCTTGTCGATCTCGTCAATATAGACGATGCCGGTCTCAGCGCGGGCGGAATCGAATTCAGCCGCCTGCAACAGCTTCAGGAGAATGTTCTCGACGTCGTCGCCCACATAGCCCGCTTCCGTAAGCGTGGTCGCATCGACAATAGCAAACGGCACGTCCAACATGCGGGCCAGGCTTTCCGCAAGCAGGGTCTTCCCGCAACCGGAAGGGCCTATCAGAAGCACGTTCGACTTCTGCAACTCAACGCCGCCAATCTCACCCCCCGCGGCAACTCGCTTGTAATGATTGTGCACGGCTACCGAAAGAATCCGCTTGGCCCGTTCCTGGCCAATGACGTATTGATCCAGGAAAGCCTTGATGTCGGCCGGCGTCGGCACCTTCAGCGAACGCTTGACGGAACGCCGCGGACGATCTTCTGCTATCAGGTCCGCACAGAGATTCACGCACTCATCGCAGATGTTCGTATTATCCGGTCCGGCAATGAGCTTGGCCGCTTCATCCTGGCGTTTCCCGCAGAAGGAGCATGTCGGCATTTCCGGGCGGTGGTGTGGAGGCATGACTATCTCCTCAACTAACACAACAAAACTACTGCACGGCTGGGAATCCGGTATCGGGCCGGACTGGCCTTATGGCTTATAGCATATTTAAGCACTTTTGTCAAGAGTTATCTTCTTCGTCCTGTACGGCCCCGATCAGACCCTTTGACTTATTCTGCCAGGAAAGCACCTCTCGGGTCAAATCCAAAACAACGTCAGATCGGACGCATCAGACAGGTCAGACGAGTCCGACGGGTTGGACAAGTCGGAATTCATGATTTCTTGGCGCCTGTCTTGTTGATCTCGGTTAACCCTGGAGAGTTCCTTTTGTGAGGCGGCTGAAACAGCCATTCACGGCAGTCTCTTTGGATTCGCACCTTTAATGCTCTTCTAAGAACTATCCCCTTTATCTTGTGGTGGAAGTGTGCTATACTTCGCCTTGCCACAATATATTGGGGAGTTCTTATCGACCCTGGTGTTTGGGAGAAACCCAGCGGGGCGGGTAGGGATATTTATCGGTGGCACAGGAGTCTGGCGTGTGAACGGTTTGAAGCGGAAGGTCCATTTCGTCGGCGTAGGCGGGATCGGCATGAGTGGCCTGGCCGAGATCCTGTTGAATCTCGGGTATGACGTTTCCGGATCGGACTTGAGGCCCTCGGAAATCACGGAACGTCTCGAACGGTACGGCTTGCGCTTTTACGAGGGGCATGAAGCATCCAATGCCGGCGATGCAGGGATCGTGGTCGTCTCCGCGGCGGTGAAAGGCGACAACGTTGAGGTGGCGGCTGCGAGGGAGAGAGGGATTCCCGTGATCCATCGCAGCGATCTGCTTGCGGACTTGATGCGTCTGAAGCCGAACGCAGTGGCCGTGGGGGGAACCCATGGCAAGACGACCACGACGTCCATGATCAGCGCGTTTTTGGATCGCGCCAACATCGGCGCCACAAGCATCATCGGCGGCATCCTGCACCGGAGCGGGACGAACGCGCGCTGGGGAACCGGCGACTATCTTGTGGCTGAAGCGGACGAGCACGACGGTTCCTTTCTGCGACTGCATCCCACGATCTCGGTTGTCACCAGTATCGATGCGGAGCACCTCGAGTATTACGGCACGCTGGATCGCATCAAGCGGGCGTTCCTGGATTTCTGCAACGATGTCCCGTTTTACGGGTATTCGATCGTGTGCTGGGACGACCCGAACATCCGCGGCATCGCCGATGAGATCCAGAGCGTCTGCATTACGTACGGTCTCGAGGAAGGCGCATCGTTGCGCGGGGCGAACGTATCTCTTTTCACGCCCGACGGCAACAAAAGCAAGGCGGCGCAGTTGTCGAAGATACGCACGCGGTTTGACGTCGTCAGTCACGATGAGCGGCTTCACGCAACGGGCAGGCTTGGCACGATCGAAGTGAACGCCATAGGTCTCCATAACGTCCGAAATGCCTTGGCGGCGTGCGCCGTGGGACTGTGTCTCGGTATGCGCTTCGGCATGGTGGCCGATGGGCTTAAGATGTTCGACGGCGTCCAGCGTCGGTTGCAGGTGTGCGGCGAGCACCGAGGCGTCATCGTTGTCGAGGACTACGCGCATCACCCAACGGAGATCGCGAGCACCCTCGAGGCCGTCCGATGGGTCGAGCCAAAACGGATCATCTGCGTATTCCAACCGCATCTGTTCAGCAGGACGAAGTTTTTCCGTGACGATTTCGCGCGCGTGTTGAGCAGCGTCGACCGCACCATCGTGACGGACATCTACCCGTCGCGAGAGGAGCCGATGCCCGGCGTGGATTCCGGCGTCATCGTGGATGCCGCGCGCGAGCAGGGCTCGAGTCGCGTGGAACTCGTGCGCGACATGAACGCCGTGCCCGCGATGCTGGCGCCCGATCTCGAGCCGGGTGACCTGGTGCTGATACTCGGGGCAGGAAACATCAACCGGATAGCGCAACCACTGATCGAGGAATTGCAGAAACGCTGAGTTCGTTGCCGGCGCTTGACGGTGTGACCATGGGCATCTTTCGCAGGAACAAGGAAAAACGAGTGCGGCGCAGGACGGTGCGGCCCTTCAGGGAACGCCCGATCTCGCATGTTCTGGAGGGCATGGCTTGTCTTCTGCTCGCGGGTGCGTTCAGTCTCGGGACCTATGACTACGTGCGAACGGATCCCGTTTTCCGCGTGAAGACGATCCGCGTCGAGGGCGCCTGCAATCTAACGCCCGAGAGCATCATCGCGGAATCGGGCGTGACGGCGGACGATTGCCTGATTCTGTTGAGCACGGGAGCCGTTCGAAATCGGGTGTCCGCCATCCCGTATGTCAAGTTGTGCCGGATCGGCCGGATTTTTCCGGACAAGTTGGTGATAGCGGTGCAGGAGCGCCTGGCGCTGGCCACATTGATCGTCAACAACCGGCTCTATGAAGTGGACGATGAAGGAAACGTGCTGCGCGAGCTGGGGCCGGAAACGCCCCATGTTCCGCCCTTCATTACAAATGTTCCGGACCTGGACTACGTGGAAGTGGGGCAACACATGACACAGCCATCGTTGAAGGCGGCGCTGGCCGTATGGGCGGCGTTCAGCCGGACGGCGATGGCAGGGGACGTGTCCGTGTCGGAGATCTCAGCGGCCCGCGAGAATCGGGTCTGCATGTACTGTGACGAACTCAACTTCGAGATCCGCTGGGGCGGAGAGGACCTCGGGAGACAAGCAGGGAAGCTCGACGTTTTCTGGCGGGCTCAGAACAAGAACATTCGGTGCAAGGAATATCTTGACTTGCGCTTTGGAAATGACGTGGCGTGCAAATGATTCCGGATCGTAGATTAGGCGGCGATGGCTCTAAGAAGGGCGCCAATCCCGCCAAACCCGAGAGCCGGAATGCGGGATTCGACCTGAAAGGAGACGATATGACGATCGGATTGTCGGACGAGTTCACCACGTTTGCGCAACGGGCCTTGATCAAGGTCTGCGGGGTGGGCGGCGGCGGCGGCAATGCCGTCAACCGAATGATCGCCGCCGGGTTGCGCGACGTCGAGTTCATCACGATCAACACGGACGTGCAGGCCCTGCAGAACTCTCCCGCGCCGCGCCGCCTGCAGATCGGCAAAGAGCTGACACACGGCCTTGGCGCCGGCGCGAAACCGGAGATCGGGCGCCAGGCCGCCCTCGAAGACCGGGAACGCTTGACGGAGGCCCTGCGCGGCGCCGACATGGTGTTCCTAACGGTCGGGCTGGGCGGCGGGACCGGAACGGGCGCGGCGCCGGTTGTGGCGGAGATCGCGGCGTCGTCGGGCGCGCTCACCGTGGGCATCGTCACCATGCCTTTCTCATTCGAGGGCGTTGAACGAATGGAGAACGCCCGAAAAGGATTGTCGGAACTCGAGGAGGAGGTCAACAGCCTCATCGTAGTGCCAAACGATCGCGTGGCCGCCCTGGGTCAGAACAAGACTTCGTTCCTGAACGCGTTCCAGCAGGCCGACGAGGTCCTGCACAACGGCGTCCGCGCCATCACGGACCTCATTACGGTTCACGGGCTGATAAACGTGGACTTCGCCGACGTTCGGACTATCATGGAAGCTGGCGGACGCGCCTTGATGGGAATTGGCGTCGCCGACGGAGAGCGTCGCGCCGTCCGCGCGGCAGAGGAAGCCATCGTCTGCCCTTTGCTCGAGCAGTCCAGCATCCAAGGCGCCACCGGCGTGATCGTGAACGTTACAGGTGGCCGCGATATCGGCATGAGGGAGATGGAGGAGGCCGTTTCGACCGTAAAGAAGGCGGCGCATCCGCAAGCGCGGATCATCTTTGGGGCCGTTGTCGACGAGACCGACCGTCCGGAACTCCAAGTCATGGTGATCGCGGCCGGGTTCACACCCGACAGCGTTCCGGCTGAGGCGTCTGACATGCTGGCGACCGCGCGGCCCGTTGAGGACGCGGCCTCGCAGAAGCCGGCTTCCGCACCCATCGAATTGGGGACGAAGCCCGCTCCCGCCGTGGCCCCGGGCACCCAGACTGAGTTCACGGAGGCGCACGCGGACACGGCCAAAGAGCCTGAGCCCATTTCAGAGCCGATGCCTGCGGACGTGGACTTCGACAAACCCACGTTTCAACGGATCCGAGAGAGCGACGACGAATCGGCGCTTCCGCCGTGGCTGCGCAAACGTCTAAAGAAAAAGTAGTGTATTGGGTTTGAAATCCGTTGAGGAAGTCCGCAAGGTTCATGTGTAAGAAAAGGAGAGGTGGAGATAATGGGGGATAGGGAGATACAACAGAATAGCAAGTATCTCCATTATCCACTTTCATCTCCTTATCTCCTGTTCTCAACACCGGCAATTCTGAGATCGATTCCTGAATTAGGGCAGTAGCATCTTGAACGAGGTCGACATTGAGTGAGTCTGAGATTCGGGCCGATATGCAGGTTCTCGCGGGGCGGTTCGTGCACCGTGGATCAAACACCGACACTGAGCGTTCCGCGGCGGAGTACATCCGCGATCGACTGGCCCAACATTGCCCCGACACTGAGATCGACGATTTCTACAGTATCGACACCCCCTGGCTTCTGTTCCCCGCTTACTATGCCGAGTTCACCATAGTCGCGCTGGTCGCAACGTGGTGGCCGCGCGTCGCGTTGTGCTATGGGGGCGCGGTTTTTCTGGCGTATCTCGCCGAGTTCCTGGGATACGAGGTCATAGGGCGGTTCGCACCGCAGTACGAGACGCAAAACGTGATGGCGAAGTTCATGGCGCAGAAACCTTCGCGTCTGCTCGTGGTCATGGCGCATTACGACACCGGAAAGAAGGGCCCGCTTGAGGTCCCGCGGATGATGCCGTGGTTGCGTGCGCTTCATTTCCTCTTGATCCTGTGCATGGCGGGTGTGTTGTTCTCGTGCGCTGTCCAGGCCGTTGGCATTCCGGCGTTTGACGCCGCGCGGTACGATGTCATCATCCGCTGGGTGGCCGCCGGCATATTGCTGGTTGCCGCGTGTGCACTGTTTCTCAACGTACTCATGGCCGAGTACGAACGCGGCGCCAACGACAATGCTTCGGGCGTTGCGGCGCTGATTTCGCTGGCGGGGCGTCTTGCCCAGAACCCAATCGAGCATGCTGACGTGGCCCTCGTGGCCACGGGCAGCAATCGAACGTGGATGAGCGGCGCCAGACACTTCCTTGTGACGCACAAGCCGGACCGCGAAACGACCTATGTTGTCAACATCGACAGCGTGGGTGACGGCGCGTTGCACTACACAACGGCCGAAGGGATGCTGCAACTATTACAGTGTTCGGAAACGATAAGGAAGGAAGCAGAGACGGTTGCCCCGGCGTACAATCTGAAGCCGTGCGTGTGGCGGACCGCTTGTTCGGACGCGCTGATTCCCCTGGTCCGAGGATACCACGCCATCAGTGTTACGGCGCTAAGCAAGGACGCGGCTGCCGAGCGGAGGGATACGGCAGCCGGCGTTGACGTAGCCCTCATCGCCCGCGCCGCGGGTTTTGCCGAGGCGCTCCTGCGCCGTTTGGCTCCGCCCTGCTGAGTTGTATCACGATGGGCTTGATCGGAACGCCAATCTCGCGAACTCCAGTGTAATTAACGGCGGACAGATAGCCTTTGGGAAGGGTTTCACACTCTATCTTGAACGCCCCGTATCCGATCTCCGACGGTTTCACGTCGAACGTGCCATCGCTGCCGGTGGTGACCGCAACCTTCTTCCCGCCGGTCGCATCTCCGATCAACGTAAGCGCGACTCCCGGAAGACGCTTGGCCGTGTCCGCATCCACGACTTCCCCATGGGGCAGGCCCGCCGTATCTTCGAGACGTAATGTAGGCTCGGCTTGTTGGACGCCACGAGCGGCTACGATATCGGGCGACTCTGACGTCGCGGGATCGAGCAGCTTATCAGCCTGTTGCAGAGGGGAAGCGTCGTCACGTTTTGTGGGCCCCGGCAGCTTCCCCGATATCTTCTCGAGAGCCGGCGAGATGATCTTACGGATGGATTCCGTCGAAGGGCGCCACAGGCTCACGGCCAGCAGAAAAGCCACGACGAGTACGAGGATCAGGATGGACACAAACCTGCGGGCGCGAGTTGCAGGACGGACGGGTCCTGTCTGCGGACGAACTGGGATCGGCGTTCTCTGCAGGGCCTGCGGGCCCTTGTCCGCATACTGCTCGATCGAGCGGACCTCTTTCTCGACTGCGCCGCACGCGGCCTCCGCCCGCATGCGCAGGGCACGCTCGGCCTCGAGCTCCTTCACCAATCGCTGCACGTCGCGCCGGCTCTGCGCCAACTGCGCTTCCATGCATTCGACCCCGGCTCGCGAAAGGACGTTTTCGGACTTCTCCGCAATCGCCTCGGCAACTCTCTTCTCGAGATAAAGGATGCGCGCCTCGGCAACCTCGCGCGCCGCCTCCGCCTCGAGTCTGGCGATGCGCTCCGCCTCAAGCTCCTTGGCAAGACGCTCAACGTTTAGTCGCGTCTGCGCTGCATGGGCGGCGGATTCCGGACTCCCGGAGATGAGCGAACCGTTCGCAGTCGATGACGAGGGATCCGCCGGCTCCGAGGCCACGACGTCGGCTGGAATGGTGAGCCGCGTCCCACAGAAGCTGCACGCGCCTTCCAAGCCGATAAACTTCTCGGGGACCTTCAGAATGCGGTTGCAGTGAGGACATTGATACTCGATCACGTCTATCCCTTTCCTGTTCCTTCCCTGCCTGCGAAAGGATAACATAGGCTTCAGGAAACATGAAAACTTGGAGAGAAAGTGCCGCGCACAAGGCATTCTTGGTTCAAGAAGCTCGCCCTGGTAAACTCGACGGTGGAATTCCTCAACCGGGTCTTGTACACAGTGAAGGGACCTCCGCATGGATGAGAACGGGATCGGACGCCGAGAGTTTCTGAGTGGAATGTCAGCGTTTGCTGTCGGGATGGCGGCGCGGAATAGTGAGCGGCTCGAACGGTTTCGCGAGGGGCACGGCATGGAAAAGAGACTGGCGACTTTCTGTTGTGACGTAACACCGCCGCTGGGGACGCCCATTTACTCCGGCTACAAGCCGCTCGAAGTGATCGAACAGCCGCTGCTGGCAAAGGGCGTAGTCCTCGATGACGGCGAGCATCGTTACGTGTTGTGTTGCGTCGACTGGTGTGAGATTTGCAACTCCACCCACACCTTGTTCCGGCGGTCAGTCGCTGAAGCGACGGGCGCCGGCCTCGAACACGTCGCCATCCAAACCGTCCATCAACATACGGCGCCCATGGGCGACATCGACACGTCCAAGTTGCTCGAATCCTTGAACAGTCCGCCGCCCCACACGCCATCGTCGTTCTTCGAGGAAAGTGCTCGGCGCGTCGCACGGGCCGCAAAGGATTCTCTCGCGGGTCTCCGCCCTTTCGATAACATTGGCACAGGCCAGGCAAAGGTGGATCGCGTTGCATCGAACCGGCGCGTCCCGATAGGAGACGGCAAGGTGGGCTTTCGCGGAAGCTCCTGCAAGGATCCCAAGCTGCGCGAGATGCGGGAAGGGACAATCGATCCGATGCTGAAAACGATCACGTTTGCAGACGGAGATCGCCCTTTGGTCCGAATGCATTACTACGCGACGCATCCGCAAAGCTTCTACGGCGATCCACGCGCGAGCATCGATTTTCCCGGCATGGCCCGCGAGAAACTCCAGGAGAAGGAACGCGTGTTCCAGATCTACTTCAACGGCTGTGGAGGCGACATTGCGGCGGGGAAGTACAACGATGGTTCGCCGTCGGCTCGCGAAGAGCTTTATCAGCGCCTGTATGCCGGAATGGAGGCATCCGTTGCGTCCACGCGCTTTCAGCGCGCGGTCGCGTTCGAGTGGAAGAGGCTGGGGCTCGAACTCGAGCCGCGCGATGACGGCCCCTTCGCCGAGGCGAAGGCCCGTGCAAGGCTGCTGGACGACAAGGCCGCGGTCCTTACGAGAGAAGACGGCGCCATGGTGCTTGCGTTCCGTGCGCGGCGCAACGTCCCGCTCGAATTGAGCGCGCTCCGGATTGGGAACGTGCACATCCTGCACTTGCCCGGCGAGATGATGATCGACTACCAGCTCTTCGCCCAGCAGTTGCTCCCGAACGATTTCCTGGCCGTCGCCGCATATGCGGACTGCGGAACCGGGTACATATGCCTCGAGC
>Ga0315274_10011220_pt1 | contig 12843 bp, 11 predicted proteins | sample YL17G02_20_MG_FD_203700 | JGI IMG/M metagenome (GOLD analysis project Ga0315274, IMG submission 203700) | Sediment microbial communities from Yellowstone Lake, YNP, Wyoming, USA - YL17G02_20 | ecosystem: Environmental > Aquatic > Freshwater > Lake > Sediment | place: USA: Wyoming | collected... | reverse complement strand
CACCAAAGAAATTGCCAAAAGGCCAAGGAAAGTCGCCGACGAATAACCTAAGGAAATTAAATTCAGACCTTTATATTTCACAATATTGGTCAACAATCCTTCCAGGGCAAAAACTAAGCCCAAACCAATCCCCCAATACAAAGAAGGAAATAACCTTTTTTTGGTCAAACCTAAAGAAGAAAGAGGTTGTCGCTCAATCTTTCTCACCAACCAAAAGGCAGGCAACAACCAAACGAGGGGTTTCAAAATCAATTCTTCGGCCCAAAGTGGTAGAATTTGGGGTAAATAACGGTAGAAAGACCAGACAATAAAAATAAAAGAAAAAAGGGCAAAGACGTGTTTTAAAGAAAGTTTCTGACGATGAAAAATCTTGTTTAAGATGCTCACCGGTTTAATCATAAACCAACAATGATATAATTGCAATAATTATGATGAGAAAAAATAAGGCTAAAACTAAATTAGATTTTAAATCAGTTGTCACTAAAGTTAAAGTTTTTATTAAAAAACATCCCTTGTGGACTAGTGGGGGTATTTTAGCTTTGGTGGTTTTTATTTGGCTTTTCAAAGACCTTCCTTCCCCCACCCGTCTAGGGTCGTTTCCCTTCCCGGCCTCTACTTTAATTTATGACCGCAATGGCCAACTTTTGTACGAAATTTTTTCGGAAAAAAACCGCACCCCGGTAAAAATTAAAGACTTACCCGAAGACGTGAAATGGGCCACCATTGCTTCGGAAGATAAAAATTTTTACAAACATCACGGTTTTGACGTTGGTGGTATTTTGCGAGCTTCTTTTAATATTGTCTTCCATCGTACTTTACAGGGTGGCTCCACCCTTACCCAACAATTGGTCAAAAATGCTCTTTTGGAAGACCCCAGAAGAACTTTAAGACGCAAAATTCGGGAAGCCTTACTAACGTATGGCACGGAAGTCATTTATTCAAAAGACCAAATCTTGGAAATGTATCTTAATCAAGCCCCTTATGGTGGCACCGCTTGGGGAATTGAAACCGCCGCCAGAACTTATTTCAATAAGTCAGCTAAAGATTTGACTCTGGCAGAAGCAGCTTTATTGGCCGGTTTACCGGCCTCACCTACCCGCTTTTCCCCTTTTGGCGCCCATCCGGAATTAGCCAAAGAAAGACAAAAAAGAGTTTTGGAAAGAATGGTTGAAGACAAATACATTACAGGGGAAGAGAGTAAAAAAGCAGGAGAACAAGAATTACATTTTGCCCCCGCTGACGTCGGGATTAAAGCCCCCCATTTTGTTTTATACGTCAAAGAGCTTTTGGTCGACCAGTACGGTGAAAAAATGGTTGAACAAGGAGGCTTAAAAGTAACCACGACTCTTGATTTGGAACTCCAGAATTTTGCCCAGCAAACCATTGCTTCGGAAGTGGCCAAATTAAAAAATTTACACATCACCAACGGTGCGGCACTGACAACCAACCCGAAAACCGGCGAAATTTTAGCCATGGTTGGTTCCAAAGATTATTTTGATAAAGAAATTGATGGTAATGTCAATGTAACTCTCATGTCAAGACAACCTGGTTCCTCAATTAAACCCTTAAACTATGCTTTGGGGTTAGAAAAGAAGATTATCACCCTAGCCACCGTCCTTAATGATAGCCCTTCCTGTTTTGCCGTTCCCGGACAAAAACTTTACTGTCCGATCAATTATGACGGCACCTTTCATGGGCCAACCCAGGTAAGATTTACCCTAGGCAATTCTTACAATATCCCCGCGGTAAAAGTCCTTGCCTTAAATGGCTTGGAAGACTTTATTAAAAAAGCAAATGAAATGGGTATTACTACTTTTAAAGACCCAAAAAACTATGGTCTATCTATTACCCTTGGCGGTGGTGAAGTTAAAATGACTGATATGGCCACCGCCTTTTCCTCTTTGGCTAATTTGGGTATTCGTCAAGATCTCTGGGCCATCAAAAAAGTTGAAGATTCTCATGGCAAAGCAATTTTCGAAAAAAAGGAAAAAGAAGGACCACGAGTTTTACCCATGGGCGTTGCTTATTTAATTTCTCATATTCTTTTAGACAACAATGCTCGTTCGGCCGCTTTTGGCCCTTCTTCCTACCTGGTCATCAAAAATCACCCGGAAGTTTCGGTCAAAACCGGAACGACCAACGACCGACGGGACAACTGGACCATTGGCTACAACCCTTCTCGCTTGGTGGTCGTTTGGGTTGGCAATAACGACAATACACCGATGAGTTATGTCGCCTCGGGAATTACCGGCGCTTCCCCCATCTGGAACAAAATCATGACCTTCGGCTTAAAAGATCAAAAACAAGAATGGCCGCTTAAACCAGAAGGAGTTGTTGGGGCTTCTATTTGTTCGCTTTCCGGTAAAATGCCTAACCCTGAACATCCTTGCGAGACAAGATTTGAATATTTCTTGGAGGGGACAGTTCCCACTGAAATAGAAAATCTTAAAATGATGATCGAAATTGACAGAACCACGGGCCAGCAAGCCAATGAAAAAACTCCCCCGGAAAACAAAGAACCTCAAGAACACCAAGTTATTTTTGATCCTCTAGGAATCAGCTTTTGTCTGGATTGTGCCATTGCTACCCAAGCAGCTACCATCAATCCTTACGACTTACCCAAATCAACCACAACTCCCTCTTCAAATTAGCTTTAAAATGGATTAAAATTCAATTATTATGGCGGTTAAAAGGACAGGAACCGTTTTCGCTTCTCGAAAAATAAAAACACCTTGGCAATGGGTTGGTTTTGTTTTCGAAAAAATCGGCAAGCCTTTGTATTGGATTCTTTCCGGTTTTATTCTTTTAATTATTTCTTTCTTCGGTGCTGTTAACAAATTTATCCCTTGGGTTATCAAAAAAAGCAGAAAAATTCGTTTGCCTCGCTTTAAACTTCCTAAAATTAAAAAACCCAAAATCAAAAAAGTCAAAGTCCGCCGACCGCCGAAAATTTCCGTTAAAAAATTACTCCTCGTGGTAGCTATTTTACTCTTAATCGCTGGTTTGGGGGGTTTAGTCTTTACCGTCTTTTATCATCTCCCCAATCCCGACCGTTTAGTCACGCGGGAACAAGTTGTTTCGACCAAAATTTACGACCGAAATGAACAGCTTTTATATAAAATTTATCGAAATCAAAACCGGACCCTAGTTGAACTCAAAGACATTCCTGTCTACTTAATCCAAGCCACCATCGCTATTGAAGATGCCGAATTTTATAACCACCATGGTTTGTCTTTTAAAGGTATTTTTCGGGCCGCCCTGCAGAATCTTAAGGGTAACAAACTTTATGGCGGTTCAACCATTACCCAACAATTAGTCAAAAACGCTTTATTAACCCCGGAAAGAACTTGGCAGCGGAAAATCAAAGAAGTTATTCTTTCGTTGCTGGTAGAAACCAAATTCACCAAAGATGAAATTTTAAAGATGTACCTCAATGAGGTTGGTTATGGTGGAGCGGCTTACGGGATTGAAGAGGCCTCGCAACTTTATTTTGATAAACATGTCGGTGATTTAAACTTAGCTGAGGCGGCACTTTTGGCCGGTCTACCAGCCTCGCCAACCAGTTTCTCCCCCTTTGGTGCTCATCCTGAAAAAGCTAAAGAAAGACAAGAAGTGGTTTTAAAAAGAATGAGGCAAGAAGGTTTTATTACTGAAGAAGAACGGGAAAAAGCTACCAACGAAAATATTCGCCTGGCGCCCCAGCGAACTGACATTAAGGCTCCCCATTTTGTCATGTATATTAAGGAATTATTAGTCGAAAGGTATGGGGAAAGAATGGTTGAAGAAGGTGGTTTAGAGGTTAAAACTAGTTTAGATTTAAACCTCCAAGAAGAAGCACAAAAAATCGTTAAAAATGAAATTAATCAATTACAAAAACTCCATATCGCCAACGGCGCTGCTTTGGTAACCAATCCAAACACCGGTGAAATCTTAAGCATGGTTGGTTCCAAAGATTATTTTGATAAAAGTATTGACGGGAATGTCAATGTCACGTTGCGGTCACGTCAACCCGGCTCTGCCATTAAGCCGGTTAATTATGCCGTCGCCTTACAAAATGGTTTTACGCCGGCAACTATTATTCCCGATACGCCCATTACCTACATGGTTCCCGGACAACCGCCTTATTCCCCCAAAAATTATGACAGCCGCTTCCACGGCAATGTCCCCTTAAGAATTGCCTTAGCTTCTTCTTATAATGTTCCGGCAGTTAAAGTTCTTTCGGCTTTTGGTGTGAGCCGAATGATTGAACAGGGACAAAAAATGGGCATTACCACCTGGGACGATCCATCGCGTTTCGGTTTATCCCTCACTTTGGGCGGCGGCGAGGTTAAAATGACTGACATGGCCGTGGTTTATGGGACTTTGGCTAATTTAGGCGAAAGGGTTGACTTAAATCCCATTTTAGAAGTTAAAAACTATAAAGGTGAAGTTTTATTCCGCGAAGCGGAATCCCGTTCCGTGGGAGAAAAAGCTTTACCAGCCAAAATTGCCTATCTTTTAACCAACATCCTTTCTGATAATATCGCCCGAACACCGGCTTTCGGACCCAGCTCTTGGTTAAACATTGCTAATCATCCTCATGTGGCGGTTAAAACCGGGACAACCCAAAATCTAAGGGATAACTGGACCATCGGCTATACCCCTGATTATGTGGTGGCAGTTTGGGTCGGCAATAATGACAATACGCCGATGAGCTATGTCGCTTCTGGAATTACCGGAGCCTCACCCATCTGGAACAAAATTATGAGTTTTTTGCTTAAAGATTTACCCGACAAAGAATTTGTTTCTCCTGAAGGTTTAATCAAATTAGAAATTTGTCCTTTGACCGCGACGTTACCTTGTGAAGGCTGCGGCGGTAAATGGGAATATTTCCTACCAGGTTCGGAGCCAAAAATTCACTGCATCCCGGAAAAAATTAAAGAGATATTGCAGAGCTCTCCCACCCCCACACCGCTTTAGTAATTTCAGGAAAGATATTCATGTATGTCAAATGGAATTTCGAAGTAATATATAGAAAAGTTTATTTATTTAAATTTTCTTTCGCCAAAAACTTTAAATAGGATAAAAAGTCACGAAGTTGGACTATCAACTGGCTTCTTTTCTCAGCGGAAAGTCTAGGGTCATCAAGAAAGTCAAGTTCTTGTAATAAATTCTGCTCTTGTTTAAATGGTCGTTTTTCTGGTTTCTCATAACCCACCAATTCAAATAATGAATCTTCCTCAAGAATAAGAGTATCTGCTAACCCGCTAAGTACTTTCCTTGAAGGCCTTGACGCTTTTCCAGTAGATGGATTCATCCCGCGTTCCAATATCCAAAGATAGGTAGTTCCTATTCCTGCCCTTTGCGCAGCAGATCTGACTGATATCCCTAGTGACCTTCTTCTTTCGCGGAGAGTTTTTCCAAGTTGGTTTAGGTCTTTTCTATCCTCTTCTGATGAGTTTAAAGAATCTTCGGGTTTTTTAATTAAAGATTCCCCACTCCTACCGATAAAACGTTTTATTCCTTCGTTCATATTTAGTTTAGCTTTTTAAAAAATTTATATTATAACAATCTATTATAACATATGTAGGCAAGGGAATCCCTTAAAAGAAGTTGTATTTTTAAATTCTTTCGAAGTCCCAAATCAGCTTGGAAATTTTTGGTAAAACTTCGTTGGCTTCAAGTTCTCTGGCATCTTTAGACATTGTCACTATGACAAGGGGTTTTTCGGCAAAAACAATGCCCCCGTCAGAAAAAGTTCCTAAATCTTTACCAATTTTGTGAGCCACTCTAATATTTCCCGGCAATCCTTTGGGCAGCCAATCTTCAAAAGCTGTTTTGGTTAAAAACTGCAATAACTCATTCCGGTGTTCATCACTAATAACCCATCCTTGATAAAGTATTCGGAAAAAAAGACCAACATCCTTAGGCGTGGTGGTAAAATCTTTTAACGAAGTTTTACCCATTCCCAACCCGTCAATTGTTTCTTGGATTTTGTCATTACCTAAAACTCGGCGCATCACTTTAAGGGCCGTGTTGTCCGAATACTGACCCATATATTCCACTAATTGGCGATAAGTGTAAGGAGTGCCGGCTGATTTTCCCTGCAGAATTCCAGCTCCTAAAACTTTATCATTTTCTTTTAAAACATATTTCGTTTCGGGATCTAAATTCCCCTTCTCCACTTCTTGATAAAAACGAATCATCACCGGCAATTTCATCAAAGAAGCGGCGGGAAAACTTTCATTATGATGTAATCCATATTCGTTTTGATCGTCAAAACGATAAACATAAAGACCATACTCACCCCGCAAGTCTTTCGTTAAATCTGCCACGGAATTTAAAACTAGGCTGGGGTCAAATTTAGTTTTTGGCGCTCGGTTACCGGTAATAACCAAAGGTGACGTAATTTTTTGCCACAAAACGGGAATTTCGGCTTTAAGATAAAAAATCCCTATTGCCAACAACGTCAACCCAAAAAGCACAACAATGGTCCAACGGCCACCTTTGGGAGGTTGTTTCTTCCTGGTTCTTTTCTTTTCTCCAGGGACAATTTTTTGGCCCAAAGGGTTAACTTCTGAGATAACTTGTTGTTCAGCTTTAAAAATCATCTTAACAAGTAGTATGAATTAAACAATTAATTTTTCTCCCTTTAACAATTAAATGATTGTACTCTTTGACCACTTCGGGAGTTAAAACCACTCGCAATTCAATTCCAGCATCCTCAACCTTCTTTTTAAATTCTTCATCTACTTTTAATAATCCACTCCAGCCATTGACAATTAAAATCACCTCAGGATTTTCTGATAAAAGAAGTTTTTGCTCCCAATCAGCAACGACATGGTCAGTGCCATAAACTTGTTTAACCCTTTCCACTTCTCTAGAAATCATTTTCTCACTAATAACTAACACCTGCCAAAAATCTTGACCATCAATCCTAACTTTCCCCCAAGAAACTTTCTCAATTTTGACCATGAGTATAAACTCCCGATACTTTAATTTTATGTCTTTGGGCAGCTTTTTTAAAGTCAGATTTAATTTGATGAAGATAATTTGGATCTTGAAATTTGGCTTTTTTAAATTCTGGCAAAAGACTTGGATAATAATACACTAACCCTTTGATTAAGTTCGTCCAATTCTCACCTCGAGTATTTAAGGTTTCCCCCATGACAGAATCAACCCAAGGAGAAACAGCTTTAAAAATTTTCTCAAAGTCGGTAAAAATCGGCAGAATTGGCCCAACATGAAGATAAGTTTTTATGCCTGCTTGATGAAGTTTTTTTAGAGTTTCGATTCTCTCTTTGGGTAAAGCGGCAGCTGGTTGGAAAATCCTCGTGGCTTTTTCATCCATGGTAATAAAACTCATCCCCACCTCAAGGCTCTTAAATTTTTTAAATAAATCAATATCTCTGGTAACTAATTTTGATTGGGTCAAGATGGAAACCGGAAATGAAAATGGCGAGAGAATCTCCAAACATTTTCTGGTTAATTGATATTTCGCTTCAATGGGCTGATAAGGATCACAAACAGAGGAAAGAAAAATTGTTGGGCAACCTTTCAATTTTCTGACATCTTTTATCAAAACTTCTGGCGCATTAATTTTAACATCAACAAAACTTCCCCATTCATCATTATCATGTCCGGTATAACCTTTCATAAATCTGGCATAACACCAAACACAACCATGGGCACAACCGACATAAGGATTAATCACATAATCACAACCAGGCAGTTTACTTGGAGAAAGAATTGACCGACAAAAAATTTTTTTAACTTTCATCATTAAAATTATACTGCGCCTTCGGCTTGTGTAATGAAAAATATTATAACACAATTTTCTTGAAGTTTCTTGGGTAAAAAAGTTTAACAAAACTGACTAATAAGTCCTAATTTACTTAACTTTTTGCCAAGAGTATTTTAGCGGTTTATCCAACCAATAATCAACTTCCTGAAATCTAATTAAACCTTCTTTGGCCCCGATTTTGGTGACCACTGAAGCGCCATTGGCCACCCCTAATTTTAAGGCTTTTTCGATTTCTAAACCTTTAGCTAAACCACCGATAAACCCCGAGCCAAAACCATCCCCCGCTCCAGTCTGGTCAACCATTTTGACTTTAAAACCCGCCATAATTATTTGACCTTTTTGGGGAACATTAACCTTCACTCCCTTCTCACCTTCAGTCACCATCACCATTGTTCGCGGTAAAGTTTGGGCCAATTTTTGGAAAGCCTCTTTTTCTCTTAAAGATAAACCGGTTAAACGACCAGCTTCTTCTTGATTAACGTTAAAAACATCAACCTTTTTGGCCAATTTTAATAATTCTTCTTTTTGCTCAATCTCGTCTTGCCCAGGATTTAAAACCACTTTGATGTGATTCTTTTGAGCAAAATCAATTAAGCGCTGTAGTAAATCTAAATTTCCCTCCAAAGAGGCGATATAAAACCAAAAACTATTCAATTTTTTAAAATCAATCAATGATGATTCCAACCTTGTCCCACCACGATAAACCAAAATCGTCCGATTGCCGTCAGATCCGATTAAAATGGTAGAATAATCGGTTTTCTCTCCTTCAACCTGAACCAAAAATTCGTCGGTGACTTTTTCTTTTTTAATCTCCTGACGGATAATTTTGCCGGTAAAATCCCAACCGCAACGAGCCACGACCGCACTTTTCAGGCCCAAGCGGGCAAAACCCACCGCGGTATTGGTTCCTCCCCCACCAGGGGTGATAACTAAATCACTCACTTCTGATTTAATACCATAGGGAATAACCAAAGACTGGGTTGTAAAAGCCCCCTTGGTTTTCATCAGACGGAAATCAGGAGATTTAAGAAAAACATCCAAGACGGCCGAGCCAAAAGCCACCACATCGTACTTCATTTTTGAAAAAAACAAGGTTCTGCCGAAGGCAGGTTCTTACTTGAAAAGCAAGGTTCTGCCGAAGGCAGGTTCTTATAATTTTGCGTTGCTGCCAAATAACTGAATTTTTTCTTCAACAATCTTTTGCACCGCCGCCATCACCGGCGGCATTAATTTGTAAATGGCATATTCCTCCGAACCCTTTAAAACATTCTCCAGAGTTTGTTTAAAAACCACTCGCAAATCAGTATTGATATTAACCTTAACTACTCCCATTTCTATCGCCATCTTCACATCTTCATCCAACAAACCGGAGCCGCCATGCAAAGAGAAAAAACAGCCAACTTGAGTCCGAATTATTTTCAATCTCTCAATATCTAGTTTCGGTTCAGTTCGGAATGTACCATGAAGATTACCAATAAAAACCGCCAAAATATCACAACCGGTTTGAGCCACAAAATCCGTGGCTTTTTGTGGATCAGTATAATTGCCTACAGCCTGAAGCGACTCGGCCCCTTGCTCATGAAATTTAGAATCTCCTAAAATTTTATCCATCTCGGCTTCAACCAGAATTCCCTTAGGATGGGCTTGCTCCACCAAAGCCTTAGTAATTTTAATGTTTTCTTCATAAGGCAGGTTAGAACCGTCAAAATGAACTAAATTATAACCGGCCTCAATCGCCGTCTGACATTCCTCCAATCCTCCGCCGTGGTCAAAATTGGTCAAAATTGTTAAACCTGTCTCTTGGCGAAAATTTTCCGCCACCGACAGGAAATTTTTAATGCCAAAATGCTGTGATTCACCAAAAGAAGTCTCTAAAATAATCGGTGATTTTTGGTTTTGCGCCGCCTGAACAATGGCCTTAACAATTTCCAAATTACCGGCATTAAAAGCACCTAAGGCCCAGCCTTCATTTTTCGCTTTGGTTAAAATTTCTAAAGCGTTCATTTTAAGCCCTCTAAAATTTCGATTGCCTTTGAGGTCCCAATGCGGTCAACCCCGGCTTTAATAAAGTCCATGGCTTCTTGATAAGTATCAATGCCACCGGCGACTTTGATTTTAATTTTATCTCCCACTGCACTTTTAACCAATTCCACATCTTTTAAGCTAGCCCCCCTGGGACCCATGCCGGAGCAAACTTTGACAAAATCAGCACCGGAGCGCAAAATCATTTCTGCGGCCGCTTTAATTCGACCTTCAAATATAATCAAACCAGTTTCGATAATAAATTTAACGACTGTCTCTTTTTTTTGATTTTTTACTTCATTAACAATTTGTTTTAATTCCTCAAGATATTGACTATCTTGACCAAAATTCAAAAGACCCGTATTGGTACTCACGTCAATTTCATCCGCACCATTTTTAACTGCGTCTTTAGTAGCTACTAATTTAATCTCTAAGGTTTCTTGTCCTAAAGGAAAAGCAATAACCGTTCCGATTTTTATCTTTTTTTTAAAAACCTCCCGGGAATACTCTTTTGCAAAATAAACATAAAAAGGATTAACAAAAGCAGCATTAAAACCATAATTAAACACACGCCCACAAACAACTTCAATATCTGAATAATCTGCTTCAGCATGATGATTGGCTAAATCTAGAAATGACGCTAGTGTTCGTTTATCCATATGGCCTCCTCCACCAAACGACAAGAATAACCCCATTCATTATCATACCAAGCCACCACTTTGACTAAATCGCCATCAATGACTTGTGTCAAAGATAAATCAACAATCGCCGAAGCCGAATTACCAATAATATCGGTCGAAACCAAAGGCTGGTCGGAAACTTCCACGATCCCTTTATATTTTTCCTTGGCTGCTTTCATAAAAGCCTTATTCACCTCCGCTACCGTTGTTCTTTTGCTGGTCACAAAACAAAAATCAACCACCGAACCGCAAACCACTGGTACCCGATAAGCCAAACCATCAAACAACCCCTTAAGAGCCGGAATCACCTCAACCGTGGTCTCGTCCGCACCCGTTGAAGTAGGAATAATGTTGACTGCAGCTGACCGCGCTCGCCTTAAGTCTTTATGAGAACCATCAACTAGCTCTTGGTCAGCTGTATAAGCGTGGATGGTACTTAATAAGGCCTTCTGAACACCAAAATTCTCCATCATCACTTTAGTTACTGGCGCGACACAATTAGTCGTGCAAGAAGCGTTATCCACAATCAAACTTCCTTTATAACTCTCCTTATTAACGCCCATAATAATTGTTTTAACCCCCTCGGCTGGAGCAGAAATAATCACTTTTTTAGCACCAGCTTCAAGGTGAGGAGAAGCTGATTGGCGATCACGGAAAATACCGGTTGACTCAATGACCACCTCAACCCCATATCTTTTCCAGGGAATTTTGGCTGGATCTCTTTCGGCCAAAATCGGAATTCTTTGATGATTAATAATCAAAGTCCCGATCTCTTCGTCTTTACCCCTTTCAATTTCCACTTTCCCACCAAACTTTCCGTAAACACTGTCGTGGGCAAAAAGATAAGCCCAGCCATGAATATCCATCGAACCGGAAGTATTAATGGCCACCACTTTCACCTTACTTTGATACTTCATCAGAATGGCTCTTAAGGTCACCCGACCGATACGACCAAAACCGCTGATAGCTAAATTCATCATTTTAATTTTAATTAAAACAAGGTTCTGCCGAAGGCAGGTTCTTATTCTTGTTTAATAATTGCCTCAATTCCAGGGAGAGTTCCTTGGGCTAAAAATTCCAACATGGCTCCTCCCCCGGAAGAAATGTAATTAATTTTTTCTGTTAAATCAAATTTTGTTAAAGCCGCTTCGGTATCGCCACCGCCCACTACGGTGTAAGCTCCACTTTCCACCACTGCTTCTGCAACTGCTTTCGTTCCTACTTCATAATGAGAATCTTCAAAAACCCCCATCGGACCAGCCCAAATAATTGTCCCTGCTTGGGCAATAATTTTTTTAAATCTTTCTATTGACTCCAGTGTAATATCTTTCCCTTCAGGGTTCAAATCAGCAATAAAAATTTTCTCGGAATTGGAAATTAAAGTGGATAATTTTCCACCAATTAAAAGATAATCCGCCCAATTTAAAAGCTTATCGATAACTTCAAGTTTATCTTCTTTGGCGCCACCCAAAATCACTGTCACCGGACGTCGAGGGTTGTTTCTCACTTCAGACAAAATTTTTATTTCTTTTAAAAAATCAAGGCCAAAAGCCGAGGGCAAAAGTTTTGGCAAGCCAACAATCGAAGCATGCTGGCGATGGGAGCAGGCAAAAGCATCATTAATAAAAAAATCAGCTAACGATGCTAGCTCTTTATTAAAACTTTCATCATTTCTTTCTTCCCGCGGATCAAATCTTAGATTTTCAAGCAATTTCACTCTATTTCGAGCTTCGAGAAACAAGCTCTGCTTATTACGGTGCAGTAATAAAGTAAGAATTTTTTCTACAGGTTTCAAACTTAATTCTGGGACAACTTTTCCTTCCGGTCGCCCCAAATGAGAAATAATTATGACTTTTGCTTGTTGCTCAAGAAGATAATTTATCGTTGGTAACGATTCTACAATCCTGGTATCATCCGCCACCACTATTTCCCGCTCTCCTGCTCTTTTACTCTCTTGCTTTACCAAAGGAACATCATAGTTGGTACGTAAAAGAACCGTTTTCTGCTTAACTGGCAAATCTCGAACACTGGGCAGGGCTTTCATTTTTCTCCGTCTTTTTCTTTTTTAATCCTTTCAATGACGCGGTCAACCAAACGGACCGGATCGGTGTCAAAAAGAACTTTTCTTAAACCTTTACCAGCCGCTTCCATAATCGCTCTCACCAAATCCGCGGTCCCTCCTGAACCCTCCAACACTCCGACAATCTCATCCTCTTCGTAAGCATCGGTAAATTCGTTTAAGGTCCCCATCCTGCCATCAATCATAATCGTCGCATCTGCACTTCTCACCATTAAAAGATTTCGTCCGGCGTAACCGGCTTCGGTAAAAATGATGTGGTCAAAAATTTTGGGGTCCAT
>Ga0315274_10011219_pt1 | contig 12843 bp, 10 predicted proteins | sample YL17G02_20_MG_FD_203700 | JGI IMG/M metagenome (GOLD analysis project Ga0315274, IMG submission 203700) | Sediment microbial communities from Yellowstone Lake, YNP, Wyoming, USA - YL17G02_20 | ecosystem: Environmental > Aquatic > Freshwater > Lake > Sediment | place: USA: Wyoming | collected... | reverse complement strand
CGCTTGTATTAATGATTTTAACTGATTCGGGTTTATAGTTTCTGTTTTTTTAATTCTCTTTGGTGGCATCTATATTATTATTAGTGATATTATTTTCTCTAATTAAATTAATTTCTTCTAAAGGTGAAAAACTTTTTTCTGCTATTTTCTCAATAATTTTATCAAATCCAGGAATATTTTGATATCCATCAGGGAATTTACTTTCCCAATATTCAGTTGTCTTATATCGTAAATTGTAGGCTACTTTATAGATGTCAAATTCTTGACTTTGATTACCATTAAAGTTTAAACTATCTGGAAGAATACCATGATTTAAAAGCTCAATATCTCTATTCATTATATATTATTATATATATAAAAAAATTAATTATTTTCTATTTTTAATAAATTAAAATTTTTATAAACTTTATTTTCTACAGTGTCATAACAAAAAGTTGAATAGGGTTCATCAAAAATATAATTAAATAGTTTTAGACTATCCTCTTTATTATAATGAATTAATTCATCGGTGATTGAATTCCATTCTGCAATTGATTTTGGTTTAAATATAATTGCATAGGTGATTTGTTTTCTTAACATTTTAGGGAAATACATATAACTTTGAAGGGTGAAAATAAACATACAGCACAAATGGCGGGCTTTAATTAACATTTTATTTAATTGTTTTTCTATATCATTATTTTTTAAATCATTCGCAAAATCATCTATAATAATGCACGAATATTCAATCTCTGTTATTTCATCTTCGCCATCGCTTTCACTTTCTGAACTTTCTAAATATTCTACAAATTGCTCTTTAGGTTTCTTTTTATTTTTATTTCTTTGCTTTTCTTTTTTCTTTTCTAAATATTTTTCATATGCTTCTTTTTTATAAATTAATTGGTTGTATATATTCTCTAAATTTTCAACAGTTAATTCGTGATATAAATTTTCAAGTTTTTTAAATGGGTGATTGGGTATTGATAAAAAGGATGCCATAGGGCAAAAATAATATATGTTATCAAATTTACCTCTATATTGATTTTTACTTTTAAACATATTTAATAATGTCGATGTCTTCCCACTTCCACCAGAACCCGTGAAAACAACGATGGACCCATTTCTTCTGGGGATATTCTTATCGATAATATTTGGAATAAAAATATCTTGTTTTTCTTTGATAGGTGATAACTTTTTTTTATTTGGGTTTATAATTTCATCAATTGATATTATAGGCATTATTAAATTACAATAAGAAATTAATTATAAAAATAAAAATCTATAGTATTATATATATGGAAGATATAAAAGAATCAATAAAAGAGATTGATGAAGTTATCGAAGAGTCTAACAACGATGTCCCTTTATTAAAACCTAAACGGAAAATGAAAAAGTTCGAACGAACGGAAAAACAAAAACAAGCGTTCGCAGAAACAATGAAAAAGCGCGCCGAGAATGTGGAATTAAGGAAGCAACAAAAGAAACTTGAGGCAGCAAAACTTTTATTAGAGTTAGAGCAACAAAAGGAACAGCAAAAAGAATTAAAGCCAGTTCAAGAAAAGAAACCCAAAGCCAAAATGGTTTTACCTAAATCAGATTCAGAATTAGAAACAGATGAAGACACAGAAGAAGAGGAAATATATATAAAAGCTAAAAAATCTAAAAAACAAGCACCTAAAAAAGTATATATCCTAAAGAAAAATATTGTTGAAGAAGATTCAGAGGAATCAGAAGAAGAAATCATTAAACCAGTCAAAGCAAAATTTAAAAGTCAGCAAAATAAAAAATCTGTTATTAAGGTGACAGAAAATAATAAAAATACATTTCCACAATATAAAAATTATTTCTGTGATTAATATAAATATATGCCTACTAAAAATACAAACACAAATAATAATATAATACAAATTTTATTAGAAAACAAAAAATCTAAAAGACGGAAAAAGGAGAGTAGTAAAAGTCAGAGTGCTCCAACCAGTTATATGAAAGATAATGCAATGGGAACGAGACCATTAAATTTAGTTAATTCATTCCCAAGTTCATCGCGGTTAGATGATCAAGCGGGACGAGTTCGGTTTATGGATTCAATGAGAGACCCATTTTCAACTAAAAGCCCTTATTCTATTTACGATAATGGAAGCAATACTTTTGCACGACAAGGTGAAACAGTTGGTGCAGAGGTTCCAGTTTCTTCGCAATTAAGACCAGATGATTATTTTGAAGAGCCAATAAGACAACCACCGAGACAATTTTCAAATCCGAGACAATTTTCAAATCCAAGACGATTTGACATAAGAGATGATATTTCAGAAATTTCAGATTTATCAACAGTCGGCTCGAATAGTTATAATTTATCAGATATTTCAGATGTAACAGAGATGAGTGCTTTCCCTTTTCCATTGCGTAAAGTTAGACAAGAATCGGTAAATTCATTTCCAGGAATACCATTATATAAATCAACAGATGAATCAAGATATGATGATTGGGTTGATCCAGCACAGCAAGGCGAACAAGAAAATGAAGAAGATAAATTTGGAATAAGTGGGTTTCAATATGATCAACCAGAAACGCGATTCAGTGATATAGTAGAACCCCCGCCAGCATTTTCAACACCTTACAGACCACAAGCAGAACCAAAAAAAGGAGGAGAAACAGGGGAAACAGACCAAGAACTTAAAAAATTAGATATGATGCAAGAAGGAGGTGAAGAAATTGCACCCGCAACGCGATTTAGTGAAACAGTAGAACCACCCCCAGCATTTGCAACACCCTATAGACCACAAGCAGAAGAAACGGAAATAGAAGGATTGAGCACACTTAAAGAAAAAGTAAGCGAGAGAAAGAAACAATTAGAATTGAGAGATGAACAAATGGAAAATCAAGAAATGGGCAGAGAAGATATTGATATGAAATTATATAATCAAGAACAAGCAATTAGGGAACGACTGGTTGAAGATAAAAGAGATGCAGAAAGAATAGAAAATAAAAAATTGATTAGGAAACAATTTCAAAAAATTATTTCAGCATTAGAAAAATATAGAGATGGTGGTGTGAATAATATAACGGATTTAGAACCAAGAATAGATGTAAATGGAAAACCTATTATAGCTAAACCAGGATCACCAATTAAAACAGGAAATTCCTTTAAATCTAAAATGATGGATCTTCTACACAATGATAAATTTAAAGAATATACTGGTCAAAAAAATAATATTCGTAAAATGACAAGGACGACAACGCTCTTAGATTATTTTAATAAAATTTCAACAAAAATAAGTGAAGATATAAACGCAAATGAGGAGGTTAATGCGCAAAAAAGAAAATATAGAAAAAAACTACCCACAACAAGTGGGATGGAACAAGAATTTATAAAAGTTGGGGGTGGTGCTGGGATTGCAGGTAAAGAAAGAGCAAGATTTTAATTATAGAAATAATTTAAATCTAACTCATATTTAATAATGAGCAATTTAATCGATAATGCTTACACACAGTTAAATAATTTAACGCAAATAAATGCAGATGATATACAAACGGAAAGCATCAACACAAAAGCATTATACATCAATAATGTATTATTTGACCCATCTGGAACTGACATTAGTGATTTAGTCACCTTGACAACAGCACAAAATATTAGCAATAAGACTTTCACAGGAACTACTATATTTTCTTCTATACAATTGAACGATTCATTAATAGTGAATTCGGGAGGAACTACAATTTTAAATTCTAATTTGGCATTGATTAATTTTCTATCAGGAACATCAAGCAATATAAATACTAGGTTTAATGATTACGTACTAACAACCACATTAAATACAAAATTAAATGATTATGTATTGACAACGGTTTTAAATACAAAATTAAATGATTATGTTTTAATAACAGCATTAACAACAACATTAAATAATTATGTATCAACAACAGCATTAAATACAAAATTAAACGATTATGTTTTAACAACAGCATTAACAACAACATTAAATAATTATGTATTGACAACAGCATTAAATACGACTTTGGCTAACTATGTATTAACAACTGCTTTAAATACAACTTTGGCTAACTATGTATTAACAACTGCTTTAAATACAAAATTAAACGATTATGTATTAACAACTGCTTTAAACACGACTTTGGCTAACTATGTATTAACAACAGCATTAAATACGAAATTAAATGATTATGTATTGACAACGGCATTAAATACAACTTTGAATAATTATGCTTTATCATCAACTGTTTCATCAATATTAACAGATAAAATAGGAACAATGACTTATTATCTGCCTTCAGATTTTAATATTTTTAATAATATTTGTAGTTTAGGTAAAATAGAATATGAGAATGATGCAGGTGCTAAAATAGATATTATTCCTATTATTGTATCATCACAAGATAAATTAATTAATGTTACAAGAACCACAGAATATAACTACTTTGATATTAATTCAAACGTCCATATATTTAATAATTTAATTTTAGGTAATATTCTAAATGTTGAAAGTTTAATTAATGCAGCAATGACAGAAGCAACAGCAGGATTAACAGCCGCACTGATAGCTGATGGATTAGCAGTTGGAGCAGCAGGCGTTGCTGCTACGGCAAATACGACAGCAAATGGAGCAGCGTCAGGATTAGCAGATTTAACAACAGTAGTTGAAGACCATACAGATAACTTAATAGGATTAAACTACAAGACAAGTCAAATTTCTTACAGTGATGCAACAAATAGAACAACAATAAGTCAAACATTATATAGTCCGCTTTTTGAAATAACAACATTAGCATCTGGATTTAATCAAACATCAACAGATCAAATCACATTAGCAGGAAAATTAAGATGTAATAATAGAGTAGAAGTAAATAATACACTTGAACTTGTAAATGATAATAATATTATTTTAGAAGGTGTTATAAATCAAGACAATGCAACGCCACCTAATAACGGAGTAAATCAATTTTTGGCTCCAACTACTATTTCAGGAAATGCAACCTTATCTGGTTTATCAACAACGATATCTTCTGGAAGCGTCCAAATTGGAGTTAATTCAGTTTCAATATTAAACGTTAATTCTACTACATCATTCGGTGGTGATGTTAGTTTAACAGCAACTAAAAATTTAAGATTAAAAAATATTGTTCCTATTTTATTCGATGACATTGTTTTTGGCGATGTTGCGATAAACTCAACTGATGATGCAATTTTTAATATGCAAATGGTAGCAAACCGACCTGTTACAATAAATAATACTTTACAACATGGAACATCACTTAACCGATATTCATCAACCGCCTATAATACCACAAGTTTTACAGATGCTGATGTAAGTATAAATTTAACAAGTCCAATAATAAATTTATCTGGTACTCGAGTAAATATAGGTCAGTTATTAGGAACAAATTATTTATATGGGACAACTTACGTTCAAAAGTTATATAGTGTTTCAGGAGTTGTAGATGCAGTAGGTCAAGTTTTTCAACAATGGTAAATAATATTAAAAAAATAATATATAATATATATATTATTGAATGGCGAATCCACCAAATGATTATAATACAGATATAAATTTTAATAAATTCAAAGGTACTTATTTTAATGATGATATTGATGTATCAGGAGGTGATATTATAAATAGAACTGGTAATTTATATTTAGCACCTAATTCAAATATATATACATCAGATAACCAAATAACATTTAATGAGGAATTTCAATTTACAGACTTTGCGAATAATGTAAATGTATTAGGTCAGTTGAAAAATACATACAACTCCGTATCTTACGATGTTGGGTTGCAATGTGAAAAAACTGATGAATTAGTTTCTGATGTAGCAACTCTTTCACCAATAATAAGTGATACTGCTTTTAAATGTACCAATTTTTATTACGACCAAACATTGAATTCTACTATTTTTAGTAATAATGTTTCTTTTGGAAATTCTACCATTGCGAGTATAGCAATAAATAATACTTCATTTGTAGATTTAACAAACAATCAAACGATATCAGGAGTGAAAACTTTTAATTCGGCACCATTTATGGGTGGGGCAAATATAACAGCAGGTTCTATAGCAATTAATAAAGTCACAGGAACGGCTGTTAATTTAAATACGGCACAAAGTATAATTGCTACAAAATCATATTCAGTGGTGCAAAATTTCAATAACAATATTCGTTTAGATGGTTCATTACTTCTATCATTAGGAACGATAACGCTTACCAATGCCGATTTACAAAAAATAGCATTTATAAATACAGCAACGAGCAACATACAAACACAGATAAATACTTTAATAACTAATTCGGTTTCATTGTCAGCGTCCAACATATTTACAGGAGCAACAAATCAATTTTCTAACACGTTAAGATTAGACGGAGCGTTAAATTTAAATGCGAATGCATTAGTTGTTCCAAATACTACACTACAAAAGATACAGTATTTATCTACAGTGTCAAGCGACGTACAAACACAAATAAATACCTTAACAACTAATTCGGGTTCATTATCAGCGTCCAACATATTCACAGGAGCAACGAACCAGTTTACAAATACTTTAAGATTAGACGGAGCATTAAATCTAAATGCTAATGCTTTAGTTGTTCCAAATACTACTTTACAAAAGATACAATATTTATCTACAGTGTCAAGCGACGTACAAACACAGATAAACACTTTAACAACTAATTCGGGTTCATTGTCAGCGTCCAACGTATTCACAGGAGCAACGAATCAATTTACAAATACTTTGAGATTAGACGGAGCATTAAATTTAAATGCGAATGCGTTAGTTATTCCAAATACTACTTTACAAAAGATTCAATATTTATCTACAGTGTCAAGCGACATACAGACGCAAATCACAGGAGTAGGAACACGAGCGACAACATTAGAAACAAAGACGACTAAAATGAGTTATATGTCTGTTGGCGGAATAAACACAACTACAATTTTAGATGGCTTGATTAGTCAAACTTTTTCCTTCACTGGCACTATCAACAACATAAGCACTACTACATTTGCTTTTATTAATTCATTAACATCAAACGCACAAGCACAACTAACAAATTTAGCAACAAAATTAACTGCTATATCATATGAAGCTTCAAATACTACGACAACTATTGCAGGGGATTTAATCTTTTTAAATAATTTGAATTCAATATCTGCTACTACATTTGGTTATTTATCAGGTCTTACGTCAGCAATTCAATCCCAATTAAATTCATTATCAACAAGAATCGCAACTTTTGAATTAGTAGGAACTATTATAATGAGTCCATTATCTGATTTACATACAACATCAGGAAATAAATATTTACATTGCACAGGACAGAATGTTAGTAGGACAACTTATTCAGCATTATTTGCTAAAATTTTAACAAATTTTGGGGCAGGAGATGGTTCAACAACCTTTACGCTTCCTAATTATCAAGGGTTATTTTTTAGAGGTATGGGTGGTCAAGTAATTAATGGTACAACATATACAGGAATCGCAGTTAATAGTGCTCAACAAGACGCAGTTCAAGACCATCAACACGGACCACAAAGTGGAGCATATTTAGGAACTTCAACATCAGCGTCAAATTCAGGTGGATATTTAAATTCACCATTACAAAGACCAAATCCGTACAACTTTGATAATACAGGAGCAATGATAAGCGGTAGACCAAGTAGTACGGAGACTCGTCCTGTTAACGTTGGAATATATTATTATATCAAAACATAAAATCTATACTATATATATTATGAGTTGGCAAAAAATTTATGATGACACATTCTTTTTAACATTAGCAGGAATTATAACTGGGTGTATCACGTTATCAATTCGTTTTTGCTATAGAAGCAAATGCAAAACCTTCGATTGCTTGGGTATTCACATTGTGCGTGATGTTGATGGTGAAGAAAAAATAGATGAATTAGAAATAGAAAATAGAACTGAAAGTAAAGATTATAATTAATTTTAATTAATTTATTATATTTATTAATTATATATACATTAATTAAAAATGCAAATTATTTTAAGTGATAAAGATATTTCTGAATTTATGGAGATTTTTTTAAAAAGTGGAACACTGCGCAAGTTATTGCATGTGAAATTGCAACAAGCCGATGAAGCTGGTGAAGTTGAAGATAGTGCAGGTGAAGAAAAATTAATTATTATTAACACAGATAAAATTGAAAGTAGAAAGAAAAGAGGGAGACCAAGAAAAATTTTAAAAAATTCTGATGTAATCACAATTGAAAATGAAAATATTGAATTAGAAATTTAAATTAGAAATTTAAATTAGCTTAAAGAAAAATAAATATATATAAGTAGTATAATGGCAAATATAGAAGAAAATATAATTATTGAAGAAAATAAAGAAAATAAAAATCCGTGGGCTAAATATAATGGTAACTATAAAGAATATCAAAAAGGATATCAAAAAGAATATTATCATAAAAATATCAAAGGTAAGAAAAAAATATGTGAATGTGGTTTATCGCATGACATATTTAGAATTAAAGAACATTTAAATACTAAAAAACATCAAAAATTGATGAACTTAAAAAAAGAAATAAATTAAAAATATATAGATTAATTTTTAAAAAATTTAATTAAAATAAAAAAATCGTTTAAACAAATAATTATTTTATATATTATATAATATATACATAATATATAATGAATTTTGAAAATGAAGAACTAAAAAAACTTGAAGAAGAGTTAGAAGGGAAACTGAAAGGGCAAGTGCTTCCTAAAAAAAGTGAATGGAAGCCTTATGAAAAATTTATGAAAGATTTAAAGAAAGATAAAACCGCAAAAACGGTTCCAAAAATTACAATTGATAAAAAAACAAGACAGTTATATGCTGATTTAGAAAAACAGCAAAAAAAAGACCAGAAAAAACTATTAAAGGAAATAAAAAAATTATCTGAAGAATTAAACCAGATGAAAATTTATCAAAAGTTAAAAGAAACTAATCAAAATGTGAAAAAGTCAATGAAGAAATTGAAAAAACGGGAGAGGAAGGAAGAATTAGAAATGGTAGTTCGTGATAAGGCAAAACAATCGCGAGGACTTCGTGAAGTAGAAGCATTTAAAAATTTTAAAAAACAATATATTTATGCTGTTGATTATGATAATTTAAATGGATTTGATTTTGCTGATAAAGAACATGATAATACATACTTAAAAAATATTTTAGTTGATAGACTTTCAAATGAATATGAAAAGATAAAGAATGATAAAACAGGGAAATATTCTTTAAAAGCATATATTGAAATAAAAAGTCTTATGATTCATGATGATGGATTGGAATATAAAAATCATGTTTATACATCTCAAATATATAATATTGTATCAAAGAACAATATAAAAGATATAGTCATTAATATAATTGATGCTTTTAATGTAAGTTTGACAGTTTCCAAAGATAGCTCACAATGGAATTTTGTTAAATTCTTAAAATTTACAATTGGAACTCAAAAATTTAAAAGTATTTTGGGAAAATCATATATTAAACTACCACAAATATTGATAATTAAAAATGCTTGCGTAAATATTAAAAATAAAGATGATAAATGTTTTGAATATTGTTTAATCGCGTCAAGAATTTATGACGGAATAAAATCAAAAGATAAAAACGAGGTTTATCATTATAATAAAAATTTGGATATTATAAAGAGACCCGCAAATATTACATATCCAATTATTACCGATGATATACCATTATATGAAGATTTAAATGACATGCAAATTAATGTGTTTTCGTTGAGTGATTATAATGATGATACCAAAGATATTAGAGAATTTATTTCGGAAGAATACAAAAGCGATAAACACCGAAAAGAAGTCGTAAATCTATTATTAGTTCGTGAGGGTGATTTATCGCATTACGTATTAATTAAAAATATTAATAGGTTGTTTGCATCAAAAACAAATAAAGGACATACAAAGCACATTTGCGAGCATTGTTTAATAAAATCTTTTAATAGCGTTGAGTTATTAAATAAACATAAAATTAAATGTCAAAATTTGGAGGGTGAAGATGTCCCAAAAATAGACCTTATATGTGAATGCCCAGAAGAGGGAAAAAATATTATGAAATTTAATAATGAAGGGAGAGCCTTTAAGCATCCTTTTCATGTCATTGCAGATTTTGAAAGCACTTTAACAAATTGCGATGCTGAAAATGATGGATTAACTGGGAAGGAATTGGAGGCAATGACAACGAAAAAATATCAAAAACATCTTCAAAATTCATTTGGTGTTAAATTTTGTTGTGATTTAAAAGAGCATTCAAAAGACTTGGAAATTATTAATAATAGCGAGCCTGAAGAGGTTTCAAAACAATTTATATTAAAATTAGAAAGTTATGCACAAGATGCTTATAATTTATTGCAGAAAAATAAAAAAAATATTTTATGGAAAGAAGGGGAGAAAAATAAACATTTCCAAAATAAAAACTGTCAAAATTGCAATACTGAATATACATCCGAAAATAAAAGAGTAGCTCATCATAATCATATCAATGGCGAATTTATTTCAAGCTTATGCAATGAGTGTAATTTAAAGTTTCAGTATAAACCATTTTTGCCAGTTTATCTTCATAACTTGAAAGGATACGATAGTCATTTATTTGTCAACGCTTTATATAAATACGGAACTAAAGGACAAGCAGTATCATGCATCCCTAATAATGAAGAGAGGTATATTTCATTTAGTAAAAATGTTAAAGTAGATGAATATTATTGCAAAAAAGATAAAAAGAAAAAGGATATCACATTTGAAATACGGTTTTTAGATACTATAGCATTTATGAATAGTTCTATCGAATCATTGGTGGTAAATTTAAAAAATGGCTGTGATAGTATTGAAAAATTAAGAGAAGCTTTTCCAAATACAAGTAATTATTTTAAAGATGATAATCAATTTGAGCTTATGACTAAGAAGGGTATTTATCCATATGACTTTATCAATACATATGATAAATTAAATATTAATTATTTGCCATCTCAAGATAAATTTTATAGTAAGTTATATAATAGTGAATGTTCTGATGAAGATTATAAACAAGCTTTAAATGTCTGGGATAAATTCAATTGCAAAACGTTTTTGGATTATCACAATTTATATTTAAAAAGTGATGTTTTATTATTATCAGATGTATGGAGCAATTTTAGAAATATTTGCTATAAAAATTATAAGTTAGATTGCTTATATTATTATACTGCCCCGGGCTTGTCTTTTGATGCAATGTTAAAGCATACTAAAATAGAATTAGAACTATTAACAGATATTGAAAAATATGAATTTTGCGAGGGTGGAATTCGTGGGGGATTAAGTCAAATTTCAAAAAGATATGCAAAAGCAAATAATAAATATATGTCAAATTATGACGAAACAAAAGAAGACAGTTATATTTTTTATGGGGATGCAAATAATTTATACGGGCATAGTATGAGTCAATATTTACCAGTAGGTGATTTTAAATGGAATACTGAAGAATGGACGAAAGAAAAGATTTTAAATATTTCAGATACAGCTGATAAAGGTTATAAATTCAAAGTAGATTTAAGAATTCCTGAAAATTTACATGACCATTTTAATAATTATGTCCCTTGTCCTGAGAATATCATTATCAAGAAAGATAAATTAAACAAATGGCAACAAGAAGATTATAGACAAACTAAAATTAAAAAATTGTGTTGTTCTTTTGATGAAAAAATTGATTATATTGTCGATTATAGATATTTAAAATTATGTTTGTCATTAGGTGTAGAGTTAGTAAAAGTTAGCAAGGTGTTAGAGTATAGCCAGAAACCATTTTTAAAAGATTACATAGAATTAAACACAGATTTAAGAAAGAATGCTCAAAATGATTTTGAAACTGATTTTTTCAAGCTGATGAATAATTCAGTGTTTGGCAAAACAATGGAGAGTGTAAGAAATAGAATAAATTTTAGATTAGTAGATAATGAGGATAGTGCGTGGCGTGTGAAAAATTTAAATAGATTTACTATATTTGATGAAAATTTAATCGGAGTTCATATTCAAAAAATGAAAATTAAATTAAATAAACCTGTATATTTGGGGCAAACAATCTTAGATGATTCAAAAGCATTAATGTATAATTTCCATTATAATTTTATTCTAAAGAAAGTAAAACGCGAAAACATCGACTTATTATTTACTGATACGGATAGTTTATGTTATCATATCAGAAAAGAAGACATTTTTCAAATAATCAAGGATAATAAAGATGAATTTGATTTATCTAATTACCCTAAAGATGATCCTCTATATGATGCCACAAATAAAAAAGTAATTGGTAAATTTAAAAATGAGTCTATTAAACAAATAACCGAGTTCGTGGGATTAAGAGCAAAATTATATGCTTTTACAGTTGATAATGATGATGAAAAACATTTAAAATGTAAAGGTGTAAAATCCGGCGTTGTCAAGAAAGATTTAAATATTGAGAAATATAGAAATTGTTTATTTTCAAGAAAATCTGAAAAAGTCAAACAAAATAGTATTAGATCTTATGGGCATCAAATATATACAGAGGAAATTAATAAAACCGCTTTGAGTAGCAACGATAACAAGGTTTATATCTGTGATGATAATATTAATACATATAACCTGGCACACTACAGAACAAAATAAAAAAAGTTTTTGAGGGGCAATTTAAAACTTTTTATTTTTATATATTTTAATATAATTATATATTATATTAACATGACAATTGAAAAAATTAAAATAATTCAGTGAGAAAAAAATTCTCCCGAGTTTGTGCCTATCAGAGAATTTAATTATATGCCGAAAATAAGGGGAATATTTTTTTATTTCCAATTTGATATGATATTTGGTAAG
>Ga0315274_10011218_pt1 | contig 12843 bp, 6 predicted proteins | sample YL17G02_20_MG_FD_203700 | JGI IMG/M metagenome (GOLD analysis project Ga0315274, IMG submission 203700) | Sediment microbial communities from Yellowstone Lake, YNP, Wyoming, USA - YL17G02_20 | ecosystem: Environmental > Aquatic > Freshwater > Lake > Sediment | place: USA: Wyoming | collected... | reverse complement strand
TGCTTCGTCCCCGCGCTTTTCTTCCGCAAGCGGTCGGGCCGGAGCACCTCTGAGTTTTTTGTCTCCGGACGGGCCGTGCCCTGGTGGCTGGCCGGCTTGTCCATGGTGGCTACGACCTTCAGCAGCGATACGCCCAACCTGGTGACCGATATCGTCCGCCGGAACGGCGTCGCCGGCAACTGGGTCTGGTGGGCGTTCACGCTGACCGGCGTCGCGACGGTATTCTTCTACGCCCGGATGTGGCGGCGCTCCGAGGTCATGACCGACCTCGAATTTTACGAGCTCCGCTACTCCGGGAAAGCGGCCGGCGTCGTGCGCGGTTTCCGGTCGGTATATCTGGGATTCCTGTTCAACTGCATCATCATGGCTACGGTCAACTTGGCCGCCTGCAAGATCGCCGCCATCCTGTTCGGGCTGGAGAGATGGCAGACGCTCGCCCTGGTCGGAGTCCTGAACGTCGTCTTTGCCACCGTCACTGGGTTATGGGGGGTCCTGGTCATCGACATGATCCAGTTTTTCATCAAGATGACGGCCGTCATCGCCGCTGCCTATTTCGCCGTCAAGTACGTCGGCGGGATGGATGTATTGGTGTCCACTCTGTCCGCCAAGACGGGACCAAACGGCGTCCATTTCCTCAACTTGCTGCCCGACTTCAAGAGCAACTGGGACCTGGCCATCGCCATCTTCATCATGCCGCTGGCCGTCCAGTGGTGGGCTGTCTGGTACCCCGGTGCCGAGCCCGGCGGCGGAAGCTACATCGCCCAGCGGATGCTGGCCTCGAAGTCCGAGAAGGACTCGCTCGGGGCGGTCCTTTTCTTCAACATAGCCCACTATGTCCTCCGTCCCTGGCCGTGGATCCTGGTCGGGCTCTGCTCCCTAATCGTCTATCCGCAGCTCGCGGACATCCAGAAGGCCTTTCCCAACCTGGACCCGAGTCTCTTGGGGCACGACATCGCCTTCCCGGCCATGCTCAAGTTCCTTCCCGTGGGTTTCATCGGCCTCATGGTCGGAGGCCTGATCGCCGCCAACTCATCGACCAACCTGACCCACCTCAACTGGGGGGCGTCTTATCTCGTCCACGATTTTTACAGGCGCTTCCTGAAGAGGGACGCCACCGAAAAACACTACGTCATGGTTGGCCGTTTCGCCACGATCGTTCTCTTCCTCTCAGCCGGGGCGCTTGTCTTTGTCCTGGAAACCGCCAAGGACAGCTTCGACATCATCCTCCAGGTCGGCGCGGGGACCGGCCTCCTCTATCTTGTGCGCTGGTTCTGGTGGCGCGTCAACGCCTGGTGCGAGGTCAACGCCATGATCAGCAGCTTCGGCTTCTCCATTCTTCTGCTCATCCTCAGGAAAGGCGGCGTGGTCATACCGACCCACTATGCCCTCATCGTAACCGTGCTGGCGACTACGGCCGTCTGGGTGCTGACGGCCTTCCTGGGGCCCAAGACCGATCCGCAGACGCTTCTCAAATTTTATAAAAAGGTCCGTCCCTTCGGGCCCGGATGGGAACCCATCCGCAAGGAAGCCGGAGTTTCCAAGGCCGAGGCCAGGACGTCCGGCGACAACTTCCCGGTAGCCCTCGTCGGCTGGGTATCCGGTTCGCTCACGATCTGGTCGGCGTTGTTTACGGTGGGGAACTTCCTCTATGGGCGGACGACCTATGCGCTCGTGCTTTTGGGGGTCTTTATCGCGAGCGGGACGGTCCTGCTCCGGGTAATTAACAGACTCTGGGCCAAGAGCTAGAAGGGGAGCGCGCCTGACAGGGGTCGAACCTGCGACCTACGGATCCGGAGTCCGTCGCTCTATCCACTGAGCTACAGGCGCGCCAAGGGAACAATATTACCTTATTGGAGAACCGATGTAAATCGGCGGGCACAGGTCAGGACAAGTCACAATCAAGTCACGAATGCCAGGAATGGCCCAAAATTGAATTCTTATTCGTGTTGATAGGGAACAAATTGGACAACCACCATAGATCAAAGAGCGACGGATGGGAAATCCGATGATCTGGGAAGATTGATGCCAGAAGATATTATGGCTTCAGCCCCGCCAGCCTCTTTTAGAAACCCTCAAACTCAGAAGTTAGCCTCGATCCCCTGCGATTTGGGCTTCAATTTCTTATATTCCTTCATGACCAGGAAACAAATCGCGATCCAGATGCCTATGCCGATGACATTGATAAAGGCGTATTTCTCGATTGTCACCGAGAGGAGTTGTGTCCCTACTAATACCGTCAAGGCGGAGATTGTATCGCCCCCCCGGACAAAAAACGTGTCGATGGCCACCTTGGCTTTGTACTTTTCTTCCCGCGGCGTAATCAGGAAAAGGGCGGCTTTCGTCGTGCTCTGGAGCGAATAGTCCGTCCCATTTTCAAGGGACTTGACCCAGCGGACTAGGACAAGGGTAGCACCAAAAGAAACCAATGCATACCCACCGAGGGCGATGAGGGGCAGGAACAGAAGCGCGCCGGTCACCCCGACCCATCGGAAGATTCGCGAAACCAAAAAGAGCTGGATGATCAAGGCGATGATGGCGGCTAGGAACTGGTAATCCATAAAGGCGCTGTGAATGGACTTCTGCATATCCGCCCCGACGGTTTGAACCTCCTGAATTGAGGCCTTGGTCTGAACATCCGAGATGATGTACTCCCCAGTGGCATTGACGAAATTAAGGATGCCGATCATGAGGGCGATGTAAAGGAGGTAACGACTCTTGAAGACGAGACGGAAGCCCCCTCCGGCTTTTAGCGGCTGCTCCTGGATTCTGACCGTCGCTTCGGCTCCGGATAAGTCCTTTTTCTCCTCCTTCGACCTCCAGACTTCCCTTTTGTGGATGAAGATAGAGAGGCCGATACAAATAAGCAGAATGACACCTGAGATCAACATGAGCTCATATTCCCAATTCTCTCCCATGAGATCCCTCAGCCATTTCATCCGGGTTCCGACGACGGCCCCCGATGTAGCGCCCAGGGCGATGAGAGGAAAAACTCTCTTCCCGACATCGTTTGAGTAAAGATCGTTGGCGAAGCCCCAGAACTGAGCGACCACGAAATAATTGAAGACACCGATCCAGATGAAGAAGATGATGCCCATCGTCTTAATGGGCATTCCTCCGAGATTGAGAAAATAAAAAATCACGATGTTGGAAATGAAAAATAGTGTGGTCCAGGTTATGAGGATGTGCCGGGGCACCCGGGAGGACAGACGGCTGAATCCTTTGATGACAAGTATAAACAAGATGGCCTGAGCCCCGCTCAGATAGCTCTTGATCGCTGGCGAGTTCTTGTCGACGAGAAGCAGGGCATCGCGTAGCGGCTTGAGGATATAATAGGCCATAAGAAGCAGGAAGCTGTTGAGGACAAGTAGGAACGCCTTGGGAGCTTCCCCCGTCCTGATATCAGCGAAGAGCCTGAGAAATCGATAGAGCAGACTGTACCTTATTTTAGACTGATCTTGAGTCATCCCGGGGCTCCTTTACCTGATTATCTGGTCAAAGTATTCAACTACCCAGACATCGGAGTGCGTTTTTCCATCTATATAAATCTCCGGCTTGTCATCCATCATCTTATGATAGGTTTTTCCTTCTATCGTGAAAGGGATGCTCGGCAGGGGTTTTGCTTTATTGTTCTCTGCTCCAACCATAAAATATGTCCTTTTGCCAGTTTCCAACTCTTCTTCATAGGCATATACCCATTTCCCATCCGATGACCAACCCATTGGATACAATGCTTGATCCTGTGGTCCGATTGATTTCTTGGTGGAATCCTCGAGGGAGATGACCCAAAGCCCACGCGATTTGCGCCAGAACACGGCCACTCTTTTTCCCTCCGGAGAATAACAGGGATGATCCATCCACATCCACGCAGACTCATCCTTGACAAGTGGCGTTTCTTCTTCAGTCATGGGGTTGAGAACTGTAAAATTGCTTTTTCCCGAAGGGTCTGCCTTAGTTTCGCTGTTGCGATAAATTATATTTGAGCCAGGACCCCAAGGCATCTGTCTGCCTGCGCCTAATTCGGTTTTGGCGAACTGATAGGGTCTTTCGCCCCGAGCACTGACTTTCCAAACCTTGTATTTTCCTCCCTCATTGGAACAGAAAGCAATCTCCTCACCATCTTGCTTTGTCTTCACCGTCCGGCTTTTTTCTGAGCCTTCCATTTTGGCGAGCCAAAGATTAGAGAATTGAAATACTCTCGTATACAAAAGATACTTTCCGTCCTTAGTCAGCGAAATAATGTTCCCCATTCGTATGCCCGATAATACAACCGAACCAGAATTCGTTGCCTTCCCAGAATCTCGGGAGATAGGTATCTTCCAGAGCTCCGTTGCTGTTGCTCCAAACAGACTCTGGCCCCGAAGATAGAATATGGCATCTCCTTTTGAAGACCATCGTGGCGACAGAATCGGCACGCTATCTTCTACAACCTTGTATTGCTGGCTTCCGTCGGTTTTAGTTGTCCATACTGCATATTGTTCTTTATTTCGCGCACCAATCAATAAACGCTCATCCACAGGTGACCAGTCGATATCATCAAAAAAATCGATCGGGCCGTTTAGGGTGATGGAGAATGATTGGCCGGTTGATCTATTTATAATTCCGATTATTTTTGAAAAGTCCCCTCCCGCAGTCCGGGAACCATCCGGTGACCAGGCAAAAATGAAGGTATCCATGGGCCGTTGTGCCCCTCCCAGTCGAGGCACAAGGAAAACGCCATATGGTGTAGCAGAAAAAACTGAAACATCAGAGCCATTCGGTGTCCATCTTAAATAGCCAACGGATTTTGCGCTAAAAACCTCAATGGAACGGCCGCTCGCGACGTCTTGAACCCATACCGTATTTTTTGTCGACTCCAAAGATTGTCCTGTTTCTGGTCGTCCGGTCAGATAAGCAATGAATTTCCCATCCGGAGATATCGCCGGCCATGAAGCATCTCCGGTAAATGTCAGCTGTTTATGGGAAGGAGGGATAAGTTGGTTTGAAGGCTGTCTATTGATAACAAGAAATACTAGGATTATCAGGACAGCAATTGCGGCCAGTGCCAAAGCCGGGATGAAGAGTTTTCTTAGACTGAATTTTGCAGTTACCTCCCTGGAGGTGACAGGCTTTCTTTTTGGAACTACCTTTGCTGTGCTTTGCATCCCTTGCTCAATTTTTGTCAGCTCAGAAAGCATTTCCCCTGCTCCCTGATACCTGCCATCCCTATTTTTCTCCAGGCACTTAAGAATTAGATGACTGAGGTCATCAGGAATCTGCGGGTTAAGCTTCTTTGGACTTTCAGGTTGCTCGTCTTTATGCTTCAGGGCGACGGCGAATGCCGTGTCTCCTTCGAACGGGACCGTGCCCGTCACCATTTCAAAAAGGATAATTCCCAACGAATATATATCCGCACGCTGATCTGCTTCCTTTCCCTCGACCTGCTCTGGAGACATGTATTCGGGTGTCCCGATGATCGCCCCCTCCCCCGTCAGCCCCTTGCCGAGAAGCGAGCGGGCGATCCCGAAGTCCATGATCTTGGCGTTGCCCTCTTTGTCGATCATGATGTTCCCGGGCTTGAGGTCCCGGTGGACAACGCCAAGCCCGTGCGCCTCCGCCAATCCCTCCGCCATCTGGCGGGCGATGGAGAGGGCTGTCCCCACGGGCAGGGTCTTTGTCCTGTGAAGAAGGCTCTTTAGGTCCCCCCCCCGAACATACTCCATCGTGATGAAGGAGGTGCCTTCTGCCTCGCCCAGGTCGTGCATCCGGCAGACGTTTTTATGGGTGATCTTCCGCGAAATCTTGATTTCGTTCTGGAACCGCTCGATCACCTTGCCGTCGGCCGCGATTTCCGGCCGGATGAGCTTCAGCGCCACCTCCTCCTCGAGCTTCCGGTCATAGACGCGATAAACCTTTCCCATCCCACCGCCGCCCAACTCCTCGATGATCTCGTAGCGGCCGGCGAACAAGATTCCCCTGCTTAGTCCTTCGGCAGAGGTTTCCAGCGTCATGGTCTTGGAGACTTGAGGACCTTCAGATGGGCCCAGCTGCGTTCCGCATTCTTTGCAGAATTTGGAATCCGCGGTATCAGCGAAATCGCACTTTGGGCACTTGGTCGTCACGACCGTCCCTTTCTACTAGCGGAGAGAAGAATATCAAGGAACAGCTTAGATAGTCAAATATAAACAAGCATCTCCCCCTCCTAGACAGGTGCTATAGAATTTCGCTAAACTCGCAGCGCGGATTGGCGAGCTCCAAATAGCGCTCACGACTTCCTTGACAATCGGCCGGAAAAACCCGTACTCCCGTACTCCTTCTCGAAGTGGCTCCCATACTCGGCTAGGAAGCACTCGAAGTGATGAAAGAGGAAACGCCACGTTCTCGCATGCTAACCCACGAGAATCGACGACGTGCGCTGAGCGTCAGGCCCCCTGGACTTGAGGGCCTGTCCGCAGATTCAACCCCCTTTTGGCCTCCGATACATCACGAATCTTGATAATCAACCAGAGCCACATGCGTTTTGCTCACCATTCAATTCTCGGATCGACCCATACAGCCAAATGCCGAGTTAATGCAGTTAGAACATGAACTTCCAGGACAATTTCAACATCTTGACCAGGATACCTTCCCAGATCCAGAACCAAATCATCCATTCGGCCGTCATAAAAGCAGCGCTCGGCCGCAAAAAATGATGGATCTTTGTTCACAAAAACCTTGAACTCTGCGGCGTCAGTTTGATCGACTTCCTTTAAAAATCCAATCGTCGTTTTAAAAGTCGCTTTTTGGGGGAGGTTTTCGATCTTGAAGATCCCGATGATTGATCCAAATTCATCCCATGACTGAGGACGCGTCAATAGGACTTTTGCATAAACCTGATCATCTTCCAATACCGCATCATACCGAAAGCAAGCGAAACTCCTGATATCATCCTCTTCTCCAGGAAAAGGAAGGTCGACATGACCATTCGTCCATCGCGTCTGACTATTTTCTGCCAAGGGCAATAAATCGATTTTTCTTTTAGGCCCCCCTACAGAGCTCGACCGACTTCTCACATTCACCTTCCGATATCCCGTCCAGGGGTCATCGCTTGTGTTATCAAAGACCTTTGCTTCGCACTTCAAGAGCCCTTCAGGAAAAGGCCCTCCAAAAAAAACGCAGGGGGACATTAAACAGACTTTAACTTCCCTGTCATTTACCAGGAGAACAATCCTTTTTAATCCTGTCATGCTGTTATCCTGAGCGTCGACCGTAAAGGTGATCATGTCCTTCGTTGTTGGTTCCGCAGGCGAAATAGAGATTTTCACAGTGGGTTTTCCCAACTCCTGTAATACTGACCACTCCTGAGGAGAAGCGTTAATTCCAAACGAAAACGTTGAGAATAACACTAAGACGGTCTTTATGAGATTACGCAATGGAGCATCCTTTTTCGGGGCATAAGAAAAGATAAGCATCTCTTTTTCTGCTGCGCTGACCAAATGATCTCTCGACCACCGATTTTGCCTTATCCCCTCTTGGGAGATAATAGAACGTGATTCTCAGGGATGTCAAATTGAGCTCAACATAGTGGAGGGCGGGCCAGGAAACCGCAGACAAGCCAAAAAGCGTATGAAATCTGACAGACGTCTCCTGCCGGGGCGAGAGAAGATTGCGAAAAATAGGCTGATTGTGACCAAATTGTGACTATCCCCGGTATACTTCCATATACTTTCGTATACTTTGGTATACCTGCGGATGATCTGTAACTTGCTGGAAAAATTGACTATTACTTTCTTTTCAGGAGGTTAGGAGAATTGCCCGGTTTGGATCCGGAGTCCGTCGCTCTATCCACTGAGTTACAGGCGCGCCGTGAGAACAATATTACCCTATTGGAGAGCCGATGTAAATGGCGAGGTCAAGCCGCAATCAGGTAACAAGTATCGGAATACGCCTAAACTCACGTTCAATATTTTATTGACAAGGATCAAATTTTGTAATCTCTCATCTCTTCGACCCGAAATTTATACTTCCTTCCGATGTTTGGAGTGGAAAATCGACATAAAGAGGCTTACTCGGCGGGCACAGCACAAAGCGAAAATCTTATAGTTTTCTCAGGGCGTCATATTGACAAAGCGCGTCTTCTGGATCTATCCTAATATCAGTTTCAGCAGGATGAAAGCTGACAGCAGGGGGTTCAACCCTGGCCGGGGAAAGTTGTGCCTTTTCTTTATTTTTTGAAGAAGGAAGTGTGGGATGTTAGGGGAAAAGTCTGGCGGACGACTTCTTGGAGTTTTTGCGATCTTGATACTGGCGGGTCCGGCAGCGGCTCAGATGATCGACGTCGGCAAGTTCAAAAAGGTCGAGATCCCGTATACGCTGAGGTTTAAGGATAAAGTCCTGGAGAAAGGCCAGTATGATCTCGAGACCGTGAAGAATCAAAATACCCCGTCGTGCTATCTCAGGTTCAAGAAAAATAACGAGGTGATCTGCCTTGTCGAGGGGGAACGCCTGACTGTTCCGGTCCGCGCTGGTGCCCGATTGACCGATCCCAATATTCCCGACACCCCGCGGTTGAAAATGAAAAAGGACAGAGAGGAAAAAGTCCTGATTTTCACGGTGGAGACCGGTCGGCGCAGCCGCTATCCCTTTCTCCTGCTCCGGTTCAAGCTGGAATACGAGGAATAACGCTTCCTAGGCGAGGGAATTCTGTCCAGGAAAGAGAGAGCGGTCGGAGGGCGGTACGTTGACTGCGGCAATAATGAGTTGACAGGGCCGGAATCAGTTCAGGAAGGAATCTAATAGTGTATCTGACGCCTGTCGGTTTTAGACCTTATTAACGCATCTGTAATATGGATATAAAATACTTTTTTCCTAAAAAGAATTTTGACTTTACTGTTGGAGGGGAAAATGCTAAGGCATGTCGTCATGGTCAATTTTAAGGCTGAGGTTGGGCAACGCGAGCGAGATGAGTTTGCTAAAAAGGCTGCGGAAACACTGGCACAAGTACCAGGAACCAAAAATATTATTATGGGACAAGCTTCAGAAGTACAAGGTAAAGCGCGCTACGGTGCAGGTCTATTTGTCGATTTTGAAAACGAGGCTGCTTTGAAAAACTATCTTGAACATCCTATACACAAAGCCGTAGCCGCACAAATGCCTTCTCTGTTGAATGAGTTTCTTGTTTCGAATTATCTATACTAGAGTCAGAAAAAGTTCCCTTTTATTCAAGTTTTGCTTTCTTCATCTTCCTCGTCAGTGCCTTGAACCTTTCGTCCAGCCGAAATTCCTGAGAAAAAGCCGAATGCGCTTCAACACTGTAGAGGTATATAGCAAAAATGGGCTCTTTCTGAGATAAAGCCTTTTCAAGGAACTCAAAAGCTTGATCGTACATTCCAAGCCCGCTGTAGACCACCGACTTTTGGAGAGGCGAAATATATCGCTCCCTGGATAGCTCATCCAGCTGACTGAGAATTTTGAAGGCCTTTTCTTTCTTTCCTAATCGACCATAAGCACACCCGAGCCACCCTAATGCAAATGTCAAACCCAAGTTTACGGCGATTTGAAGATGTTCCACCGCTTTTTCATGCACAACCTCTGGATACATATAAATCATTCCCAACCATAAATGCGCAAGCGCCAAGTTCGGCTCCATTTCAATCGCCTTGTGCAATTGTTCCTTCCCCTCATCGATATGGGTAAAGGAAAACTGTATTCCCGCGACAGCGTTTATGATAGGGGAGAGGGGTTCCATTTCCAACGCCATCTTAAGTTCTGGGTAGGCCTCTTCGAATCGACTCCTTCCATTCAGAAAGCAACCATACCAAACATGGGCATAGACATTGTTGGGATTGAGCGCAAGGCCGCGTCTAAGGTTTATTTCGGCAGCGGGCCAATCCCAATCAAACAGGCATTGAAAATACCCCAGTGAAGTGTAAGCTTCGCCAAGCTGGTCGTCGATCTCCAAGGCCTTGTCCAGCGCCTCCTTTGCCCTCAGGCGCGCCGTCTCCGGCGGCAGATAACTCCACAAGCCCATCATGATGAAGTGGTCGGCAATCCCGAGGTAAGGAAGGGAATAATTTGGGTCTATTTCAATAGCCTCGTCGTAGCACTCTATCGCTTTTTTCAGATCTCCTTCATTTCGCCTGTTCCAGAAATAACGGCCCTTCAAAAAAAGGTTATAGGCGTCTTTGTTCTCGGTATGGCGCTTTAAGACTTTCGTCTTTTCGCCTTTCACGAGCTTCACCTTCAGCTTGTCGACAATCTCCAGGGCTATTTCATCCTGGACGGCAAAGATATCGTCCACGCCGCGGTCGTATTTCTCGGACCAGAGGTGATAGCCATCGGCAACATTGACAAGCTGGGCGGTGATGCGCATCCTCTCGCCGGCTTTCCTCACGCTTCCCTCGAGGATGGCCTGGACGCTCAAGGCCTTCCCGATCTCACGAATGTCGAGGTCCTTTCCTCTGAACGCGAAAGCCGAAGTGCGGGCCGCTACCTTCAGCTCGTGGATATGGCTGAGGGAATTGATGAGCTCTTCCGCCAGGCCGTCACAAAAGTATTCTTGGTCTCTCTGGGGGCTGAGATCCGCAAAAGGCAGCACGGCGATGGAGTTCTTCCATTTCTTTTCAACCGCTTTTTTGGTCATGGATGTTGCGAGATCGTTCAGCTCGGCCAGCACTTCTCCCGCATTTTGAAATCTCTTTTCTCTATCCTTTTCCAGGCATTTGAGTATCATCCGGGCGAGACCCGGCGACACTTGAGGATTGAGCCCTTTGGGATCGAGAGGGGCTTCCGTCCTGTGTTTCTTGAGGATGCCGGATGCCGTCGCTCCTTCAAAAGGGGCCTTTCCGGTGACCATTTCATAGATGATGACTCCCAGTGAATAGATATCGGACCGCTGGTCGGCTTCCTTCCCTTCCGCCTGTTCGGGGGACATGTATTCCGGAGTGCCGATGATCATTCCTGCGTCCGCCGACCCCTTGTCCTCGAGCGAGCGGGCTATGCCGAAGTCCATGATCTTGGCATTGCCCTCCTTATCGATCATGATGTTGCCGGGCTTGAGGTCCCGGTGGATGATGCCGAGTTTGTGGGCTTCGGCAAGTCCATCGGCTGCCTGCTGAGCGATGGAGACAGCTTTGCCCATGGTCAGGGTCCCCATCCGGTGAATGACGCTCTTCAGGTCCTCACCCCGCACATATTCCATCGTGATATAGAGGGTCTTCCCTTCTTCATGGAGGTCATGCATCCGGCAGACGTTGGGATGGGTGATCTTGCGGGCGACCTTGATCTCATTCTTAAACCGCTCGATCGTTTTCCCGCTGGCGGCGATATCAGGTCGAATCAGCTTGAGTGCAACTTCCTCCTCGAGCTTCCGGTCGAAGACCCGGTAGACGCTTCCCATTCCCCCCGTCCCGAGCTCCTCTAGGATTTCATAGCGCCCAGCAAAGACGGTTCCCCGGGTAAGCCCTTCGGCAGGGGTTTCCATCGTCATGGTTTTGGAGACTTGGGGACTCTGAGACGAGATTAGTTGCGTCCCGCAATCAGCACAGAACTGCTTAGTCTCAGGATTCTCGGAATGACATTTCGGGCAATGGGTAGTCACTGCGGTCCCTTCTATTGGCTGGGAAAAGAATATCAAGGAACAGCTAAGATAGTCAACTGAATACAGACCTCTCCCCTATCCTTTCGTCGGTAGACAGAACTGGATACCAAGTCGCATGACCCAGGTGAAAATTGTGACCGAATTGTGATTATCCCCGGTATACTTCCATATACCTACATATACTTTCGTATACCTGCAGATAATTTGTAATCTGCTGGAAAGATTGACTAGTACTTTATTTTCAGAAGGTTAAGAGAAACACTAGGATTGGATCCGGAGTCCGTCGCTCTATCCACTGAGCTACAGGCGCGCGTGAGAACAATATTACCCTATCGGAGGGCGGATGTAAATTGGGCAGCAGCACCTGATTCCAGCCAAAGATGGCCTTGCCTGACTTGCAGCTTTTCAGGGCCTTAAACGTCCGGAACAACATGATTATAAAATCTATCGAGTCCGAGTGGCGGACCCTGGCCAGAATCTCCTGTCTCGTATACGGTTCTCCGCCCAAAACGACCAGCTCGATTTCTCTCGTGCGGCGGATGTCTTGAGAGGGATCGCCATTGACAAGAATAAAGTCGGCCAGTTTGCCTCTTTCTACAGTGCCCAGGTCCCGCTCGACGCCGAGGCATCGGGCCCCTTCGAGCGTGGCGGCCCGGATGGCCTCGAGCGGGGTCAGCCCGGCTTTGACGAGCAGTTCCATTTCGAGGTGCACACCCATTTCATCCCAGGGTGATCCCGTATCAGTGCCCGTAGCGACGCGAATACCTGCATCCCGCAGCCTCTTCACGCTCTCGAGCTCCCAACTCTGGAACTTCCTCAGCATCTCCAGCCTTCTTTCCGGGATGGATTGGTGCGTTTCTTCCCGTGCCTGCTTAATTAGACTAGGGGGGTAAAACGCTGTCAACGCCGGATCCTCAAGAAATTTGTCTTCAAGCGGAACGACTGGGGAAAGTCCGGCCATCATCACCGACCAGGGGAACAGGGTTGGGGTCACAAGTACATCACCCGCCCGGAGTGCGGCAAGGACATCCTGGCGAAAGATTTCCGTATATCCACGATAGTAGAGGTCCGCATGCTCTTTCCCGTTCAGGCCGCGGGCCAGAGAACTCAAGAAGACAAAGTGCGAGGTCACCGGCAGTCCTTGGGCATGGGCGGCTTCGATAACCCGGGCATCGAGCAGCGCATTTCGGAGGAAGGGTTTGATCCAGTCGGCGCCCACCTCGCTCATGGCAACGACCGCCGTTCTCACGGATTGATGATCGTGTGGATCCACTGCCCGCTGGTTCGAC
>Ga0315274_10011217_pt1 | contig 12844 bp, 12 predicted proteins | sample YL17G02_20_MG_FD_203700 | JGI IMG/M metagenome (GOLD analysis project Ga0315274, IMG submission 203700) | Sediment microbial communities from Yellowstone Lake, YNP, Wyoming, USA - YL17G02_20 | ecosystem: Environmental > Aquatic > Freshwater > Lake > Sediment | place: USA: Wyoming | collected... | reverse complement strand
ATAGTCCACGTCGGCAAAGACGGCGAAGAAGCCCCGGTAGCCCAGTGGGAGGGCCGCCTGAATGATTCTGGCGGCGGCGAGGCCCGCCCCCGCGCAGACGAGAATGAACACCCCGCGGATTATGTAAAGCGTGGTACGCACAGAGAAACCTCCGTTCCCCTACATACGTTCGTACGGGTAGAAGAGTTTCTTATACTCATCCTGAGCATATCTATCGGTCATTCCGGCGACATAATCGCACACTCCCCTGTGGAGGCCCACTTTTTTGGCGTGGGCCTGGTATTCGGGCGGCAACTGCGCCGGTTCACTGACGTAGGCTTCGAAGAGTTGGCGGATGAAGCGCCCGGCCTTGATGGCCATTTTCCTGACGCGGTGATGGGCGTAAAGGTTCTTGGCGAGAAATTCCTCCAATTCCTTCTTGGCGGCGGCGCGCTGGGGCGAAAAACCGACTACGCCCCAACCGTTCTTCCTGACATCATCTACGTTGGAGATGGCGCGGTCTTTGATCCTTTTTGCCGTTTCGGCCAAGACGTCGATTACTTCGAGGTTTATGAGGGCGCGCACGATCTGGCGCTGGCGGACGACGCCGTTTATCTCGCCGTAGCGTTTCTCGACGTCGCGGAGGGCCTGGTCAAAAAGCGCCAGCCGCGCCAGGTCCTTTTCGTCCAAGAACCGCGCGGTGAGGCCGTCGTCCACGTCGTGGCTGTCGTAGGCAATGGCGTCGGAGATGTCGACGATCTGGGCCTCGACCAGTGGCGCGGCCTTGGGGTCGAAATCATATTCCGCCCAGTAGCGCCGGTCCCCGGGTTCGTCGTAGCGGGTGTTGTGCTTGGCCATCGACTCGCGGACTTCGTAAGTGAGGTTGAGGCCGGGGAAGTCGGGGTAGCGTTTTTCGAGGTAATCGACGACCCAGAGGCCCTGGAAGTTGTGCTCGAAGCCACCGTGGTCTTTCATGAGTTCCCGCAGGACGTCTTCGCCCGAATGGCCGAACGGAGTGTGGCCAAGGTCGTGGGCGAGCGCGACGGCTTCCGTGAGGTCCTCGTTCAGGGCCAGTTCGCGGGAAATCGAGCGGGCGATCTGCGCGACCTCCAGCGTATGAGTCAGGCGCGTACGGTAATAGTCGCCCTCGTGGTTGACGAAGACCTGGGTCTTGTACTCGAGGCGGCGGAATGCGGTCGAGTGGATTATGCGGTCCCGGTCGCGCTGGTAGGGGTTCCTGTAGTCCGGAGAGTCCGGGTAGCGCCTGCCGCGGCCTGCCGAAGCAAGCGCGGCGTATGGCGCAAGGGCTTTCCCGGTACAATCGCGAGTTCTCGTTTTTCCCATCCCCCCTACCCTTTCAGATCACATGGCGCTCTTGAGTTTCGCGCAAAGGTCGGACAGCGCCTGGGGAATAACCTTAGTGTCGGCAAGGACCGGCATGAAGTTAGTGTCGCCGTCCCAACGCGGGACGACGTGGCAGTGCAGGTGGTCGACCAGGCCCGCGCCGGCGACTCGGCCGAGGTTGAAACCGATGTTGAAGCCATTGGGCTTTATGGCGCGTTCGAGCAGGGCTTTGGCGGCGATTATCCCGTCGAAAAGGGCGGCGCGCTCATCGGCGGAAAGTTGGGACATTTCGCCCGTGTGGCGGCAAGGCGCAACCATGAGGTGCCCGTTATTGTAGGGGAACCGGTTCATGACGCAGACGACTTTGTCTTTCTTCCAGATGACGAGGCTGCCGGCGTCAGCGCCCTGGTCGGCGGCCGCGGCGCAGAGAAAGCAGCCGTCCGACTCTTTGAAGCCGTCGATGTAGACCATGCGCCAGGGAGCCCAGAGACGTTCCATCAGACCAGCACCTCCCGCCCCAACGGACACAGTTCCCAGGTGAAACGGCTGCCGTCGAGTTCGAGAAGCCCGGCGGTCAGGACGCCCCTCGTGCGGCGCCCGTCGCCCGCGGAGCCGGGATTGAGGAGCCGGACGTTGTCTATCGAGATGTTTTCCGGGCGGTGCGTGTGCCCGAAGAGGACGAGAGAAATGCCGAGGCGACCGAAGTTTGCCGCGCGGCTCAAGGCAAGCGGCCAGGGGCCGGCGAAGCGGTGCATCAGTATCGCCCGGACGCCGCCGAATTCGACGATCCTGGTGGGAGGCAGGACGCAGCGCAGTGAATACGGGTCGGCATTGCCCGACACGGCATAGAGGCGGCAGCGTTTCTTCAATTTGCGGGCGAAAGACTCCTGTGTAAAGTCCCCGAGATGAACCACGGCATCGGCCTGGTCGACCAGGTCCCAGACGCCGGACGGCACCTCTCGGCAGCGGTCGCCGATGTGAGTGTCCGAAATAACCGCTATTCTCACGCTAACGCCCGCAAGTGGAACAGGAACTCGAATGGCAGCCGGAGCACCCTGACGACGCCGAGGAGGACGCCTTGGAGCGCGTGCCCTGGGCCGCGAAAACGCTGAAGACCTTGCGCGTCCGTGCGCATCGGCATTTCGGACACGCGGGCGACTTCTCGTCCGCGGCCGAGCGCACAAGCACCTCGAAGACCTCCCCGCACCGGGCGCATTCGTATTCGTAAATGGGCATAACCGCAATCCCCTGCCGGGAGCGCTACTTTCTGAACCTCGTCGCTCTGGCACTGTTCTCTTTTACACCGGAGGCGATAGAATCGCCGACGGAAACTACAGAACCTTTCGCAACCGACGGTGTAAACTCGCCGCTGTATATGATCTTTTCAACGTCGTTCTCTATTATAACAACGTCTCCAAGCGCGGGGTATCCCCTGTGGACGGCGGTCACGGTGCCCCCGGAGGCCGCCTTCAACCTGCCGGAGGGGTCGACTTCAACCTTGAGTTGCGTTTCGACGCGACCGCCGGGATCGGGGGCGCCTTTCGGACGCGCCGCGGCCCGGCCCGGCAGGTCGGGCGTCCGCAAAGCGACCCGCGGCACCACGATAAGGTATCCGGGAACAAGCACCGTCTCGTCCGTAAAGCCGTTGGCGCGGGCGAGGACGTCGTAGTCGATGGCGAGCCGGGCGGCGATGCCGCGGGGCGTGTCGCCGGCCTTGACGACGTAGGAACCCTCGGGGTAGGCGGCGGTGTTGGCCAGTTCCATTTCGGGCGCAATTGATGCAGGCTCCTGCGGCGGGGGGATGTATAGCTCGGGCGGCTGGCACGAGGCAAGGAAAAGCAGGCACATCGGAAGTGATACGATCAGGCCGCGAATAGTCCTTGTCACGGCGAGGACCTCCAAGAGCCTATCCCAATAGCCATCGCGAGCGGCGTTGCGAGCGCCGGCAAGCCGTATGCAAGGAGCGACGACGATGGCGTATCACAAGAAGATACGTCGAGGAGGAGCGACGATGCAGACGGCTTGCCGCCGCCGCAACCCGGAGGGACGCCCGGATATACATCCCATCGTTGAGTCGTTCGTCGTCACCGATGCTTTAGTCAGCATCACTTCCTCCTCACTCCTTGTCCCGACTCGTCGGGACTCGTATCTCCGGGCGTCGCCGCCACGGTGGCCATTGGGATAGGCTCTAATACCAAGACGGCAAAAAAATGGAGCGGGCGATGGGATTCGAACCCACGACAACCGGCTTGGGAAGCCGGCATTCTACCACTGAATTACGCCCGCTCACCGATGCGGAATATTCTTGCACCCAAGGGTATGTTTGTCAACACATTTTCGCGTCTCGACAGGGACGGGAAACGGCAACAGCGAAAAAGGAGACCAGAGCCGTCGCGTCGAGCAATCGCGCCGGGGAGGAACCAATCTGTCGCGGCATCCGTCTCCACGCAATCGGTGCGGCCGCGAGAGGAGCAGGATTCCTCAGGTCCTCTCCTGTCCGCGTCTGCTCCTGTTGAGCAAAGCTGAGACGGCCAGAGCAACGAGAAAGGCTACAGCAGACGAAACGACGGCAGACAACCAGTGACCGCGATTAAGGTAGAAGCCTTGCACAAAGACGATCACGGCAACAGTAATAGCAAGCGTTAGCCCTGTTATTCGCGAGCGGTCGGGCTCTTTGGGTCTCCCCCCACGCCTGCAGAAGAGCATTAGCACAAGGAGGTCGAGGATATACGCCGCGCCGGCACCAGCGCATATCCAGCCGAGAGCCGCGCTTAGAGTGATGACTGTTCCGAACATCCTGTCCAGCAGGATGCTAACTGCAATCCCGGCTGCGGCCCCGAAGAACGCGGCAAGCGCGAGCTTGTACTGAGTTCTCTTCTCTACCATTTGTTCACTCCTCTGGTCGGACGGACACAACGTACCAATCATGGATCCCATGCATCGCCGCCGGCAAAGAGCCGACCCCTTCGAGACAACAGCGGATGGAGGATTGCCCGCAATCTGCCCACGTCCGCTGGCACGTTGGGCTGGAGTACGTACGGCGGAATCGTATCCCGCTCATGATTCCTTTCCCGCCCATGAAGCAACCTCCATGAGTCTTCCGGCGTTTTCCATCGATCTCTTGCATTTGCCGGCGACCATTCCGGGAAGGTTGAATGTCCCCTTTTCCGCCCCGGTCTGCATTTCGTCTACCACATTTTCGTCCTGTTGTCAATGGAAAAATTTCCAGCGCCTGCCGCCGTCGCGGATCCACCGACAAACGGTGCGTGATCCCGCACGGCGATTCTGTCATACCGCATGACACGAGGATGGTCGCGGCGGTTTTCCGCTGATGTCCGCGTAGAAAACACCGCACAAAAAGCGCGCCTCCCTCATAGTCGCGCGATGGTGCCGCACGTCCCACTGCGGCACCCCACGACTGAGCGAACTTTTTTCAAAAAAATCTTTCCTCCCGCTCGCCCCCGCCCCCATTTCGCCACTGTCCGCCGGAGCGACCTGTTGTCTATGTCCTAACATTGGCTACCTGGGCGCGGCGTTTTTTCGCCGCTTGCGAACCACGCGCACAACCTGGTCCAAGATTGCGACTCTCACTACGGTTTTCAGAAGCGGGTTGCTGTGAAGCAGTCCTGCAATCGCAGGCGACAGGCGGTGGTACAACCTGACTAGCAGCCTTCCAGTCCAAGTGGCAAGAAGGACGTCATCGCGATAACGGCGCAGATCGCGCACTTCGGGCGAATCGCCCGACTCGTAACATGCCGTCGCGATGAAGCATCCGGACGACGCAGGAGCAGGGTCCGCTTCTGTAACGATCTGTGCGCGCTGTTCCGCCGTCAGACTTTCGAAGAACATCTCACGGGCCTTGCGCTGTGTCTCTGCCTCCAGCGGGGTTGACGGCGCGAGCGGTGGGACACGGAAACCCTGGAGGTTAGCGCCGGTAAAATCAAACCGGATGCGAAAGTGGAGTTCCATCCTCGCGTCAGTGAGGTTCGCGCCGGAGAAATCCAGCGGTTCCTTCTGATTGTCCCCGCCAGCCACGAGGCAGACGAGGTTGGCGCCCGAAAGGTCGGCTCCCCAGAACTTGGCCCCCTCGCAGCAGAACATCATCATAATAGAGTTGCGCAAGTTTGCGTTTCTGAAGTCGGCGTGTCTCGCATGGATGAAGAGCCATCGCGACCCCTCAAGATTCGCCCCGGTAAAGTCTGCTCCGTCCAGGCACCCCATTTTGAGGGAACTTGCGAACGTTCCGCCGCGGAGATCAGCGCCGCTCAGGTCGATATGCTTCGCGGTACCGTAACCCTGCGCCGTCGGGAACTCCTGCTCCCAAAACGTGTCGCTGGCGGTTGCCAGAAGGAGGCATTTCGTGAACTCCTGGGTAGATGGCGTAAGGGCACTTGAGCCCTTGGCGTTTGATGCCTTCGCAAATTCCTTCACGCGTTCTCGGTACGGGGCAACGGTAAGAGCCATCACTTTCAAGACCTTCCTGTAGTGTTCCTCGTTCATACGATCCTTTCAGGAATTCGGGGGACACAGACCAATGGCGCTTCCTTTGGGGGATTCGGGGGACGCAAACTTGTCTTCCGCGGCCGTCACTGTAGGCATCTTTGCCATAGCCGGATTTCTACCAGAAGTATGGTCAGGAGTCAATGATTAAGTGGGGCGTCTGCGGAACTCGCGATGACTCAGATCGCGCCGCGCCCGCTCGCGCCGCTGTGGGTCTGATGTGCCCGCCGGCTATCGTTCGCCCGAAAACCACGGCGGGTTATCCTCGTAGTTCCCTGCCCATGGGCCGGTTTCGATCTTGAGCGTATAGAAGCCAAAAGACTTCCCGTCGGTCCACCATCCGACGCGACGCCACCACCGGGCCATCCGCGCCAAATCAACGGGATCGGCCATATCCATCGGAGCGGCGGTAACTGCAATACCGTCCGCAAATTCCTGCTGTCTGCCTCTGACAAACGAGGAGTCCAACAGAATCGCCTTCGCCCCGTCGGGAGCAAGCTCATGGCCGCTCTTGCCCCCGGGAAGCACGCTGATCTTGTCAGGCGCAACATCCCCGATGACAAGCTTGGCCAGCCCCAAAGCTCCCTGTGTGCGCGCGTCCCTGTCTTTCCATCCCAGGTCCCCCGATACGGCGCTTATCACAACCGTGATCACCGTCCTCGTCTGCGACACCACGAACCGGTACCCGCCTGTCTCCCATTCCGCCCGCGTCGCGTCCCTCGAGTCGAACTTGTTGCCGACCATGACAAGCGACTTCGCCAAAACGGCCTTCTCCGGACGCCACCCCTCCGCGACCACCTTCTCAATCCACCCGATGCTCTCCTCGCTCGCCTGCCGGGCCGACGCGCTCTCCTCCCGACCAACCGCCCTCTGTCCGGGAGCCGGCGGCGCCTCATCCCACTCAAAGGAAAGCTGCCTCACGATCGCCGGAAGACTCTCTCGTATCGTCTTGCCCGGCGCAGCCGGCACGCCAACCGCACACAAGCCTGAGTCCTGCAACATGACCGCCACACAAAAAAGCCCGCAGAAAAACGCAACGTCAAGACCTCTGCCAATCATGTGCTATCCTCCATCTTCTTTCCGGAATTCCACCCGGAACTCCCCATCAATTGTGTGTCCCCCCGGGACGCACTCTTACCTTAGAAGCCTTAGGTCTTTTTCCACCCGCGCGCGACTCGGATCGCGCCGTGCGGGGCCAGCAATTATCCCCTCAGAAGCTCCAAGTATCGCCCCTGTGCGACGGAGGACCCTTCTCCCAGTCATGCGTCGATACGTCGATCAGCATCTTGCCCTTTGCGTACAAGTACGGCATGTAGCTCCACCACCGGCGCTCCTTTATCGGCGACTCGGTATCGGACACCCAGTCGCAGCGCAGAACACCATGATAGACTGCGGTGCCCGCGACGCTGCCGACGGCTCCGTCCGCCTTGAGCATGGCAACCTTCTCCGTCGGGATGTTCAGGAACGCTTTCGCGAGGGCAGATATCCGGTCAGTGGTCATGTCACCCGGATCCTCGCTCAGGAGTTCCTCCGATGCAAAGGTAATCGCCATGTCGTCACATGTCGCCTGAAACTGGGCCTTGCACTTGCCATCCGCGCTCGTGAAGGTCCCGCTGATGAAATTGCGCTCAAATCGAAGCTTGCGAAGCCCCAGCCACTCTCCGGAGTCGAACTCGACGGGCTTCACCGCCCCGCCGACCACCTTCTCCAGAGACGCCTTCACGGCCTGAACGTATTCCTTCGGCAGATCGGCCGACCCGACGCCGGCCGACAGTATGTCCTGCCTCGGCCAGATGGCCAACTGGTAGACACCCATGAGGTCAAACAGGCCCCTCTCGAGCGCGGCGGTTTCATCCGGGCCCGTCTGCGTGAACCCCATTGCCGCAAAACCTGCCACAGACAGCGAAATCACCGCCACTATCGTTACAAGCGCGGTCGTCAATCTCACGCCAGCACCTCCTCTCCGACCCCAGTCGCTGATTCGGGGGACACACACTTTATGTCCCGCTGGCGTCACTGTTGGTACTTTTCCATGGACGAATCTCTACCAGACCGGCTGTCAGGAGTCAATCATTTGCGTGCCCCTGGAACTCCCGCGGCTTTTCAGAACTCCCAGTATTTCCCCATGCGCGGACCGCCATACTCGCTCGTCTGGAACACGAACGTGATCCTGCCTTTCATGTATATGAAGTTAATCGCGCTCCACCATTTGTGCTCCTGGCGGGGGGATTTCCCATAGACCCAATTGTCTCTAATTATGCCGTAGTAGACCGGCACGCCGGCTATTTCCTTCAACGTCCCACTTCCCTTGAGTTCGGCGACCTTGTCCTGCGGAATGGCCAGTAGCGCCGCCGCGGCCGCGCAGGCCTTCTCACCGGTCATGTCGGCCGGTTCGCCCGCAAGCAGATCCGGCCCCTCGAAAGTGATATTGGCGTCATATTCCTCCATGATGAACCGCAGGCGATATTTCCCGTCGGCGCTCGTCAGCTTGCCGAGAATGCAATCGTGGTCGTTCCGCAGGCCCTTGAGCCCCACCCAGTCCTTCGTGTCGATCTGCGCCGGCTTGACGCGCGCATTGACTACTCCATCGAGCCGCGACTTCACGTCCGCAACGTAATCCTTCGGCAGCCGGTCCGCCGGAATGCCTGAGGCCAGCATTTCCTCTCTCGGCCAGATGGCGAACTGATAGCTCCAATTGACGTCACTAAGCCCCCGCTCAAGCTCTTTCGTGCTGTCCGGCCCTATCTGGACATAGACATAAGGGGGGACAAAAGCCATCGCACCCACGCCCAGCGGCGCTGTCACCAGCAACACACACGGCAATGATATCCATCTCATGTCCGTGCCTCCTTTCGAATAAAGGGCCTATTCAGCCGCGTCTCTTTGTTGTGCCGTCCGTTACGGAGCCGGCGGATAGTCTTAGGGATCAAGGGGAGTATAGTATAAGGGGATAACTGGAAACAGATACCATTGTCCACCCCAGTCCTTCGCCCGCTTCTTCGGCCGCCCGCGCCGGCCCCTCCCGTGTCACGGACAAAGATTATAGCCCGCTATATTATCACCGGCAAAGGTGCGGACGCGTGTAACGAGTATGTAACAAGGCGGGCCGGGCGTTACCGCGCCGGCCCTGCCCGGACGAGTCGGGATTTCACTTGTGCCTGCGGCGCCCCGATAACAAGTTATCGGGGCTACCGGCCCTATCACTGCTGGACAAGCCAGCAGCGCCGCACTTACTCAACAGCCCCAGCGTCCCCTATTTACTATTTGTTCTGTTTATTACGCCGCCGCAAGGCCTATTTCCCGAAGAGGTCCTTGTACTTTCCGTACCCCTCTTTTTCGAGGTTCTCCCTGGGGATGAACCTGAGGGCCGCGGAGTTCATGCAGTAGCGGGTCCGGGCCGGCGGTGGCCCGTCGTCAAATACGTGACCAAGGTGCGAGCCGGCATGTCTGCTTCTGGCCTCCGTGCGCGTCATACCGAGGCTGGAATCCGTCTTCTCCACGACGTTGCCCGGTTCGAGCGGCCTGGTGAAACTCGGCCAGCCCGTGCCGGAGTCGAACTTGTCCAGCGAACTGAAGAGCGGCTCGCCGGATACGACGTCAACGTAGATCCCGTCCCTGTGGTTGTCCCAGTACTCATTCTGAAACGCCGGCTCGGTGCCGTTTTCCTGGGTCACCTTGTACTGAAGAGGGGTGAGCTTCTTCTTGAGTTCCTCCTTTGTGTAAGTCGGATACTCCGCAGTGGCGGCTTTCCCCGGCGCATTGGCCCTGTCCAATCCCCAGGCCTTGTCAAGGAACCGGTCGCGGCCCGACCCGGAGCGGTATGCCTTGTAGCGAGGAGGATTCTTCTTCGAATAGTCCTGATGGTAGTCCTCCGCCGGATAGAAGACGGAAGCCGTAAGTATCTCCGTGGCGATGGGCCTGTCGAACCTCCCTGACGCCTGCAAATCCTTTTTCGATTTCTCGGCCAGCGCCTTCTGTCCTTCGCTGTGGTAGAAAATCGCAGTGCGGTAATGCGGCCCTCTATCCGCAAACTGTCCGCCGGCGTCCGCGGGGTCTATCTGCCGCCAAAAGACGTCCAGCAAATGCGAATAGCTTATCGCGGACGGGTCATAGGTGACCTCTATCGCCTCGACGTGCCCCTTTTGAGCATAGTCTCCGTAATTCGGGTTCGCGCCGGTTCCACCGGTGTAACCCGAAACCACCTTCACTACACCGTCGAGCGTCTTGAACGGCGGTTCCATACACCAGAAGCATCCGCCGGCAAACGTGGCCTTCTCAAGGGGCTTGCCGTCGCTTGACCGTGTGGGCTCGTTGGCGCCACTGCCGACTGCGGTCAGGAGAAAACACGCAAACAGTGCCGTCGCAAAGACATTGATCTGCAGGATCGCCATCACTCATCTCCTTCGCGGCTTCGCCCGCATAACCTGCCGGACTTGCCCTGTCCGAATGAGAGTCATTGGAGGGGCGTCGACTGCCCCCGGCCGCAGCGCACGCCTTGGAACGTCGTGACGGTCGATCTCAGGGCAATGCGTGATTGCCCGCGATCGGGCGGTGCTGCCGCATCCGGCTTCATAATCTAAAGAGAGGTATTCCCGGTCCCACAGTTCCATGACTTGCACAAATGTGGGCGGCTGACGTGCTATGCGCCTGAGGACTTTCGAACTGTTGCAGACGGAGTATTCGGCGGTGGGGTGCTGGATTCGGTTGTACCGCTGCCAGGAACCGTGGAGATAATGGAACGTCGCGTCGTTTGACGCCCCGCTCGAATGGTCGTACTTGGTCAGCCTATCCGCGTCATCGTCGAATCAATAACCTGTCCCCAAAATCGCTTCAACATCGCTTCCCCATTCATTTTGCACCGTTATCGGTGTCCACATTTACTGATTTACCATTGTCTGTCCTGAATGGCGCTGATCAGCGTGCGGGGCTTCTTGCCCGGAGTAATCCTTATGTAGTACCAAAGCGTGCTCGTCCAGCTCGCGACCGAGGGCAGAAGAACAAGGGGCAGCAACCTGCGCAAAGGTATCCCCCCCGGCGCCCACATAAGCAATACTCCCAACAGATTAAGGCAGACACAGCCAGTGAACAGTGGCAGGTAAATCCGTTGATACACCGTCATCCACTTTGGCAACACGATCTTGCCGAGCATGCGGGCAAAAACGCTTCCTCTAAACCCCACAAGAGCATCGTGATTCGCGTCAGCGTTCCCGCGCACGTCCTCGATGAAATTGGCAAGCCGGTTATAGCCGGTATCAACCAGTGCAACAACAAACAGGCTCAGTGGGACGGGCATCAACAAGAAGTATCCGAGGGCCGCCAACCAGACGTCGTTGGCTGCCAGGGGAAGTTCGCGGCGGATCATCTGCGTGGCGGACACAAAGAAACCCAGCGCCGCTAATATGAATGTCGCGAGAAAAACGTTATTCCAGCGTGGAGCCGCGGCGCGCAGCAGGAGGTCCGCTTCCAGCAGACAGTCTCCCTGCGCGCTTATCTGGCGAGCGAAGTCTCCTGTCGAGGGTAGCGGGATTTCCACGGCCGTTGATGTCGATTGCTTTCGAGAAACCACTGAGTTCCGGAAGGCGGAGATAATCCCGGCGGTCATAAGCGACATGTGCGTCAGGCACGCCGCGCCTATTATGGCTATCGCCAAGATAAGACTGCCACACACAAGATACAGCCAGAGAGCCAGGCCGTGTCTAGCCGCAGGTGCCCTGGAAAGCAGGTAAGCACAGTCCCTGGTAAACGCGAAAGAAACCAGGAAGAATCCCAGGCACAAAACTACATGCAGGACTTCGTTTTCGCGACGCTTGTCACGGAAGCCGAAGACTCTCTCAAACGTATTGGTGTAACGTCGCATCCTGAACTGGTTACGAAGCCACGCAAACATAGCGGTCCTCCAGGGGCGAGACGCATCAATGCCGCAACGAAGGCGGCATTTGCCGCAGCATCAACCCGAGCGGCAGTCCAACATCCGCAGCCGGCGCCAGTGTCAGGGCGAACCTGGCGCTTTTCCCAGCGCCGTCGCTATCGCAACGAACAAAGGCTTCGCCGCGAGCCATGTTTCAGCGCGATCGTTCGTTCTGGAACGAAGCAACGGAAAGACTATGCGGGACCCGTCGTGCTTTCTCAATGTGACCAGCGGCAAAAGCCCGGGTGGGCCGACGTCGCTCGCGATGGGACTGACCGAGAGCACAACGCCTTCGACGTCCTGAGTATGCAACACGTGGTCTCTGCGAAACTTCCTGACCACAATCACCGACGATTGCCTGTCAATGCGGATGCTCCTTCCAAGCGTTTCACGCAGAACCACGAAGTGCGCCAACGGAAGCATGAGTACGAATGCCGCAATCACGACAATAGGCAACAGTAGCGATCTGGGGGGATCTGCAAGGCTTTGCAGCATCTTCGTGAGACCGATGCACATGACAATATCGAATAGCGCGAACAGCAGAATTGCATATTCGTCCGCACGTATAGTCAGGCTGAACGTCGTTCCATCGTCAACGATGCTGATTCTCCGTGCCTGACGGGGTCTAAGCTCAAGACTCGACACCAGTTCCCGCGGGTCCATTCATATTCCCTACGCGCCGCGAAGCGCCACTAATTCGTCCGATGGCGACGCTTAGCATATCAGTACGTTTTGCTCAGTCAACAGCCAATCAGGTAGTTATCACACGAGCAACAATCGCTTTCCGACGACTCGGTCAGTAGCTGCCAGCCAACAGGGATTGCCTTCTGCACACAGCTGCCGGGCAACGTTGCTTAGTTCCCCCTCGTGTTTGGGACAGCCAGGGACAGCGACAGAACCACTACCGCTTGTGCCATTGAGCATATGTGGACACGCCAAGGTCGTGTCCGCTTCCGCATCGGGACTATCATTAGCTTCGGAGGAATCAAAACCGGATGAGCGTACAGCCCAAACTGAGATAACAGTGTCGCCGCAGGACTCATGCATTCCAGACTTTCCTGATTGACCCCATCAGCAACACCACCCCGCATGTTAGTGCGGGGTGGTGTTCGT
>Ga0315274_10011216_pt1 | contig 12844 bp, 11 predicted proteins | sample YL17G02_20_MG_FD_203700 | JGI IMG/M metagenome (GOLD analysis project Ga0315274, IMG submission 203700) | Sediment microbial communities from Yellowstone Lake, YNP, Wyoming, USA - YL17G02_20 | ecosystem: Environmental > Aquatic > Freshwater > Lake > Sediment | place: USA: Wyoming | collected... | reverse complement strand
AGTATTCCGCCTCCTGGGGGTAATTCGAGATCGCCTCAGCCCGCGCCGCGGCGCCAATTTGTTCGGCAATATCGAGCGGAAGCGCCTGGTCGGTGCTCCACGAGCGGGGCAGAGTCATCAATGGATCGGCGACCAGGCGTTCCTGCTCCCCCTGCGGGATCCAGTTGAACATCAACGGGCCGCGCGAAAATGCGGTGAACCCCAGCTGGTAACCGCCCTCATGCGCAATGGCAACCGCCAGGGGGGTAAAATTGCCGCCAGGCCAGATAAATGCTACCGGGCGTTTCCCGAAATGCTGCTCGATGATCGGGATCGGGTCGAGGATCTCCACACGAATAACAGTCTCGGAGGTTTGTTCGGTGATATAGACGTGATTGTACCCGTGGGATTGTATATCCAGCCGCCCCGTAGCGTTCAACCGCTCCATCCAGTTCCACAGGTCTTCATTGGTATTCCCGATCGGCCAGCCCAGCGTAACCATCCAATTGTTTTCCTGGGCAGCCGCAGAAGGTAATTTTCGACAGTGCCAGGACGGCGATCGTCAACGATCAACATCATCGAGTGCTGAGGAATACGCGCGTTCGAATGTAAAAAATCGCTCAGCTGGGCGGGATGGTGACGATTGCCTGGATTGCAGGCGAGCTCGTAGGCGGGTTTGGCTGGGCTGGAGTGTTACAGCCTGCCAGAAACAGCAATAATGATTAATGAAATAAGACCCCACTGGGTGCGCAGGCTGGTGAAGTATTTAAATTTACCAATCGATCGATTATGTCTGGATATCAAGTTTCACGCCTTTATCACTGTGAAGAAAGAGTAGTGATAGGCGATTTTGCCACCCAACAGGCCTAGGGTATCCTGGCCGTTCTCTACCCGCCCGGCAGGTGAGGTGGCGGTCCAGGACATATGATAGATGTTGCCCATGCTGCCCGCAAAACCAGCCAGCTGGAAGGTGGCCTGGGGCAATGTTTTATTTAGCAGCTCAGTATACCAATCGTGGATACTGGGGCTTCCCTGCACGGTGCGGCCGGCGGTGATATGCACTGAGGTGGGCAGATACAGGCTGGTGATTCCGCCCGTGTCACGCGCGTTGAGGGCCGCGATGAGCTTTTCACCCATATTCGGCTCCACGGGATCACCCGGCCAGTGGGTATCGCGGACAGCCTCCCAGATGCCAGGCAGGTTCCCGGATCGGGCGTCGGTCCATTCCCAAAAAGAGACCGCACTCAAGTTCAATTCCTGCGCTTTGTGTAGAAATACCTGTACGTCATCTACCGTTGGCTGCCAACCGGATTCGTGGAAGGCAGCGCCCACCGGTATGAGCGGACGGGAGGGCACGCGCGTCTGGTATTCTCTGTAACAGCGCTCCAGCTGGTAAGCAGGATCGTGCTTGGCTTTCCAATACACCTGCGGCATGCTGTAATCGCACTGTTCAAGAAAATCCTTCCAGGGCAGCTCAGGATGGAGAGACGGGTAACGGTAGGAACAAAGAGCAATGGGTAAATCGGGTAAGGATGCTCGCAGCCGGTTCATGAACCGCCGGGCGGCTAAATATCTACCCGGAGCTTTATATTCGATCTCGGCGTCGATGGCGTATAAGTCGATGTTATACTGTTTCACCCGCTGGATGGCGATATCCGCTTCAGATATAGGATCATCACCATATACGTAATGCCATCCCCACACCTGGATTCCCTCGCGGCGCAGCGCCTCTACAGTGGGCGTGACGTAATCCTTCGGGTTGCCGTATTCGCCCAGGTACGGCACCTCACCATCGGCAATCTTGATCATCACGTGAGAAAGCCCGGCGCTTTTGGCTGTCGCGGCAATGAGAGTCGGATATCCCCCCTCAGCCTGTGTCAATTTCCAGGTGAAAAAGCCTTTACCTCGGAATGTCATGGCCCCTCATTATGGACTGTTCAGTGCCTGATGCATCACAGTCAACACTGCTTCCCGGATTGGCACGAGCACCATCGCTCCGCTGTAGTTCACCCAATCATACACCTGTTGAGGTCCAATCGCGAAGCGGTGAATGCGGGATGTATCGCTCAGTTGGGCAGCCAGCGGTAAGAGGGAAAGCACATCCTTGAGGGACAGATCCGTGGTGACGTTGCCGCGGTAAATGGCATACAGCTCAGGAATGCGGGTCAAGGCGTTCAGGCTGAGCAGCCGCTTGCCAATCGCCTCCAACACTTCCTGCTGGCGGCGGCCGCGGTCGAAGTCGCTGGTGGTGTAACGAGCGCGCACATACCACAGAACGGTCTCGCTATCCATATGGACACTGCCTGCCGGGACTGTATAATCGCCATAACTGTCACGATGGTCGGTGAGAGGCCGTTCGACTTCCACCGTTATCCCCCCCAGGCTATCCACTATCTCTAGGAACGACCAGAAGTTGATCATCGCGTAATGGTCGGGATGAACCCCGAAATTATACTCAAAGGTCAGCGCCAGGCCCTCGAAATCTCCAAAGGCAAAGGCAGTGTTGATACGCTGGACGGTATAGCCGGGGATATACACGTACAGATCACGCGGGAAAGTGGTGACATTGGCAGTGCCCATCTCCGTGTTTAACGTGACCAGGATGATCGTATCCGTGCGAAAACCGCCATCTGCGGGACGCTGGTCAGAGCCCAGCAGGAGAATGTTGATCTGCCCGGCAGGCTGTTCGAGCAGCCCGGTGGGAGCAGGTATATCGATATCAGGCCAGACGATCGGACCGGGATAATCATCCCAAGATTTAGCCACAGGGGGTTTCACACCCATCGGGGTGGGCTCCATGGTTTTTACCTTCACGCGGGGAGTGGGGATATCGGTAAAAATATAAGTCGGGGTCGGCGGGATGGGTTGGAACGGTGTGACAGTGGCAGTTGCGTCCGAGGGCGCCCAAACGATCAACGGTCCTGGTGCCTGGCTGGAATTGTTGTATCCCCCTTCCAGCAGTGCGCAGGCGATGAGCAGGATTCCCAATGCAATCAGTGCCGCGGCGAAGATCGGTTTTCGCCATCTTAATGGGAACCCGCGTTGCTTGTCAGGCTTGGGGGTGGGATGAGGGGAGTTAGATGACATACCTGTAATTTCGTTTACCTCGGGGTTTCCGTGAGGGTGGGGGGCTCAGGTGTACCCGAAGGCGTGCTGGTTGGGACGACCGAGGGGGTGTTGGTGGGGACAGCTACAGGTGTGCTGGTTTCGGTTGAAGTGGGCTCGGGCGTGGGTGTAGGCGTCTCAGTTGGCGAGGCTGTGGTAGTCTCGGTCGGGGTAAAGGTGTCCGTGGGAGTCGGTGAGGGAGGCTCAGGGGTGGTCGTACCGGTCGGGCTGGGTGTGGGTGTGCGGGTGGTTGGGATTGGAGTGATGGTGCTGACCGGTGTTGGCGTAGGTGAGACCTGAACGGTTAGTGTGTAAGTGGGCACTGAGGAAGGGGTATCCGAAGGGTGCTGCGTGGTTGGAACCAGATGAGTGGGGGCAGCTGTTGGCGTACGCGTGTGTATGTTGGGTACGAAGATGCGCCGCCCAGCGCGTATCAAGGTCGAGCTTTCCAGGCAGTTAGCAAATTGCAGCTCGGCTACCGTGACCCCAAAAGCCAGGCCAATGTGGAACAGGGTGTCGTTCGGCAGCACCGTGTAGAAGATCCAGCCTGCTGGAGGCCCGCATGGGATGGACGACTCAGTCGGCGGCAGGCCAGGCACGTATAAGATCGTGTCAGTAATTAGTTCTTCGGTGCCCAGGCAGTTGGCCAGGATTAATGCCTCGATTGTGGCATTGTAGAGTTGGGCAATGCCATCCAATGTGTCGCCAGCCTGTATCTTGATCGGTGACCATCCAACCGGCGGAGAACAGCTGGGAGTAGGTGAAGGTAGGGTGGCGAAGGGAAACATTGGCGTAATGGTTGCAGTGACCGAAGGGGTGAAGAGCGAGACCGTGCTGGTTTCACCCGGATAAACCGTGGCAGCCCCAGCTGTCTTAGTCATCGTCATCGTAGAGAGCCGCGGACCGCGCGTACGCGTCGGTGTAACATGGAGTGCAAGTTTCAGGCCACTTTCTGACAATGACAGAGAAAGGCTGCCCAGGATCACTGCTGCAGACAGCAAGGCGGCCAGGAATCCAAAAACTACCTGGCGAATGTTTTTCAAATCCTGCCTCCCCGATCCGTATCGGTGCCAAGTGGTAGGAGCACGCTGTAAGTAGCTCCATGCCCGGGATCCGAATCCACCCAGATGCGCCCACCATGAGCTTCGACCAGTGTTTTGACGATCGTCAATCCTACGCCGTTTTCCCCCACCCCTTGAATCGTGGGATTATCGTTGCGATACAGGCGAGAGAAGACGCGCGGTAAATCCTCGAGGGGAATGCCTACACCCGAATCTGAAATCTGCAGGAGAGCATATCCGGTTTCATGTTCTTGCGTCTCGATCCGGACAGATAAAGTAATATCGCCGTCATTCGGGGTAGCTACACTGGCATTTTGCAGGAGGTGACACAGGATCTGATGCAGGGCGTCATGGTCGGCACGCATCTCCGGGAGTTGCTCGGGCAGATCCACACGCAAGGCGATGTTCTTGTCACGCAGATAAGAGGCGCTTTGGGCAATTGCCTCATCAATGACCTGGCTGAGGTTAACGGAAACAGGAGCAAGCGCCAGCTGTTCACGGGCGGTCATGTTGGCCATATCATCAACCAACCCGTTCATGCGCTCGATAGAGGATTTTATCCGTTCAAGGAATTTACGCTGCATGGCTCCCAGTATGCCAATTGATTCGCCCAGCAGTAAATCGGTATATCCAACAAGCGATGACATCGGCTGGCGAAACTCCTGGGCGATCGATGTCAGCACATTCCACTGTTCGTGGGATGCGGGTGAAAGCGTTTCGGTTGTGGCTGGAACTGAAGCAGCCATACCAGGTGCAGTCCCTGTGGTGAGCGCATCTTTCAACCTACGGTTTTCGGCCTCCAGCTGGGCCAGGCGCTGGTTGGCACACTCATCCGATTGAATTGCCTCCTGGTTGGCAAACATGGCTGCCAGGCTTTCGGCGCGTGCGGAGGTGAAAGAAATCTGTTCCTGGCTGTAAGCCAGCTCTGAACGCAGTTTTTCGTTGTCTCGATCGAGCTGCTCGAGGCGAGTCTGTGCGGCTTCGAGCGCTTGCCGGGACTGCTCTAATTCTTTGTTGAAATCATTGGCATGTTGGGTTTGTTGTAAGATTTTCCCGATGGCAGAGGTAAGGCTGAGCAGATTTGTCTGGTCCTCCTGCGTCCAACTGCGGTTGGAATAGGGTGAGAGCAGGATCAAACCCATGTTGGAGGTTTCTGCTCCAGGCTGTGAGAAGGGCACAACTAGCAAATGTCCCACGCGGGCCATATTCAATGCCTGACTCAGGCTTTGGATGTCGGGTGAGGTGCTGCTGGCCGGCAGGCGCAGGGGCCTGCCGCGCCGCAGAGCCGAAGACATCACGGGTGAAAGACGTGTATCGAGCGTAAATCCCTCGACTGAAATTTCTCGTATCAGATCGTACCCGCATGCGATGACGAGGGGGCCGTTGTCTTGAACGGAAATGAGCAGGCATAAATCTGCCAGCATCAATTGGGAGATCATGCGGGTGATCTCCTTGCCGGCTTTAGCTGGTGAGAATTCGGCAGCCAGCTCGAGGAAGGCCCGCATCACCTTGGGATCGGTGCTGTAACGCGGCCGGGAATGGATCAATGGTTTCGAGGAAACCGTGGCCCGTCCGGCTTCGTCCGTTGATGAATAACGCTGCTCTGAAATCGGAAAACGCTGCGGTAAGGTGAGTAGCAGCGGCAAAGCCGTTATTTGTGCCAGGCGGAATACGCCCGGATAATCACCAGCTCCGGGGGCAAGCCAGTGCAATAGGTAGCCTGTACCGATCAATACCAGCATACTTGCACCAATGCCCCATCCATTGGGCCGACGGATCATCAACAGTAGCAGTCCCCCCAGGCTGAAGATGATCCCCAGCATCCCACTGATCACGTCCGGCCAAGAGCTGTTAAAATCAATCGTCTGACCGTTACTCCCCCACCAGGCCAAAGACAAAACCAACCCGGTTCCAACCAACAGGATCAGTAAAAATGTAGCAGCATCCGCCAGACGCGACGACTCTGGGAATGCCCAAATCCATAGGATGATTACCAGGCTGAACAAGCTGATGGCGCGATCTATCGGTGGGATGAAAAGGTGAGCATCGAGCACATTCTGCCAGGCAAGCGCGGTACTGGCGAACAAGGCCAATTGCGCCAGCAGCAGCAAGCTCAAGCCGATGCTGGTACGGCGCCCCTGAGGAAAACCGCTGCTGCGCCAGTGATTGATGACGACTTGAAGTGCCCCTACAACCGAAAACGCCAGGATGATGTGATATGCCAGATTGCCTGGGGAGGTAGTAAGAAGATCAAAAACTTGTTGAAAGAAAGACAGCATGTCAGGACCTTGATGGCACGGATAAAAGACTGGGTGATACCCACTGATTATAGCACGCCTGGAATATTCCTCCACCTATCCTTGTTGCGCGTTCCCCATCCCTGTTATATACTGATCTATGTTGGTTAGATGATTACTACTGGCTTTTCGGTAAATTGTGGAGAGAGAACCCATGCGCATTTATGATATCAGCTTGATGATTTCCCCAAATATGCCTACCTGGCCTGGCGATCCCAACCTGGTTTTAGAAAGGGTTGAGAAAATGGAAGACGGCAGCCACTGCAATGTGTCGCGCCTGGATCTCAGCGTGCACACGGGAACCCATGTGGATGCCCCCTATCACTTTCTGGCGCAAGGCAAAACGGTAGAAAACCTGTCTTTAAGTCAATTAACCGGGCGTGTGTATGTAACCTATTTACCCGATGTGCAGCAGATCACGGCTGAAGTACTCGAACGGGCCGAACTACCCCCGCGTACCCGCCGGATCCTGTTCAAAACCCGCAACTCTGAGTTATGGGCGCGCCGCGAGCTGGCTTTCCAGACCAATTTCGTCGCCATCAGCCCCGATGGCGCCGATTACTTGGTAAACCGCGGCCTCAAGCTGGTGGGGGTCGATTACCTGTCGGTTGCCCCATTTGGGCAAAGTGTGTCCACCCACCAGATATTGCTCGGTGCGGGTGTGATTGTGGTGGAGGGATTGGACCTGTCGCAGGTACCCCCAGGACGCTACACCCTGTACTGCCTGCCCCTCAAGCTGGCAGGTTCAGACGGCGCCCCGGCGCGGGTGATTTTAATTGGAGTGTGATTCCCCATGCAACGTTGGGCATTTAGCATTATCCTGGCGCTAAGCCTGGTAACCGCGGGCTGCCGATCCTCAACCCGTGTCCCGACTATCTCACCCGTTAGTGCAGGAGGGATTAATACGCTCTCCTTAACCAGTTCGGCCTTCCGGGAGGGTGATACTATCCCGGAAAAGTATACCTGCGATGCCGCGGATGTTTCACCTGATCTCAAGTGGTCTGGCATCCCGGTTGGTGCGAAAAGCCTGGTTTTGATCGCTGATGATCCTGACGCTCCAGCGGGTACCTGGGTGCATTGGGTTTTATACAATGTTCCCCCGGATCGCACAGGTTTACCTGAAGGGGTGGCGAAGACACCCACAGTGGAGGGGATCGGTATGCAGGGGATAAATGATTCCGGAAATACCGGCTACAACGGCCCATGCCCGCCGAAGGGCAAGCCGCACCGGTATTATTTTAAGCTGTATGCCCTTGATATTACCCCCGACCTCAAGCCGGGCGCTGCGAAAGCTGATGTAGAAAAAGTTTTCCGCGGCCACGTACTGGCGCAGGGACAATTGATCGGGACATACAGTCGCTGAAAATGGTGAGTATAATGGGGGGGATGTTGAAAACGCGGATCGACATTCTATTAGTTGATCGTGGCCTGGCCGCAAATTCCACCCTGGCTCAAAGCCTGGTGATGGCTGGGCAGGTGCGTGTGAATGGGCAGGTGGTCCTCAAACCCGGCACTCCGGTGGATCCTGCGGCTGCTCTGACTGTGGAGAACAGGCCGCGTTTCGTCTCACGCGGCGGAGAGAAGCTTGTTGCTGCTCTACAAGCGTTTGCGCTAGCGGTTGCGGGACGCGTTTGTGCGGATGTGGGAGCTTCTACGGGAGGTTTTACCGACTGTTTATTGCAATCCGGGGCTGTTCGGGTGTACGCTATTGATGTCGGACATGGTATCCTGGATTGGAGACTGCGTCAGGACCCTCGAGTGGTTGTGTTTGAAGGAACCAATGCCCGGCATCTACAGCACCTCCCCGAACCGGTCAGCCTGGTGACGATTGACGCCTCATTTATCTCGCTCAAATTGCTGTTACCTATTGTGAGAGGCTGGCTATCCTCTTCTGGCGAGGTGATCGCGTTGATCAAGCCACAGTTTGAAGCTGGACGGGAGCAAGCCGCGCGCACCAAAGGGATCATCCGCGATCCGGAGATCCATCGCAAAGTTTTATCGGAGGTGCTGGCTTTTGCACAGCAGGATGGTTTCGAAGTGGTTGCTGTTCTACGATCGCCGTTGATTGGACCAAAAGGCAATACTGAATTCCTGGCATACCTGAAGTATCCTGCGCAGGCTGCCCAGGATGTTGATCTGCTGGTGGCTGGTTTAATCGAACCGTCCGGAGGGTATGCATGAACAAGAGTTCCTCTCTCAGCTCGCTGGCGGTAGAATGGGGGGGGCTGTTATACGAAATTGCTCTCCAATTTTCATCCATGCTTGATTTGGACGAAGTACTGAGTAAGGTGTTGGACCTGATCGTAAAGAGCTTAGGAGCCAACGCCGGCAGCATCTTTTTGTTTGACCAGGATGGTTATGTCAGCCAAAGCATCCTGGCTCGCTCAGACCTGGCACCCGAAGTTAAGCGCCATGCTATCCTTACCGTGATGGAGCGGGGATTCGCGGGGTGGGTGTATCATAATCAGAAGGCGGACATCATCTTTGATACCGAGACGGATGAAAGGGGGTTCCAACCGCCTGCTACTTCGATCGTTACCCGGTCAGCGATGGGTGCGCCTTTCATCCGGCGCGGGAGGGTCGTCGGGATCGTGACCATTATGCACGCGGAGCCGAATGCATTCGCCCCGCGGCATTTAATGCTGCTCGAAATGATCGCCACCCAAACTGCAGCCGTGATTGAGAACGCTGCCATGTATGCGCAGGCCAACAACGAGCGCCAGACTTTGCAGGCAATCATCTCGGGCGTGCGCGACATCACCGTGGTGACAGACCTTCTCAACCGGTTAATCCTCGCCAACCCCGCTGCCCAGAGGGTGTTGGGTCTTTCTCAGGCATTGTATGGTCAATTTATTAAAGAGATCATCAAGGAGCATGAAGTCAATGAATTTTACCGTATGGCGATTAATGGGGGTGATATGGAACGGGAAGTGACTCTAACGAATGGACGGGTTTATAGCTGTGCGTTGGTTAAAATAACCGAGGTAGGGTGGATGATTGGTATGCACGATGTGACCGCACTCAAACAGCTGGATGCTGTTAAGAGTGAGTTTGTCTCCCATGTTTCCCACGATCTCAGATCGCCATTAGCGGTGATCCAGGGGTATGTATGGCTGCTCGATCAGATCCCACGGTTGACCAAGGAAGCGCGGGGGTATGTGAAGGAAATATACCGCCTGATCGAGCGCATGTCTGAGCTGATCAACAATCTTCTCGATCTATCACAGATTGAGATGGGGATCGAGGCTGATTTTAAGGATATCAACTTGACGGATGTCGTAGCCAAGGCTGTTGAAGGCATGCAGGCAGTGGCGACAGCCAAGCAGGTCCGGCTGGTAGCAGAGCTTCCCCCGGATGTGCTAAGCCTGCGGGGGTCTCCACTCCGGCTGGGTCAGGTTGTATCGAATCTGGTAGGGAATTCCCTGAAATTTACCCCTCCTGAGGGCGTCGTCACAGTCCGAGTCACGGCCGAAGAGAACCTGGCCACGGTAAAAGTTACCGATACCGGGCCAGGTATCCCTGAGGCGCTGCAGCCGTTGCTTTTCCAGAAATTCACCCGCCTGGCTCAGAAAGCTACGCGGACGAGTGAAGGTTATGGGTTGGGGCTGGCAATTGTTAAAACCATCATCGATGCCCACCAGGGGCAAGTATGGGTAGAATCGCAAGAAGGGCAGGGGAGCACTTTTGCGTTTTCTGTGCCGATGTTAACTTTCCTCAAAAATCCAAATATCTGAGTCCCGCTCCCAGGCCATCAATTCTGTTGCCTTGAACCACAAGGCCACTTCCTTTTCCCCATTCTCGGGAGTGTCCGATGCGTGGGTTAAATTGCGCCCTACCTGCAGCGCGAAATCGTGGCGGATCGAGCCAGGGGCAGCGTCGGTTGGGCGGGTAGATCCCATCGTCTGCCGGACAGCCGCCACTGCATTGGGTCCTTCCCAAACCATCGCCATAACCGGCGCGGATGTAATGTACTTGATCAGGCTTTCATAAAAGGATTTCCCTTTATGAATGGAATAATGCGTTTCCGCCAGCTCATTGCTGACTTGCATGAATTTAGCCCCGATCAATCTAAGACCGCGCCGCTCGAGCCTGACGATCACTTCCCCGATCAAACCACGTTGCACGCCATCGGGCTTGACAAGCACCAAAGTTTTTTCCACATGAACCTCCAAAGTTGGATCCGTAAAACGTAATGCGTATTGCGCAACGGATCTTGTTATACGAATAACGCAATACGCATTACGTTTACGGTAATTCTAATCCTATTACCGCAGTAATTCCTCGGCTTTCGTGTAGGCATCCAAAGCATCCTGGAGCTGGTTGTTGCGCATGTATGCGTCGCCCAACGCCTGCCAGATTGTAATATCCACTGGATAACGATAGAGCGCATCTTGCAGATCAAGGATGATCTCGTTTAATAGAACCAGCGTATTCAGCAACAGCTCGTACTGCTTGATGGCCGCGGGTATATCCCCTTGTTGGAGGGACTTGTGAGCCTGCCTGAGGATGATATGGTCGGGATCGAGTAGTGAAGTAACCTCTCCCCTGGTAACATCTACCGCAAGCGGCTCGATTGTGATCCAGTCCTGTAAAAATTCAAGTATACCTGGACCAATCCCAGGCACATCCAAAAGATCTTCAACGCGGGTGAAAGGTCCCTGTGATTCGCGGTGGTTGATAATACTCTGAGCCAGTACAAACCCGATTCCAGGCAGCCGTTCCAACTCACCAATCGCAGCGCTGTTGAGATTGGTAAGGGCGCGGGTCGAATCTTTTTCTTCTGCTTCCACCTCAGGGGTTTGGGGCGGTTTCCAGCCATCATCTGTATCTTGTGTGGCCATTTCAGCCATCCAGCCTGGCAATTCAGCTTCTGGCTCGGTTTTCTCTTCGGGCTTTACTAACTCAGTTTTTTCCAACCATTGGGAAAGCTCTGTTTCCTTAACCCATTCAGTGGGCTGAGACGGGATTTGAACCGGTTCTGCTTCCACGGCAGATGGAGCAGTTTCCTCAATTTCCCTCATCCACTCGGGTATCTCCTCAGCGGGAGCCGCTACCGCAGCCTCCACAGTGGGCGCAGCTCCCTCAGGTACCACAACTTCCCTCATCCACTCGGGTATTTCTTCGGCAGGAACCACCGCGGCTTCCGCGCCCGCTGCTTCTTGTGCTCCAGCGGCAACCTCCGGCACCCAGGCCGGTGGGACTTCGGCGCGTTCTTCGGGTTTGGTGATCAGCTCTTCTTCGGGCACACCCTGCCTGGCAGCCAGGCCTTCCAACCAGGCCAGAGCGGCATCCTGGTCGGTCAGATCAAGGCCAGCCGGCAGCCCACCCTCGACCAAGGGAGCAGCTTCTGTTGGTGTGACTTCCGCGGTGGGAGCGATTGCCTCGGGTATCTCAGCCGCGGCTGTTTCCTGTACTTCAGCGCCAGCTGCTTCTTGTACTTCTGCTGCCGCTTCCTTCAGCCAGTCAGGTAGCTCCTCAGCTGGCGCAGCTGGAGCAACCTCCACAGTGGGAGCAACTTCTTCAGGTATTTCAACTTCGACAGCCTTTAACCAATCGGGTATTTCTTCTACAGGTAGACCCTCAGCCACCTCCGCTGAGGGCGTAGTGACCTCGGGTAATTCCACTTCCCTCATCCACTCAGGTATTTCTTCGGCAGGAACAGCCGGGGGTTCCGCGCCCGCTGCTTCTTGTGCTCCAGCGCCCGCTGCTTCTTGTGCTCCAGCGCCCGCTGCTTCTTGCACTTCAGTGCCCGCTGCTTCTGGTACTCCAGCGGCCACCTCCGGCACCCAGGTCGGTGGGACTTCGGCGCGTTCTTCGGGTTTGGTGATCAGCTCTTCTTCGGGCACACCCTGCCTGGCAGCCAGGCCTTCCAACCAGGCCAGAGCGGCATCCTGGTCGGTCAGGTCAAGGCCAGCCGGCAGCCCACCCTCGACCACGGGAACGGCTTCTGTTGGGGTGACTTCCGCAGTGGGAGCGATTGCCTCAGGTATCTCGGCCACGGCTGGTTCTTGTACTTCAGCGCCAGCTGCTTCTTGTACTTCAGCTGCCGCTTCCTTCAGCCAGTCAGGTACTTCCTCAGCGGGAACCGCTACCGCAGCCTCCACGGCGGGCGCAGCTCCCTCAGGTACTACAACTTCCCTCATCCACTCAGGTATTTCTTCGGAAGGAACAACCGCGGCTTCTTGCACTTCAGCGCCCGCTGCTTCTTGTACTCCAGCGGCAACCTCCAGCACCCAAGCTGATGGGACTTCGGCGCGTTCTTCGGGTTTGGTGAACAGCTCTTCTTCGGGCACACCCTGCCTGGCAGCCAGGCCTTCCAACCAGGCCAGAGCGGCATCCTGGTCGGTCAGGTCAAGGCCAGCCGGTAGTTCGCCCTCGAATGCTGGCGTAATCTCAGCTTGT
>Ga0315274_10011214_pt1 | contig 12845 bp, 7 predicted proteins | sample YL17G02_20_MG_FD_203700 | JGI IMG/M metagenome (GOLD analysis project Ga0315274, IMG submission 203700) | Sediment microbial communities from Yellowstone Lake, YNP, Wyoming, USA - YL17G02_20 | ecosystem: Environmental > Aquatic > Freshwater > Lake > Sediment | place: USA: Wyoming | collected... | reverse complement strand
CGGGCACGTCACGGTGCCCCAGGAGCCGCTCTGGCGGCCTCTACGCCGCGATCTCCCCTGACCTCGCGTCCTTGCGCGGGAAGCGGGTACGGGCCTGCTACAGGGGCTCCTGCGTCGTCGTGAAGATCATCGACTGCAACTGCCAGGCCACGAGGAGCATCGACCTGTTCGCGGATGCCTTCCGCCGGCTCGCGCCGATCAGTGCTGGTCGTCTCCGGGGGGTGACGCTGTCCTGGTGAGGACTGTCTTGTCGAAGCAGTTGACGCGGCACTGCTCCCACAGGTCACGCACCCGGTCGAGCTCCTGAAGCAGGGCCCTGCGGTCGCGCTCGGCGGCGGTCGTGGGGTACTCGATCTTGGTGTCGCGGCGGTGGATCGCCACCAGCTCCTCGGGGCTCATACAGAAAGACCGCCTCCTCGGGAGTGGGACCCTTGCGGGCCTGCCTCCTGCGGTGACGGTCCTTCGTGCCCCCGGTTCTCAGCTCTGGGACCTTGCGGTCCAAGTGCCTTTCCCCCGGCGGCCTGCGGATAGTAGGGGACGAGGACGAGGGCTGTCAAGACAGCCACCAACTGGCGGACAGGCCCAGCAGGGTGAAGATCCCCAGGAGGATGATGATGATGTCCTTGCGGTACGACCAGACCCACTGGATCGTGGCCCTGACGGGCTGGACGCGGGCGTCGAACTTGACGCTCTCCTGATCCTCGATGGTCCAGCGGCGCTCGGCCTCGGTGATGTGGGCCTCCCATCGCTTCTGCCAGTCCAGGCGCTCGGCAGCGTGTTCGGTCTCGTGCTTCGCCCACCGCTCCTTCGCGGCGGCGCTGTTCGCGGCGAGGTCCTCGCCAAGCTGCCCCGTGGCGTGACGCATCCCCTCGAGGATCCGCGACTCCGTCTGGTGCAGCAGGGACGTGAACAGCGCGACGAGCTGGACCAGGTCTCCGTTCTGGGGTGGTCGGAACTCCGGGACCTCCGGCTCCTCGTCAGCCAATGTCAGGGCCTCCGCTTCTTCGGTCTGGTCGAGATCAGCTCCGCCCCACAGTTGGGACAGGGCTTCATCTTGAGGCCCGGCAGCTTCAGCCATCTGAAGCCGCAGTCAGCCTTGGGACAGGCCATCGGCAGGCCGTAGTCCTGGCTCGTGATCCGGGGGCGGTTCAGGTAACCGCCCGCGCTCACGGAGAGGGGATGGAGGGCACCCCGTAGGTGCTCACGAGGTCGTGGCCCAGCGCAGGGCTGCGCGGTAGGCGGCGCGGATCACAGCGCCGGCCAGGGCGAAGGCCACCACGTCGGGGGTCGAGACCGCCTGGTCCACGCTCACGATCTGGACCGCCACGAGGGCTGCCGCGCCCGAGAGGAGCACGTCAGCGACGAAGTCCTTGACGAACTTGATGACGGTGATCGACGAGACGCCGGTCCCGTCGGTGAGGAAGCCGGTGACCTTCCCCTGCGGGGGGGTATAGGTTCCGCCTGTCATGGGGTCACCTCAGAAGGGTGGCCCTCCCGGCTACCGACCCTGTTGTACCACAACGCCACCCATCAGGGTAGGTACTGCCGGCCCGTGCTGGCGTCGGTGATGCGGGGCGTCGAGTACTCGTGGCGGAGGTTCTCGATGTAGGCGCGGTAGACCGCCGTGACCACGGTGCTCGCGTGCTCCAGCCTGACATGCTGACGATCCGACTGGATCGTCCAGAGGTCGGGCGACAGGAAGGTGCCGGTGTCGTCGTAGACCTGGAGCGTGCCCTTCACGATGCGGGCCTGGGTCACGAAGACGTTGCCGGTGACCTTGACCGTCTCGCTGTTCCAGCCGTCGCCAACGGCTCCCGTCGAGCCGTCCGCAGGGCTGTCACACTCGACCTCGTAGCCGATGCTGATGGTGTCGAAGTCGATGAGCACCTCGTTGGCCTGCACATGGGGGTGCTGCCAGGGCTCGTCTGTTGCCAGCCTCCTCTTGGCCGTGATGCTGAAGCCCTTGATCGAGATCGGGTCGGGGGCGTAGGACTGCTCCCAGTAGGAGGCAACGTAGTAGGGGGGCTCGTTCGTCTCCGCGCCCGGCCACATCTTCACGTCCATCTCCCCACGGGGGCGGATGTAGACCTTGAGGTTCATCCACTCCCCACCGCCGCCGCGTGCGCGTCCCGGGGTCCAGTACCAGGCCGTGCTGCCGTAGCGCAGCTTCGAGAAGCTCCACGGCTTGGGATCATCGGAGTTCGGCCACATGGGGTCGTAGGCGACCACGAGCTTGTTGGAGGAATAGCCGCCGAAGTTGACCGCAGGGCTGATCGCGATGGTGCAGGGTGCCACCGTCAGGTTCGTGGCGTCGGCGGTCATCAGCACCTCGTTGCTCTCGAGCGTGCCGGTGAACGTGACGGTGTAGCCGAAGGCCTGATCGCTGGTGACGTTGACGTTGCCGCTCTCGAGGTCGGCCCGCATCAGATCCTGGAGCGTGGCAGGGGTGATGTCGTAGGCGAGCCCGGTCCAGACGTGCCCGCTGAACTCGAGGTCCCATGTCCCGCCCGTCGGGTCGTCCGTGCCGGCACGGTTGAGCTTGATCATCTGGATGTAGGGGAAGGTCTCATCGTGGAACTTGAACTCGAGCCAGTCCAGCTTCGGGTAGCCGTTGCCAACCAGCCCCCAGCCGGAGGGGAAGTAGCTCGCCCAGAAGCCAGGGCTGTCGGGGCTCTCCTGCCAGATCCCGACCTCGTTGAGAGAGCCGTCGCTGTACCAGAGGTCGTACTCCGGCTCGGGCCAGGTCAGCTCATTGGTGACCTTGAACCTGAAGGTGAAGATCGTGCTGCCATCCTCGGGGGCAGGCTCGCAGGGCATCGTGTAGACGGTGGCCCAGCTCTGCCTGTTGGCGGCGTTGACCCATGAGGCGTACTCGAAGTCGTACTGCTCGGCGGGGAACGAGGCGAGACGCCCCAGGCCGCCTTCGATGATCTCGACCGGCCCCGTGGGCGGCTGATACCACCAGCCGTTCGAGGCTTCGGTGGTCCACCGCTGGTCGGTCAGAGTCGTGCCCCAGCCGCTCTGCGGGGGCCGCTCGAAGTCCTCGTAGAAGCAGTAGTAGAAGCAGTCCCCGCTCCAGTCGTCGTGCTTGTGGCGGGGGTCGTAGGGGGTGCCCTTGTCGTCGGGCCAGGGGAGGTAGTCGTAGATGTCCCACGGCTCCTCGGGGTCGAGGCCGATGGTCAGGTCGTAGCGGGGCACGCCGTAGTAGTGGCCGTCGATCAGGCCCTTGCTCACGGCGAAGGTGAGGGCGAGCTCGCGGATCACGAGCGGTGCCTCGAGGCCGTGGGCGGTGAGGCGCACGTCGGCCACCTGGCCGGCCTGGAAGCCGGGCTCGAAGATCGTGACCTTGGCTCGCTTGATCGGCTGCCCGTACCGCTCGATGATCGAGTCGATGCGGCGGTTGATGAAGGCCTGGTGGTGGAGGTCGGAGCGGAACTCCCCGTACTGCCAGGGGCCGAGGCTGGCGTAGTCGCCGCTGGTGCGGTGGGCGGCCATGATCTCGCCCTCGACCGTGTAGGACAGCGTGCCCCACAGCATGGCCTCGGTCACGAGCTTGCTGATGTCCTCGGACATGCTGATGTTCTGGCTGCTGACGCCACCCAGGCCGTCGGTGATCGGGAAGGGCGCGGTGACCGTGGTCCGGCTGCCGTAGTGGAGGTAGAGGTAGGGGTCGATCCACCAGACGGCGTTGGTCACCTGGCTGATCGACTGCATCACCTGGCGCAGCGGAGAGCCGGAGGTGGGCATGACCCACGGCTTCTCGGGTGCCGCGACACCCACCGACTCGACGTACATCGTGTAGTTGAAGCCAGCCGGCAGATCGACGTAGGAGCTGAAGACCTTGTTGATGATCCTGGTGTCCAGCGACCCCTTGGCGAACGCCTTCCAGTCGGTGTAGCTCCCCTGGGGGTCGTCCGCCGACGCCTTGTTGTAGACGATCAGCTTGTCGAACAGGACGTTGAAGTCGGCACCGCGCAGGATGGTGATCGGGCCGCCGGCAGCCACGAACGGGTAGCTCCGCTCGACCGTGAGGACGATGCCCCCGAAGGCCCGGTAGTCGTCGATGTTGACGAGGATGACCTCGCCACCGTCGTAGGCGTACTCGCCCTCCAGGGTCAGGGTGAACGTGCCGGGGTTCGTCTTGGCGTTCTGGGTGAAGGTGGTCTGGCTCCAGATCACGTCACCCGTGATGTCGGTGCCGTCGAGGGTGATGTTGATCCGGTACTTGCGGCTGGCCTTGAACCAGTCCGGCCAGGGGTTGCCCTCCCCGTCCACCGCCGGCCCGCCGTCGTCCGGCCACACGATGACGGCGTTGCCCTTGATGTAGGCGTCGAGGCTGAACAGGCCGCCCCACTTGCCGCCGTCGGCCCTGGCGATCCAGGCGTCGAGGGTGAAGTAGGGCTGGACGAAGGCGTCAACGGTGAAGGCATGGCCGGGCGACGTTCCGACGATGATCGCGTCGAGCCAGATCGGGGGCTGGCCGGACTGGTGGGCGTTGACGAGGGCGTTGAGGGTGAAGCTGCCGCGCTTGTCGCTGGCGCTCTTGATCTCGGCATCGACGTGGAAGTGGCTGGACGCAGTCTTCCTGATCACGGCGTTGAGGGTGATCCGGCCAGCCAGCCAGGCGGAGACGGTGAAGGATCCCGGGGTCGGGGCGACGATCCAGGCATCGACCAGGATGGCCCCGGCGATGTTGGCGTCGAGGCGGAAGAAGGCGTTGCCACCGATCCAGGCCTCGAGGACGACCTGGCTGCTGACGCCGCGCCGCAGGATGGCCGAGACCGTGAACGATCCGCGCTTCTCGAGCTGGCCCCGGATGTCGGCGTCGATGGCGAAGGAGCGGGTACGGTGACCGCTCTCGATCTCGGCGTCCACGGCGAAGCTGGAGGTGAACGCCTCGAGGCAGACGGCGTCCACCGGGGCGGAGCCCGTGCGCGTGACGAACGGCAGCCTGAGCTCGGCACGGGCGGTGAAGCTGCCCGCCTGGTGGGCTCGCAGGATCGCGTCGATGGTTCGACCGAAGACCCTCGTGCCGGCGCTCGAGATCCAGGCGTCGAGGCGGAGCGACCCAGAACGGGGGCCGACGACGAGGGCGTCGAGGGTGATCGTGCCGCCGGCCTGGATGTGGGCGTCGAGGGTGAACGTGTTGCGGGCGATGAACGCCGAGAGGACGAAGCTGTCCCGGATGCCGGGCTTGAAGATGACGGCGTTCGCGAAGAAGCGAGGGTTCGACGGGATGAGCTCTGCGTCGAGGGCGAACACGCCCTCCTGCTCGTCGCGGTAGATGGCGTCGAGGGTGAAGTCACCGATGCTGGTCCGGGACAGCCAGGCATCGACGGTGAACGGCGTCGGGGCCATCGTCCTGCGGAGGATCGCCGCGAGCGTGAAGACGCCCACGCCGACGGACTGGATCTCGGCGTCGAGGGTGAAGTCACCGCCGGCTGGCTTGCGGAGGATCGCGTCGAGTGTGAACGGCGTCGGTACGACGTGCCTGATGACCCAGGCATCGAGGGTGAACGGTGTCGGTACGACGTGCCTGATGACCCAGGCATCGAGGGTGAAGTCGTCCGCCGCGACCTTCAGGAGGAGAGCATCGAGAGTGAAGTTGCCGCCGGGGACCTCTGTGATCTCGGCATCGAGGGTGAAGCCCGTGCCGGTGTGGTAGGTGATCCAGAGGCGTGGACTCGTGGTCCCCGACGACTCCACGGGGCTTCGGATCCCGATGTACTCGGGATGGGTCGCGTCAGGCGCTCCAGCGTAGGTGCGGAAGCGGCTCGAGAACATCCCGAGGTACAGGTCCGAGCCCCAGGTGTAGCTGCCAGCTAGAGAGACATCCGTCCAGTTCGCCCAGCCGTCCGACAGGGTTGACGTGTCACGGGTTGCAGCGAGCGCGTAGCCCTCGAGGTCGCCAGCGTAGAGGTACTCGTTGACGAACCAGCCGGGGTTGAGCGGGCTGTTGTACCAGTCGTAGACGCGGGCCTCGAGCGTGAAGTCCACGACGGTGTTCGAGGTCTCGTAGAAGCTCGTCCGCAGCGTGACCGCGTCGATGGTCCCGGGCCTGGAGGGGAGCGGCGGGAAGTACAGGAACGACTGCCAGGCGGCATAACGCGAGTAGGCGGAGAGCCAGCCGACACCGACCCGCCCGCTGGTCGAGTTGCCCCAGCCTGGGTCCTGCCACGGCCCCTGGAGGAGCTGGGTGTAGTTGGTCCAGGTATGCGAGCCGCTCGTGAAGAGGGTGCTGCTCGCCTTGTGCTCGTAGATGTCGGTGCCGTTGAGGACCGTCTTCCTGATGACCGCGTTGAGCGAGAACGAGGCGACCCGGGTTCCCGACACCTGGGCATCGACGGTGAAGCCCGTGGGGGAGGCCATCGTCTTGCGGAGGATGGCCTGGACCGTGAAGGTGTGGGTGGTGTCGAGCTTGATCTCGGCGTTGAGCGTGAAGCTGCCTGTGATCGTGGCGGGCCCGACGGGGTTCGACCAGACCGTGGGTGCCCACGAGCCCCACGAGGCGATCTGGGCGTCGAGGTGGGCGTGGAAGCCCCACTCGATCCCGGTCACATCCCAGTAGAAGAACGCACCCCTGGCAGTTCCGCCGAGAGCCGTGCTCGGGGCCGACGCTGCAACCTTGTAGACGCCACCGACACGCTTGATGTACGCCGAGATGCCGAGCCCGACTGGCGTGGTGAGGGTGCCGGTGAGGGTCTCGGTGGTCTCCCAGTTCTGGCCGTAGGTCAGGTATGCGCGGTTCGCGTTCCCCGCACCTCCGACGATGACGTAGCCACCCATGCCGTCGGGGGCCACGTCGAAGCCATCCCCGCTGGTGGTGTAGGTGTAGTAGTAGTTCGTCGCACCGGGCGAGAGCACCGTCTCGGTGGCCCAGTTCGCGCCGTGGTGGATGTACAGCTTCCCAGTGTTCGTTGGCCCGGACGCCGACACCATGAGGGTGTCCCCGTTGGGGGCGAGCCAGATCTGGTAGTTGCCGTACTTGTTGAGGTCAGCGTCGTCGGATGGGATCAGCTTGGTCTGGGTGGTCCAGTTCGTCCCACTGAAGATCCAGGCCCGGCCCCTGTTCCCTGTCGCTGACCAGGATGCTCCACCCCCGCTGGCGATCACGGAGCCGTCGTCGCTGATGGCGACCGTCTCGCCCAGGTAGTCGTAGTCCACGGGGTTCGCCTGGGTGAGCACCGTCTCGGTGCCCCAGGTCGTTCCGCTGTAGACGAACAGGGCCCCCCTGTACGTCCCACCGTTATTCTGGTAGATGCGACCAGCCGCGATGGTCGAGGCATCGGGGGTCATGGCGAATGTCCAGGCCCAGAGGTTCGAGTCCGCCGCCTGGGTCGGGACGACCTTGTTCTGGGTCCCGTAGCCGGACCCGCTCCAGACGAAGATCGCGCCCTTCCGGGTCGTATCACCGGGGGCGATGGCGACCACCTTTGTGCCATCGTTCGTGACGCGCACTGAATACCCGAGGTAGGCAGAAGCACCGCCGGTCTTGACGACCTCGGTTCCCCAGTCGGTCCCGTACCGGATCCAGACGCGGCCAGCGTTGGAGCTGTAGCTGTTCTCCCCGATGGCGATCACGGAGCCGTCGTAGGAGAGGCTGACCTTGAAGGGCTGGGTCGCGCCCGTCAGGGTGAGCTCGACCGACGACGTGAACGGGTATCTCGAGACCAGGAGCTTCTTCTGGACCTGTTCCCAGGCTGCGATGGTCGAGCCGTCGCCCGACACGTTGTGGCCGTTGTTGAGGTTCCCGAGGTAGTCGCTGTTGGTCGGGGTGACGGCGGTGAGGAGGTACTCGGTCTTGGTCGTCATGCGCCGGTCAGCATGTGACGGATGCGGCGATACCAGGTGGTCTCGGACAGCCCGACGGGCACGGTGAAGCGGGCCTGGTTGCCCCTGTAGGCGAGCGGGATCCCGTCCATCCCGAAGGTCACCCAGGAGGAGCCGTTCCAGTACTCCCACAGCCCATCGAGGGGCCCGTAGGTGAGGAGGTTCGCGGTGTCGAACGTGCTCGCGGTGTCGAGCTGGATCTGGAAGCGGGCCGGGTAGACGCCAGGGTTGGGCGTGAGGAAGGTGAACGTCGGCTGCGAGCCCATGGCCGCTTCGTCAGCGGGCGTTCCCGTCCATCCCCAGGCGTTGGTGACGATGGCGTTGAGGCTGAACGGAGTCGGGGTGACGGTCTCGGCGGTGAACACCACCGACTGGCTGAACGTGAGGTAGGTGTCGCCCGACGCGCCCGACGACCCGCCGTAGGCAAGGCTCGTGGAGTACCCCGCCGCCATCGCGAGGGTGCTGCCGTAGGCGTCGTCCGAGAAGAAGCGGATGCGGATGCGCTGGCCGGCGCTGATCGAGGTGTCGTCCCCAGCCACGAGGAACTGGATGCTCTCCTCGGTGGTGTACAGCTCGCAGGAGGCGGCGGAGACGGAGGTGCTGCCGCCGCCGCCCATGCCCCAGACCGAGGCTGCGGTGCCGTCCCCGGCGGTGACAGCGATCTCGCACCGGATCGACGAGTTGGCGCTGGAGTTGGGTTCCCACGCCCGGGCGTTCACCAGCACCGGCCCGGACAGGGTCATGGCCTCGATGGGTGGCGTGTACCACTCCACGTTCGCGCCCGCGTACTGCAACTGCCTCGGGGCAGTTGGCCCGGCGGCGGTGGTGACGCTGGCCGTCTGGGACCCGACGCCTCGCGAGGTGCCGGCCTTGAGCTCGGTGGCTGCTCCGGGGTTGATCCCGGCGCTGCTGCCCGTCGGGTAGATCGTCGTCCCCGACGGCGTGCTCGAGTCGAACGTGAACGTCTCGGTGAACGTGAAGTAGGTGTCGCCCGTGACCCCAGCCGTGGGCCCGTTGATGTTGGTGTAGATGTAGCCGCCCGTTGCCATGGTCCCGGCGTCGTCAGCGAAGAGCTGGATGACGATGCGGTCGCCACGGTTGAAGGTGGTCGAGGTGGGGGTCGCCGTGAAGTTGTTCACGGCGTCGGCGGTCCCGAGCTCGGTGACCCGAGCGGACTTGCAGATCCGGGTCAGGGACTGGTCGAGGCGGCTGTGCTTGAACACGGCGAAGTTGATCGCCGCGTTGGACGCCATGTTGGCCTCGTAGGCCCAGATGTTGGCCGTGATCGAGCCCGAGATCGTCACGTCCGCCGCGAGCGGAGCGGAGACGTACAGGTCGCCGCCCGGGTAAGTGTCCTGGACGGTGTTGGCCGACATCGCCACACCGTTGGTCGGCCCTGTCACGCTGTTGCCCAGCGGGTAGCCTCCGCTGGCGGCAGTGCCGCGACTGGTGGACAGCCAGTTATGGCCCCAGTTGGCCTGGTTGCCATCGTAGTTGGCGTAGGCCTGGCCGCTGGCGGACTTGTTGACGGCGGGGATCGCGTTGGTCGAGGCGTAGCGGGGATAGACCGTGGTAGCCATCAGCGGCCATCCCTGCGGTGCCAGGGACGGCGGCGCTGGGTGCCGTTCAGGTCATGCCACGGCCAGCCGTCGATCCAGAACCAGATGCGCTTCCAGAAGGGGGTCTGGAGGGTGTCGAACCGCTGCTCGTGGTCCATCACTCGCTGCTCGAGCTGGTCGAGGCGGACGATCATCGAGGCGTGGATGTTCTGGCACTCCTCCGAGGAGTAGAGCGGACGCGGGTCCATGTCTCCTCCTACTGGGTGTCGAGGTTGTGCCAGACGTGGTACTCGACGTAGGGCTTGCCCGAGGCGTCCATGTAGAAGATGCCGTTGTCGGGGTCGGTCTCCTTGAACCCGACGGTGGTGCCCTCCTCGGGCACGGACACCTTCCGCAGGCCGTTCACGAACACGACCATGCTGTACTTGATGTAGGCGTAGGAGCACTGCCACTTGTGCCCGTTGAGGGCCTTGGGGTACTCCTTGACCAGGGTGTAGGTCGCCGCCGGCTCCACCGTCCCGCCCGTCTTCGTCCGGTCGATGACGAGGAAGGCCGGCTGGACCAGCCCCCGGATCGCGGGCCGCTTGAGGGCCAGCAGGAGGCCCCACGGGTCCTGGGTGTCGTAGCTGCATGTCACCCGGTACGCGACGGTCGTCGAGTTGAGGAAGCTGATGTCGATGGACCGGATCGGGTAGTTCTCGAGGATCCCGTGCGCCCCGGAGTAGATGTTCACGAGCTGCCCCGGGAACAGCCCGGCGCGGTGGGTCGTGAACTCCGCCCTCCCGGCGGGGATGCCCTCCTGGGCGAGGATCTTGCTCGCCCTCGCGTTCACCGACCCCTGGAGCCAGCTCGTCCCGAGCACCTCGCTGTACTGGAACCGACCGTAGCTGTTGACCGAGCCCTGGTTGATCGAGTGCCGGTAGAGGAGGTGGTTCTGGGTCGAGGCAGGATCAGGGTTCAGGTTGCCGGTGAAGATCAGCACGTCGTTCTTGATGCGGCTGATGTCGCTCGTCAGGCGGAGGTCGCGGACCATGACCTCCTTGGCCGGGTCCGTGTCGCCCACCGAGAACGGCGCGATGTCGGTGTCCTGCTCCTTGTAGACGAGGTAGGCGTCGGGGCTGATGTACCAGATCGTCGATCCCGGGGTCGCCCGCTGGACGTTGGCCGACACGTCCTGCATGAACGCCCGGAGGTTCAGGCCGGGCGTGGGCGGGGCGAACTTCCCGTCGGGGTTGATCTGGCCCACCTGGCTGATCTGGCGCTCGATGTTGATCGACGGGGACACCAGGTCGATGTCGGTGTCCTTGAGCATCGCCTTGATGTACTCGCGGTCGTAGGTGTGGCGGGGGACCGCGACGATGTAGCCGCCCTCGGTCTTCTCGCGGTGGTACGTCCCTCCCCCGGTCAGGGACCGCGTCGGGTAGCTGTGGTTCCACAGGATCAGCTTGTCGAACAGGATGTTGAGATCGACGCCCGACAGGGTCCAGCGACGGTCGCCGCTGTCCGCCCCGAAGACGTAGCCCCAGTCCATGGTGAACAGGAAGCCCTGCCAGGCGAGGTCGCCGTTGAGGTAGCAGCGGATGTTCGACCCGAGGGGGACATCGGCACCCGGCTCGCGGAGGGTGATGCTGCATGTCCCGGGCTGGGCCGACGCGACTGACTGGAAGCTCGTCGCGCCCCAGACGACGAGCCCCGTCACGTCGGCGTCACCGACGTAGATGGCGACCTCGACCTGATCGGGGAGCGCCATGGTCAGTACGCCGGGCTGCGGAGCCCGAGCATCTGGCCCTTACGGGACAGGGTCCGCTCGACCTCTGCGGCGACGGCCCTCGCGAGCTGGTGGATGTCCTTGTCGTCGCGGACGACGGGGCCGTTGATGTTCACGGTCACGTTCGAGGAGCCGCCGCCACCGCCCTCGGGGGCGACCTCGAAGGGGCGGGGGTTGCGGAGGATGGCGACGGCCTCCGTGCCGGCCTCACCGATCATCGCCCTCGTGGTGCCACGGGTCAGGCCGATGGCCCCAGTGGCCCCGCCGCCGTCGTTCCGACCGCCGTCGTTGGGCTTGTACCAGTTGCCCTTCCTGTCCTGCTGGTAGCCGAGGACCCCGTAGATCTCCTTGACGGCAACATCCACCGAGCCCGAGAACTCACCGACGCCGGACGCTGCGGCAGAGAGGGCCCCCTGCCAGTTGCCGGTGGCCTGGCCCATCAGCTTGTCCATGACGCCCACGGAGTGGGCCAGGAGCATCTGCTTCTTGGCGATGGTCTCCTGGGCCGTGATGGCGTAGCCCTCGGCGTCACGGGCCTTGGTCATCACGTCGATGGCCTTCTGGGCATCCGTGGCGGCACGCTTCGCGCTCTCGGTCCACATCTCGCCCGCGACCTGGTACTCCGACTTGGAGTAGCCGAGCTGCTTCTGGGCGATGGACGCCTCCGCCAGCTTCTCCTTCTGGCGCATGTACCGCTCTTCGCCGGTCTCGCCCGGGGCCTGGAACCCGGCGAGGGCGATCTGGGTGGTGATCTGGCGCTGCTGGAGCTGGAGGTTGAGGGCCTGGCTGGCGCGGGAGATCAGCCACTGCTCACGCTGGAGGTAGCCGAGGCGCTCGCCGCCGGCCTTGCCCTGCATGGCGATGGCATCACCCAGGGCCCGCCTGGCGAGGCGGATCTGGTTCCCCCAGCTCGCCTGCGATGCCTCCATGTTCAGGCGGGACATCTCGCTGGTGTAGGAGGCGATCTCGCTCGAGAGCGACTGCGACGTGGTGACCGCCGCGTCCCACGTCTTGAGGTCTGCGGGGGTCAGGAACTGCTCGATCTTGGACCTGGCCTCCTTGAGGCCCTGGTCTGCGATCCCCTGAAGCTGGACGTTGGCGGCGGCGGTCTGACCCAAGGCCTGCTGGGCCATGCCCTGCACACCCTTCGACAGGCCGGCTCCAGCCGCGCTCGGGGCCTTCCCCGGCTCGCCTCCAACGGACCCCGGGAAGAACCCGGCACCGGGGGTGATGAGCGGGTTCATCAGGAGCTGCTTCGTCATCTCGTAAGGCAGCTCGACGGTGATGCCCCACTTGGCCTGCTCTGCGTTGGCCCCCTTCTGAGCCTCGAGCTGACGCTTGTTCTGGAGGGCCCAGACGGCAGGCTCGACAATGCCACGCCCCTTGGCGATATCCAGCAGCGCCTGGGAGACCTCTTCTCCGCTATCCGCGATGTTGCCGCCCGTGTCGGTGATGATCACGCCCAACCGCGCGAGGGCCATGGTGTCCGCGTCCATCGCCTCGTAGGCACCCTTGGTCGCGGCGGCGATCTTGGCGGGGTCGGCGGTGAACTGGTAGCCGTAGGTCTCCTTGGCGGAGCGTGCCTTGCCACCACGACCAGCAGCCGAGCTCACGTCCTTGAAGTACTCGACGAGAGCGTTGCCCTGCTCCGTGAGCTGGCCGATGTTCGGGCCTTCGAGCTGCACCTT
>Ga0315274_10011211_pt1 | contig 12849 bp, 16 predicted proteins | sample YL17G02_20_MG_FD_203700 | JGI IMG/M metagenome (GOLD analysis project Ga0315274, IMG submission 203700) | Sediment microbial communities from Yellowstone Lake, YNP, Wyoming, USA - YL17G02_20 | ecosystem: Environmental > Aquatic > Freshwater > Lake > Sediment | place: USA: Wyoming | collected... | reverse complement strand
CCTGGTGTCGGACAAAGGCCATTTTTATCACCAAAGTTTGATAATGCCCGGCGTTATCCGGTTATTAGCTTTGCAAAACAATTCCTCGCTTTTGGATCTGGCTTGCGGCCAGGGAGTGCTGGCCAGACACATTCCCAAAATTTCCTCATATTTAGGCATAGATTCAAGCTCCTTACTTATTGATGCAGCCCGGCTGAAAAATCATCAGGAAAATTATAAATTTATCGTTGGCGATGTTACTAAGCCCCTGCCGGTTACCAAAACTGATTTCAGCCATACAGCCATTATTTTGGCTCTCCAGAATATTCAAAACCCCCAAGTCCTCCTTTCTAATGCCCAAAAACATTTGGTATCTGGGGGAAAGTTAGTTATCGTAATTAATCACCCGTGTTTCCGCATCCCCCGCCAATCAAGCTGGGAAATCGACCAGAAAAATAAACTGGAATACCGGCGGATCAACCGCTATTTAACACCGCTTAAAATCCCTATTTCCAACCATCCGGGCCACACAAACTCGCCAATCACCTGGTCTTTCCATTGGCCAATATCAGCAATTTGTAATTTCTTATTCCAAGTAGGTTTTGTTATCGAAACAATTGAAGAATGGGCGTCAGGAAAAACCAGCGTGGGTAAAGCAGCCAGAATGGAAAATCGCGCTCGATCTGAATTTCCTCTTTTTATGGCAATCCTTGCCAAAAAAGAAAAATAGAGTTATAAAAAGATTTACTATGAAATTACTAACTATTCCTAGTTTAGGTTTTGGCACCTGGCAGCTTAATGATGAAGTCTGCCGCCGGGCAGTTAGCAAAGCCCTGGAAGTAGGTTATCGTCATATCGATACTGCCTGGGCATACGGCAACCATAAAATAATTGGCCAAGTTCTAAAAAAAAGCGCTGTTGCCAGAAAAGACTTATTTATTACTTCCAAGATTTGGTGGGAATATTTAAGAAAAGAAGATGTTTTAAAGTTTTGCCAACTGACTTTGGAAGAACTCCAGTTGGATTATCTTGATCTGTATTTAATTCATTGGCCAAATCGGAAAATTCCCATCCAGGAAACTTTAGAGGCAATGCAAAAGTTAAAAGATAAAGACTTAATTAAAAATATTGGGGTTTCCAATTTTACCATCCACCATTTAAAGGATGCCTTAAAAGTAGGCGTAGAAATTGTTGATAATCAAGTAGAATTTCATCCCAGTTTTAATCAAAAAGATTTAAAAAATTTCTGTGACGAGCATAATATTAAAATTACTGCCTATTCACCCATCGGCCGGGGTAAAGATTTAAAACTCAAAGAAATTCAAGATCTGGCCCGAAAATACCAACGCAGCCCCTCGCAGGTAATTTTAAATTGGCTTATCAGTAAGAATATTATCGCCATTCCCAAAGCCGCTGATGCGGCCCATATTAAAGATAATTTTAAGACTTTGGAGTGGAATTTATCCGGAGAAGATATCCAGCTTATTGATACTCTTAATACTAATAACCGCTTAATCCAACCCGCTTTTGCTGATTTTGGTTATTGAAAACCTAGAAGTTTAACTAAAAGCATCAAAAAAACTCCGGCGGAAAAAACACCCATAAATGCCAGCGATTTACCAAAACTTTGCTCTTTTCTGATTTCCGGAATAAGGTCTGAAGCGGCAATGTAAAGAAAACCGCCGGCGGCAAAAGGCAAAAGGTAAAGTTTAAAACCTTCTATTCTGGAAGCCAAAAAGTAACCCAATATGCTCCCCAAAACCGCTGTCAGGGCGACTAAAAAATTGGCCAATAAAGCTTTTCTTTTGCTGAATCCTGCATACAAAAGCACGCCGAAATCGCCGATTTCCTGGGGAATTTCGTGAAGGGCCACTGCCAAAGTCGTAGCCAAACCCAATTTAAGATCGGCCGTGAAAGTAGCGGCGATAATCAGGCCATCAAGAAAATTATGAAAGCTGTCGCCAACCAGGTTCATATAGCCGAAGGTGTGAATATCGCAGTTGCCTTTATGGCAGTGGCGCCAGTGCAACAATTTCTCGATAAAAAAGAAAAGGATAAAACCTAAAATGACAATTATCTGCCAGTTGTTGTCGCTAAATCCCTGGCTGGCTTCGGGCAAAAGATGAATAAAAACTCCACCCATCAAGGCTCCGGCCGACAAAGAGACCAAAAAAAGCAGGATTTTAGCTAACCTTTTTTCTCCCAAAGAAAGGGTGAAAACGCCGGCAAAAGAAATCAGGCTGATAAACATTGTGGACAATAAAATATAAACTAAGGTGGTCATCTGCCAATCTATTCTCTCTCCACTGAAATCTTGCATTCGGTAACCAGGGCCGCGATGGCGCCAACAGCGGCCAGGGCCGGGGCCAGAACTGCACCGACTACTCCCAAAGTCAAAGGCAAAATGATTAAAGTTTTGCCCTTTTTGTCTTTAATAGTAATCCGGCGAACATTGCCTTCGGCAATCAGTTGTTTGATTTTAGCCAATAAATTTTCGCCTTTAACTTTAAATGTTTCCTGTTTTTTCCTGGTTGGCATATTTTCCTCCTTTAAGCTATTCTACCACTGTTGGACTTTCTGAGGGACTTTCTGAGGGACTTTCTGACGGTCCAGGCAATAAACTGGGCAGAGGAGATGGGCTGGGTGAAACTTGCGGGGACGGGCTGGGAGACGGGTAAGGCGCTAAGCTGGGCGGCGGAATCTGGCAGGCAGCCTGACATTTGGCCAAACCGGCATTATTGAAAGCATAAGGAGCATTGGGATCGGTTGTTGCCTGACAGCCGTAATTTAATTTGCAGACATAACCGGCATACCCAGGAGTGGCTGACGGATTAGGGCTTTCCTTTTGGGGCGGACAGGTGAATGATTGAGAGTTAGAAAAAGCCGAAAAGTTACTGGTTGTGCAGTTGGTGCAATAAGCATAGGCATAGCGGGCATAATAAATAATATTGTTGCTGATGGTGGCAGAAACGATTTGCGGGTTGGCATTTGACTGATTGATCATGCTGTTTACAATATCGTTTCCGCCGTTTTGCGTGCCCACCTCAATCCAGTATTGGGCCGCCCCCGACACATTATTACAACTGACGGTAATATTCCATTGGTTATTGCCTGTTCGGTTAACGCATTGTATTGCTGGTAAGGTTGTCGGTACTGACAGAGACATGCTGGTATTGAAAGTTAAAACTTCATTAGCAGCCGGAGCAAAAACTGACAGGTTTTGCGAGTCAGCAAAATCTTTATCACTACTGTCAGCTTGTTTAACTTTAACAACGCCAGTTATTTCGTATTTTTGCCCAGTATTTGCCCCTGACCAGACCCAGGTAGCGCCATCCTGCGCCAGTATTGGGTCAAGCGCAACTTTAAATTGGCTTGTTCCGGCTGGTCTTTGCAAAATTACGATTCGGCTGCCTTGGGGCACCGGTCCATTCAGATTGATTTTGCCGGAAATCGTTCCGGAAATTTGTCCCGCCTTGGCGGGGGGTGTGGCCACCGAATTAATGACCAGAATTTCATTGGCAGCTGGCGCAATTACGGTAATCTCCTTGGATTTGGAGATGATCTGACCATTATTTTCAAGGTAGGCTTTTATTTTATAAGTGACTCCTTTAATGGCCTTACTCCAACCCCAAACTCCCAGATCGACAGCTTGGATGCCGTCGGCGATAATTTGTTCCTGGCTATTGGTTTCTTGGGTCTGCACGATAGTGATCGTGCTTTGCGGCGGAATGTAACCGTTAATATCAAAGTTTCCGGAAATGCTAACTAATTCTTCTTTAGGAACTTCCTTTGGTTTGGCATTTATTCTCAGAATCTCCTCTGACGCCGGAGCACTCACCATTAAAATATCGGAGGCAGTAACGGTTTTCCCATCAACTTCAAGGTATGCTTGCAGATCATAATTTTTACCCGAAATGGCATCGCTCCAATTCCAGATCGCATTATCTTGAGGACTAATTTCCTTGGCAAAGATTGTAAATTCGCCGCTGCCGGCAGGCCTCTGGCCGATAGCGATAAGGCTATTTTTTTCATAAACACCATTTAGATCAATTTTTCCGGAAATTTCCGCCTTGCTCTCTGCAGTCGGGCTTTCTTTTACCAAAGTTTGCGGTAGTTTGATGAATTGAAGTTTAGAATTAATTAAATATCCTAAAACCAACAGAAAGATTAACAAGGAAGCCACAATGGTTATTAGATTGTTCGAAGAAGGTGCTGTATTTATCTTTGGACTTTTCTCAGCTTCCATATAAAACCATAGTAAAGGAAAAAGGCTGCCTGTGTCAATTTTTCCGTTTACTGGCTAAACCGCTAAAAATACTCCATCGCCTTCTCTGACCCGTTGGTCAACTTTAAGCCCGACTTCCTGACCTTTACTAACTTCATTGATTGCCTTGTGCTCAAGCTGCATTTCGGAAATAACTTGATCAAATTTGGTTTTTCCGCCTTCAAATTTAATTTTATCGCCAACTTTTACAGGCTTGTCAAATTTCACAATCGCCACCCCGATTTTTGTATAGTAGTGGGTTACTGTTCCGACTTTATCTGCTTTACCGGCCATTTTATCACCTCCTTTCAAGCATAAAACTTACTAGATTTTTGGCTCATTGATAATACCCATAAACAAAATCTCTTGGCTCTCGTTATCAACAATAGAGAAGAAAAACGGCCGGTTGACTTCCATGTAAAATGTCTTTTTTGGCGAAGGATTCATGACAGCTGTCGCTCTCATTTCAATGCTGGTTGCCGCCGCCGCCTCAGTTCCTTTTTCATTAACATCAATAAATGTTTTATGTTTAACTTCGCTGATAAAGATATCCTTTTCTGGCCTTGCAAGTGAAAAATCAGCTTCAGGGCTAAAAGCAATGTTCATTCCTAAAGCTTTCAATGTACCAGATAATTTTTGATCGTATTCTATTTTAAATTTTGGCAATAGAAGTGTTCCTTCCATCTCGTTAAAGTCTTTTAACCAACCAGCCCAGGAATCAACCGTCAATGTTTTTAAGAAATTTTCCAAGCCGGATTTGGGCAGAAAAACATACATATTTAAGGATTTATTTTTGCCATAAGGGAGTTTAACCGCCTGGAAATTATCATTTTCCAAGTACATAAAATCATCTCGCTTTTGCTTCATAAATGGCTGCTGGAGTTTTGACCCATTCACCAAAGCGAATTCCCTATTGGCCGTTAACTTTTCATCAAACTCAATTGTCCAACTCCCTTTAAAGTAAAGAGCATTAATGAGATACATAACTGTATCCGGGCTAATCGGTTTATCAACAATGGTTTTGATCTTATCTTTGGTGTTGGCGCTTACCCATTTATTGATAATATCGGCGGCATCCTCTTTGGAAAAATCCAGCGATTCGATTTGTGCCTGGTAATATTGTTTATTGGTTGCCAAAAAATCAGGGGTAAAGCTAAATCCTTCTCTTGCCCAAATTGAATTGGCTAGCGATAATTCAATATCCGGATCAGGATTCTGCAGTTTATTTATCAGGGAAGCACTGGCCTTGTTTAACTCCTGGATATCAAGATTGCTAATATGCATTGTTGTGGCTATCGCTTTTTTAGTCTGGCTGGCGGCGCCGTTATAAACCATCGAAAAAGCCAAAGCAATGCTGGACGGCGAAATGAAAATATTTTTTCCTGAATCTTCTCCTTTGGCCAGGCTGCCAAGAATATCCAAACCAAAAGCAGTATGAGCCAAGGGGATTTTTTCAGGAGTAGTAAATTGTTCGCCAGGTTTGGCAATGACCAACGGCTCAGGAGATTTTTTTTCTGGTAAAACCCCGGTTTTTTGTTGCCCAAAATAAGTCCAAGCAAAGCCGCCTCCGGCGCCAAGCAACAAGGCAATAACTAAAAACAATAAAATTTTAACAATCGGTGCTGGTTGTGGTTTATAGGAAGGCAGCTCTGGAATATCAGACTGCTGATTTTCCTGGGCTGTATTCGTTCCGGCTTCCATAGATTAAAAATATCATAGCAGTATATAATCGCTTCTGCAATGGATTTTTTTGCTAAATTGTTTGCCAAAATTGGCAGTCTTTTTTTGCCGGCAGTAATAATTTTGGCCCCAAGTCCTTCGGCGAGCTCAGGACTTATCAGCCCCTCGCCAAGTTATAATCCCAGCCCCATTCCCTCATATTCACCCAGTCCTTCGCCAACACCTAAACCTACTCCTAAACCAAGCCCTTCACCATCACCATCGCCGGTAACTGCTCAACAGCTTGATGACTGGTTTACGAGTTTCAGTAACCATTTCAGTATTGACCGGTCTAAACTCTGGACAGTCGCTGTCTGTGAATCGGGGCTTAATCCCAATGCCAGAAATGGCGATTACGCTGGATTGTTTCAATTCTCCTCGGGTACCTGGCGCTCAACCCGGGCAGCCATGAACTTGGACGGGAATCCCCAACTTCGCTTTAACCCGCAAGAAGCGATCAAGACCGCTGCTTTTAAAATCTCCACTGTCGGTCTTTCCGCCTGGCCGAATTGTGTTAAATAATAATCAGATAAATTTTTTTGCTTTTAATATTTTCTTTAATAGCCCAACTGCAGTTTTGTCTAAATCGTACTTGACCCGGGTGGCCGGTTTTTTTATCTTAATAAATCTTTGCAAATCTATCGGCGTACCGATAACCACGGCGTCGGCCGGGACATTATTAATTGTTTTTTCCAAATCTTCCAATTGCTCCTGTCCATAACCCATGGCCGGCAGAACATGGCCGATATTCGGATATTTTTGGAAGGTTTGTTTTATTTTACCTAAGATGTAGGGCCGTGGATCAATAATCTGGCTGGCTTTATTTATTCGGGCAGCGACTGTGCCGGCACCGATGGTCATTTCTCCGTGCGTCAAGGTCGGACCATCTTCTATAACTAGAACTTTTTTTCCTCTAATATACTGCGGATGCTCGACTAAAATTTCCGATTTTGCTTTAATAATTAAGGCTTGTGGATTGAGTTTTTTGGCATTTTGAATAATTAAATTAATATCTTTGTCTTTGGCGCTGTTAACTTTATTGACGATGATGACGTCAGTTAAAAGCAAATTTATTTCACCCGGATAATACTTTAGCTCATGCCCCGGTCTAAGGGGATCGGCTACCACAATTGTCAAGTTTGGCCGATAAAAAGAGGTATCGTTATTGCCTCCATCCCAAACTATAATATCGGCTTCTTTTTCGGCTCTGCCTAAAATTAATTCATAATCAACTCCGGCATAAACAATACTGTCCATGTTAATATGAGGTTCATATTCTTCCATTTCTTCAATCGTACACTCGTGTTTTTCAAGATCCGCTAAAGTTTCAAAACGCTGAATTTTCTGTTTTTTCAAATCTCCGTAGGGCATCGGGTGCCTGACACAAACCACTTTCTTGCCGGCTTGTTTCAGGATACTAACGACTGCTCTGGTTGTTTGGCTTTTGCCGCAACCGGTTCGGACAGCCAAAACAGCAATCACCGGTTTGGTGCTTACCAGCATTGTCTGCGTTGCTCCCAAAACGGAAAATTTTGCGTTGTAAGCTACCACCCGTGAACAAAGATGCATTACCGCATCGTAGGATAAATCTGAATAAGCCAGAATACATTCATCAACACTATTTTCTTCGATAATCTTTTCCAAATTTTTTTCATCATATATCGGAATGCCGTCAGGATACAATTTTCCTGATAATTCTTTTGGATAATATCGATTACTAATATCGGGAATTTGGTTGGCGGTAAAAGCCACTACCTGATATTTTGGGTTATCCCGATAAATTAGATTGAAATTGTGAAAATCCCTGCCGGCTGCACCAATAATTACAATCTTGGTTTTTTTCATTGGCTTTGACAATAATTAATCTAAAGGCGAATCGCCTTATTGGTACTAAAATCGATATCTTTGAGAAGCGGCATAGCGCAACTTTGGCAAATCTGCATTTTCTATCACTTTCTTCCTTATAACTCACTGCGCCAAAAAAAAGCGGTTATATTTAATCCGCCGCTGGCAAGTTTGATAGCTTTCTTAAGCTCGTATTGGCTGATCATTTTATCAAGTGATTCTCTTGGTGGGATATTGCCAGTGTAGTATTTCTCTAAAACCGGCAAGGCATAACTGTTGCCAAGTTGTCCCAGGGTCCAAATAGCCGAATTTCTGGCTCTAAAACTTTGGTTTTCATCATTTAAAAGTGAGGTTAATGCCTCAACGCAGTTTCCCGTATATTGTTTCTTGGCTTCTCCACATTTTTTTCGGACATCGCGACCAATCAAAAAACAGGTAGCCATAAAAAATAAAAAGAAAATACTGATTCCGCCAATAACAATACCGACAATTATTTTTTTCATTCTAGGTTTCTCAATAATAGCCTGTCAATAGAAATAAAATCTAATCCGCACACACTACCTGCGCCCAACCTTGGTAGACATAGGCCTGGCAGCCGATTGTTTTTATAAAACTTGAACATTTGCCTTGGGTTTTGAATAACTTGCCATTCATTCCTTTCCTTAGATCTTCTCTTGTTAAGTCAGCCAGACAAATGCCTTCACACTCATTACTGCCTGAACAGATTTTTCCGGCGTCTTTGGTTGGCAAATTACATTCCTCAAAAGGCCTGGGGCCAATTTTCTTCCACACGCCGCTTTGGGCCTCACAGCTTTCTTTATCTTTGGGAACGGTAAATTTTAAACTGGTTACATCCGAATGGATTTGGTCCTGATAATCGGGGATATATGGGTGAAAAAAGGCCCGGTCAAGCCTCCAGGCGATGAGCAAAAGAATTAATATAAAAAGAGTGGCTAAAAATAATTTCTTTAAGATGTTTACCATAGAAAAAAACTACTCGGTGGTAACTCCGTCAAACTCCGGTCCGCTGGTTAGGGCTTCTTTTTTAGTTAGCCGGACAATCCCGTCTTTGTGATGCGCCGGGGAGTAAATGGTATAAAGCTTTAAATCATCCTTTGATGAAGTGTTGATAATATTGTGTTGGGCGCCGGCCGGCACAACGATCGCCACGCCACCCTCAAGTTCATATTCATTACCGTCAATGATGCATTTTCCCCGGCCTTTTTCAAAGCGGAAAAATTGGTCATTTTCCTTGTGCACTTCCATGCCGATTTCTTCTTTCGGCCGCAATCTCATCAGTACCAACTGGCTGTGTTTGCCGGTGTAAAGTACTTTACGGAAATTCTTATTTTCCAGGGTGCTTTTTTCGATATCGGCATGAAATCCTTTCATAGTTTTATCCTTTCTTGTAATTTTTAATTTTAATTAAATTTACCACAAATGATCTAGACACCGCGAGCAAGCTGAGCTTTCCAGTTAAAAGCCAGAAAATAATTTTCCCAAAGCTTGTCTGACGATTTAAAAATATTTTCTCCAAAAAAGTAATCAACCAGCGCTTCCCGCATCCGGGTCAGCTCCTTTAATCGATTGCGGTTTTTTGGATCATTAATTGTCAAATCAGCCAGCTCCAAAGCCCGAAAAAATGCCAGCTTAGAACAATCTTTGTCTTTATCTCTCCAATTTATTGTCCTTATGACTTCACTGCCGATATTGGCCATTTGTTCACAAAGGTTTAATTTCTTCCACCGGCCGCTAGCCAGACTTTTGTGATAGTAATTCATCTCTTTACCAATTTATTAACAATTATTATAATCTTTTTTCTGACTTTTGGATCATCAACCCCTCTTGATAAATTACCTTGCGACGGTCGTAAATTGATCATTGAATCAAACTCAATCCAGTTTTCAACCTCTTTATCCGGATACAGGTTAATACCCCATAAATTTTGCTGGTTTGAGCCTTTTTTTAAAAGTAATGCTTCCTGATCGGCATGGAGCTCGGCATCCACCGCCATAATCTCTTTTTCAATATCAACTACCGCCTTCACCAGTTTACCAAAACCAGCTGCCGATACTTTTTTTAATTCTTTTAATAAAATCTTGTCTTTAATAATTCGCATTGCCTTTAAATTATATATCAATGGCAAAATGTTGAAAATTTACGGATAAACTGAAGTAACGGCGGAGATATCACCTGAAGTTAGGGTGTCTTTTTTAAGCTCCCCTTTGGCGCCGTAGCCAAACATGGTATTGTTGGCAAATGTGCTGGCGTACTCATCATCCAATCCCACCCAATGCCCTAGCTCATGAGTTAGGATATTTTGTGCATCATAAGTTGACGTGTTCACACAGGCTGTTTTATACGGAGTCCAGCTCCAGGAAAATTTTTGATTCATGATGGTATCAGTCTCGGCAACTCTTCCGTCGGCGGTATAATACCAAGTATAGGTAACCGCCAAAGCATTACCAGTAGTTCTGCCCCAGGTGATAATATTTTTTCCGTCAAAAGCTTTTTGGGTTTTGCTAGTCGTTCCGGCAAGATTAAAAGTAACATTGTTTCTGACATCGGTTGTCGCCCATTCAGAAAAGGCTAAATTTGTCAGGTTGGTAAAATTATTTGAACCGACAGTCGAGGGCACACTGCTGGCATTCAGATAGTAAGACCAGGTACCCTTGGGTAAATGCCAGCCGGTGATACCGACAACACTAGCTGAATCAGGATCGGTCCAGTTGCAGTTCAAAGCCGGCGCCGAAACTGGCGGTTTTGGTTGGTGGACAAACACCCGGACTTTAAGTTTGGGATTGCCGGGAACATTATAAGTGCCGTTTTGTTCCGGAACCTGATCCTCGGTCTCATCCTGCTTGGCCAAAACCAAACCGGGAAACAAGATAAAAAGAAAGGCTATCAGCGAAGTGATAAAAAGCAGTTTTTTGTTCATATTTGTCAGATTAATAGTCATACTAAAACTACAAGAAAAAAAAGTCAAGTGACCTCATCTCCAAATAAAAGCAGTAATATTAAAACCCCCACTGGTAAGGTTTAAAAAAGGCAAATACTTATTGCTTTCAGAGGATTTTAGGTTGCTTGCGCAAATCCGGGAAGAAATCGAAAAAGTTAAATCTTCCCATTTTCGCCAGGCAACAGCAATCCATTAATTCTGCCAGGTATTTTTTCTCTCAAGACTGCTTCTATAATCGGTTGCCTGACTTCCCAACCATTAATTTTGCTAAACCAACCCAACCCGAGATCCTCCCCTTCTAACCAAAGCATGTCGGATGTAGCATTAATTGCAAAATCTTCTGGACCAGCATCACCATCATAGTACGACCATGATTCACATTGTGCACAAAATTCTTGATTTTCAAATATTTTGTCAAGCTCACTACAAATGCTTCTTATTTCTCTGTCATCAAGATGAGGGAAAAGCTCAGCTCTCATCGGGTGTTTAGAAAGGACGTTTGAAACAGCGCCTACGGCATCTCCCTCAATATCGCTATTTGCCTGTCTATGTAAATCAAATCCCGCTCTGATTATTGATATTGGGTCATTAAAATCAACTTTGGGAACAACTGGCTCAAAGCCCTCAGAATTGACTCTCCTTCTCATATATTTCCTCCAAAAAAAGATTATGGCTAGAAAAATCACCTCTTTATCACGAGGCGGTATTTTTTCCATAATACTTAGGCGTATATCAAATTCTTCTATCATATTTTTAAATCTTATATGTCAAATATCATACTTATCCGATATTATCAAAAGAGGGGCTAGAGTAAGAACGAACTAGCTCCCCGAATGGGTCTCCTGCTCCGCCAGCTGGCGGATTCGGACGACGAAACGACGATTTTCGAACATTTTCACTAAATCCCAACCAAATTGGTTCATCTGATTTTACCATCTAGGTCGAAATTCAAGGCTGCTGTTATTAATTATTCCTTCTTTGCCTTTTATAGCAATTATTTTCTCCTTAAGAGTACACAAATCACCTTCCCTATTCCCACAAGCATCACAAATAATATCAAAGTTATATTCACCTGTCTCTGGATTAAGATCAGGAATCTCTTCATAATTACCCAGATTAACAGCCAATATTGCGGAAGATTTTGCCTCAACATATCCCTCTTGTGTCTCTCTGTCTTCGAGTGCAGGATAAGCAAGTTCATCGGTTCCTTTGATGAATGTTTGCCTTTGTACAGGCAATGATCTCAGACTCGCATCCAACCTCGCTTCCCACATTTCTCTGGAATAGAAAGCGAATTTTATTTGCCGTACGTGGTGCTCCAATAAACTCAATTTCTCTGCCATTTGGAATATTATACCTACTGAAGCTGTATTAGCAAACTATAGGATATGTGCTCCTCGGATGGGTCTCCTGCTCCGCCAGCTGGCGGATTCGGACGACGAAACGACGATTTTCGTACCTTTTTGAATTAACTTTCCCTAGAATCTAATTTACAATACTGCGTTGAATAAATATCCAGTAAAAATTATACCGACTGTTAATATCCCAAAATACAAAGCCAGTAATTTTGGTTTTAACACTTTACGAAGTATTATCATCTCAGGAAAAGATAAGGCGGTAACTGCCATCATAAAAGCAAGTGATGTTCCTACAGGTAACCCTTTTTCTATCAGAGATTTAACTATTGGAATAGTCCCAGCAGCATTGGAGTATAAAGGTACACCTATTAGCACGGCTATTGGTACAGCCAAAGGATTATTTCTCCCTGCTATTTTTGCTAAAAAGTTTTCTGGAGCATAGCCGTGAATTAACGCTCCTGCTCCAACGCCGATAAGAACATAAGGATACACTTTCTTTACCAAAGTAACCGTATAAGAATATGCTTCCGATATTTTCTGTTTTATTGATTTATTATTCTCGGTTGTGTTTTTACCAACCTTTATCTTCCAGACATATTCCTCTACCAGATATTCCAGTTTCATCTTTCCCAAAATACTGCCAACAACAACCGCCATTATTACTCCAGAAAGGATATAAAGCAGGGCAATGGTTGGACCAAATAATCCTAAAAGCAATACTGCCG
>Ga0315274_10011209_pt1 | contig 12849 bp, 9 predicted proteins | sample YL17G02_20_MG_FD_203700 | JGI IMG/M metagenome (GOLD analysis project Ga0315274, IMG submission 203700) | Sediment microbial communities from Yellowstone Lake, YNP, Wyoming, USA - YL17G02_20 | ecosystem: Environmental > Aquatic > Freshwater > Lake > Sediment | place: USA: Wyoming | collected... | reverse complement strand
CAGCTGCTGAACCTTTCAGGGTACATCTCTTCAGCCGAAGGCATGAAGACGATATCTGCCCTCTCTTTTTCCAGCATAGCCAGGTCACGCTCTGTATCGCGTGGATAACTTTTGAAATCCTCGGTGGGACCAAATTGAGTGGGATTGACGAAGATGCTGGCTACGACCACCGAGTTCTCAGCTCGAGCTTGCTTGACCAAAGCTAAATGTCCGTCGTGAAGGTAGCCCATGGTGGGGACAAAGCCTACCGAGCCGAGGCTCTTCATCCTCAAGGCTTTCATCTCAGCGATGGTTCTGGCTATTTGCATGTTTGCCCTCAGGCGCCAGCTAGTTCTTCGAGTAAGCTCTCGTCTATGGTGGAGCTATGTTCGGCGGTAGGGAAACTGCCAGCTTTGACTTCAGCAATATAGTCAGCCAGAGCAGCTCTTATTGTGCCTGCCAGCTTGGCATACTGCTTGGCATGTTTGGGCACAAAATCGGAAAACAGGCCAAGAAGGTCGCTGATTACCTGCACCTGGCCGTCGCAGTCAGGTCCAGCTCCGATGCCGATGGTGGGGATGCTCAATTTCTGGGTGATCAGCCTGGAAAGCGGCGCCGGCACCAGTTCGAGGACAACGGCGAAGGCGCCGGCTTGTTCTAAGGCTCGAGCATCTTTCAGCAATCGCTCGGCAGCTTCGGGAGTTTTGCCCTGCACCTTGTGGCCGCCGAGTTGATGAATGGATTGTGGCGTCAGTCCGATGTGTCCCATGACGGGGATTCCGCATTCAACAATCCGTTTCACTGTCTCAGCGACATTTACCCCGCCCTCCAGCTTGACTGCCCGCGCTCCTCCCTCCTGAATGAACCGCGCTGCATTACGCAGGGCATCGGAGATATTTGTATGATAAGTCATAAATGGCATGTCACCTATTACCAGAGCTTGCTTGGTACCTCTAACCACAGCTTTAGTGTGATGAATCATCTCATCCATAGTTACCGGAATCGTTGATTCATAGCCCAGCATGACCATGCCCAGACTGTCACCGACTAAAATCAATGGTATACCCGCCTCGTCCACCAATTTGGCAGTGGAATAGTCATAAGCAGTAAGCATGACTATCTTTTCTTGCTTCGCTTTCATTTCCTTTATTTCATTGATAGTAACGCGCATTTTCACCCCTCCTTAACATTAGTAAAACAACCACTCCTTACAGTGTTGAGAGCAAATCTTTCGTCCAGTCCCTTGTGCCTTTGGTGTCAACAATTCGGTTCTCTGAATCTACATATACCAGCCTCGGAGTAGCCGTGACAGCTTCATCATCAGCAACCACATGGTAAGACAGGATAATCACAATATCACCTTTAGCCACGAGCCTGGCGGCAGCACCATTAAGGCAAATCTCTCCAGAGCCTCTTTCTCCTTCAATCGCATAGGTGTTAAATCTAGCCCCATTATTGATGTTCAATACATCCACTCTTTCGTAGGGGAGTAAGTCGGCTGCTTCCATCAAATCCCTGTCGATGGTTATGCTGCCTTCATAGTCGACGTTACACCGGGTAACTCGAGCTCGGTGGATTTTGCCTTTGAGCATAGTTCTCATTTTTGTCTCCTCATTTTGTTTTATCTCAATAAAGCTTGTAGCTCTTCTGCTCTCTGCAAATCGATTTTCCCTTTAGCCAGAGCAATCGGTATGGTCTGCTGTCCTAGCTCTTTGTAGATGTTGAGTAATGGTGGGGCTTGTTTTCCCAACGATTCCAGATGTCTGCTTATGGTGCCCAGGTCGCCTCGAGCAATTGGGCCGGTTAAGCAGTTCGGTAAACCGACGTTTTCAATGTTGCTTAACGTGCCCCGTAGCAGAGGCATCAGAGCTTTGATTGCTTGCGCTGTTGGCACCTCAACCTCAAAGGTTTGCCATAGGTCTGTAGCCAACTTGACCAGAGTCACCAGATAGTTACAGGCGAAGACGGCTGCCGCATGATATAGCACTTTATCGCCGGCTTTGAGGGTTACCCAGCCCCCTTCTAAAGCAGTAGCCATCTCCTTAAGTGTGGATGATAGTGACTCCTCGGCTTCAATAGCGAAGGTGGAACCGGGTATATTGTCTATTGCCTGGTCAACGCTGGCGAAAGTCTGTAGGGGATGAAAACAGCCTGTGTTAGCTCCCCGCTGCTTCGCTGGTTCCAAAATGTCAACGGAGTGAGCACCGCTACAGTGAACCACACTTTGCCCGTTGTGCCATTGAACCTCAGCAGCTACCTTGGAAATGGTGTCGTCAGGCGTTGTAATGAAAACAAGCTGGGCTATATCAGCTATCTTTTGGGCTCCATTGTAAACCTTGCAACCGCTTATCCTTCCAGCTAGCTTCTCTGCTGAAGTCAGGCTACGGCTGGATACAGCAATTACCCGGTACCCGTGCTGAGCGAGCCTTACAGCCAGAGCTGTACCTGTTGTCCCGGCACCTATGAAGCCTATTGTCGGCATATCCTTTTTCTTCATCTCATGTCCTTTATTGCAGGTATTCCGGCTAGCGTTTCTGCGTGCTGAACTGCCCTGACTATGGCATCAGCCACCATTTCAGCAGATACTGCACCCAATATAGTAATGTCGCCTATCTTGTCACCCAAAGAGAGAGCGAAAATAGTATCACCGTCGTACATAGTGTGGCTTGGGTTGATAGCCCGAGCTATGCCGTCCTGTGCCATTTGTGCTAGTTTGTTCACCTGCTCCTTATTCAAGCTAGCGTTTGTAGCCACTACACCTAGGGTAGTGTTTTGCGGCACAGGGTCTTGCCTTCTATACCTGTTTTGGCCTTGTGTCAGCAGTTCTACCGTGTTGTGGAAACCTTTGTTCTCTTGATTGCGAGGGCCAGCCAAGATTTTTCCCGTTCTGTGGTCAATCACATCTCCGACGGCATTGACCACGACTAGGGCAGCAACGATTATGTCGTCACCTATCTTGCAGCTGGATGTGCCCAAACCGCTCTTGGTGGCTCGCTCTATGCCTAGAATTTTTCCTACTGTAGCGCCAGTGCCGGCACCGATGCAGCCTTCAACTACACCCTTATCGCTAGCAGCCAGGCAGGCCTTGTAACCTTCTTCAATCCCCGGCCTGATTTTAGCGTTGCCGATACTCAAATCGAAGATTATAGCTGTAGGGACGATGGGCACCTTGGCTACCAAGGTTTCGTAACCGAAGTCTCGTTCCTCGAGATATCGCATTACTCCACCAGCGGCGTCCAGTCCAAAGGCGCTACCGCCGCTGAGGAGGATGGCGTGAACTCTTTCCACTAGATTCATCGGTCGGAGCAGGTCAGTTTCTCTGGTTCCTGGCGCCGAGCCCCTCACATCGACTCCAGCCACCGCCCCGGTCTCACACAGAACCACAGTGCAGCCAGTGACCGCCTTCTTATCGGTATAGTGCCCTACCTTTATTCCCGAAACATCAGTTATGGCGTTATACATGGCTAGTAAAAATAAAAAACCCTCTCAGCATTGCCGAGAAGGCTAAATAGACATTAACCATATGTCCCGTCTCGGTCATTGCTGATCCAAGCGGCCCTTTTTATTTGTTTTTCTAAAAAATTTTTTGCTCACCGCCCTATAGGTCGATGGCAATTATAATAATAGGGGAATTTTCCTGTTTTGTCAACAAGTAGGATGACAGAACGAAATAGCCTTGGTTGCATCTTTGTTCAGAATGCGGTCTAATTCAGCAATATTTAGGAGGTTATGACTGATGAAGATAGCGGTTTTAAGCGGCAGCCCCAAAGGTGAACTGAGCGTTACCCTTCAGTATGTGAAATTCATACAGAAGAAGTTTCCCCAACATGATTTGAAAATCTTCAACGTGTCTCAAAGAATTCAACGAATAGAGAAGGACGAAAAAACTTTTGAAAGAATTATAGACGATGTTAAAACATCCGATGGTGTCTTGTGGACTTTTCCCCTTTATATTCTGCTTGTACCGGCACAGTATAAACGGTTCATTGAGCTTATCTGGGAGAGGGGTGCACAAGGTGCTTTCAAGGGCAAGTACACCGCTGCTCTAAGCACATCAATTCATTTCTTTGACCATACGGCGCATAACTATATGCGTGCTATCTGTGATGACCTGGATATGAAATTCGTGGAGTCATTTTCTGCCGATATGGATGACATTTTCTCCGAGCAGATGAGAACGAGGCTGCTTATGTTTGCGGATAACCTTTTTAAGGCTATTGAAAACAAGCTTCCCACTATGAAGAGCTACACGCCGTTGACTTACAGTAAATTCCGCTATGTCCCCGGCAAGGTGAAGGACAGGGTAGATACTTGCGGCAAAAGAATCGTAGTTGTAACGGATGTTAAAGATAACGGCTGGAACCTGGCAAAGATGGTCGAGAGGTTCCGAGAGTCGTTTTCTCAAGATATCGATGTGGTTAACCTTTATGACATAGACATAAAAGGTGGATGCATGGGGTGCACTGAATGTGGATTTGATAACATTTGCGTTTATGAAGGTAAAGACGAATTTATTGACTTTTTCAATACCAGGCTGAGGAACGCCGATATAACAATTTTTGCCGGTGCCATTAAGGATAGGTATTTATCAGCCAGGATGAAAATGTCCTGGGACAGAGGTTTCTTCAACGGGCACATTCCAATTCACGAGGGAAAGCAGATGGGGTTTATCGTCTCCGGCCCCTTAAGTCAGATACCTAACCTGAGGCAAATACTGGAAGCTGAAGCTGAGATGTCACTGGCCAACCTTGTTGACATAATCAGTGACGAATGCGGAGATTCGCCCCAGCTTGATGCCCTGCTGCAGAATTTTGCCAGTAGAAGTGTGCAATTTTCAGTGGAAAACTATATTAGGCCAAATACGTTTCTCGGCGTTGGAGGGTATAAGATTTTTAGAGATGCCATCTGGGCAAGGATTCGTTTTCCGTTTCTGGCTGATTACAGATTCTATCGAAAGCATAAGCTATTCGATTTTCCACAGAAGGATAAAAGATACCTGGAATTCAGCAAAGAAATGATTAACTTAATTAAACAACCTGGGATGAAAGAGGTGGTTCGCAAGATGATAAAAACTGAGATGGTCAAACCGTATCAAAGGGTAGTGGAAACAAAATAGCTACAAATTTAGTGGCTAAGGTGGTACGATATCCATAAAAAATTGGAGGAGGCAGAGATGGCAGGTTATCCTTGGTACAAGCACTATGATGAAGGAGTTCCTCACACCCTGGAGCCCTATCCTCAACTAAGAACCTTCGATCTACTCGACGACGTGGTAAATCTGAATCCAGATCACCCCATGCTCATCTTTCAGCACAAACGGCTATCCTGGAAAACGGTGAGTGAGTTGAGCGACCAAATGGCGGCGGCGCTGGTGGCAAAAGGTGTCAAGAAAGGTGACCGTGTAGCGTTGCTTTTCATCAACACACCGCAGGTATTCATAGCTTTTTATGCAATCTGGAAGGCTGGAGCCATTGTGGTGCCGCTCAACCCACTGTATACGCCATCCGAGCTGGAATATGCTATTAACGAAGTCGGTGCTGAAGTCGCTTTTGTCTTGAGCTTCTGGTATAACACCCTCAAGGGTTTGAACGTGAAGACAAAACTACGCCAGATAATCGTTACTGAGTTGAATGATTACATGCTAGGAAAGGATTTTTCGGCGCCTCGTGGCATGGAACTTCAGGAAGGTGACATCTGGTGGGGCGACTTAATGCAGGAATTTGCTGGTGCCAAGAGGCCGGATATAGAGGTCAGCCCTCAGGACCCCGCATCCATCATGTTCAGTGGAGGTACGACGGGCATACCAAAAGGGGTGGTTGGTAGTCATATCTCGTACGCCATGACCGGCCTCCAACTCAAGGCCTGGTTTGAGGGCAGAGGGACCGAGTGGGAAAACTCGATGGTTGTTTCCCTGCCTTTGTTCCATACCATGGGAGTATATTTCTGCTTTGCCATGACGCCGTTGAATCATTTCACGATGATATTGATAGCTGATCCCAGGAACCAGGCAGCTGTGCTGCAAACTGTCCGTGAGACGAGGCCAACGATGCTCACGGGAACTCCCACGATGTTTATTTCGCTCCTAGAGCAGCCTGACCTCAAGCCCGATGACCTGAAATTCGTTAAAAACGTTGGTCTAGGCGCTGCTCCACTGATGGCCGATACCAAGAGAAAAATCGACGAGCGCATCAGTGGTTTCATCACAGAAGGGTATGGGTTGAGCGAGTCCACGATGGCAATGACGACGACTCCAGCTGGGGGTGTATGGAAAGAAGGCTCTGTAGGAGTACCGCTGCCAGACACTATAATACGCATAGTTGATGTGGAAACGGGCACCAAAGATATGAAGTCTGGTGAGGCTGGGGAAGTGATAATGAAGGCACCACAACTCATGCTTGGTTTCTGGAACCGCCCCAAGGAGACTGCTGAAGTCTTGAGGGATGGCTGGCTCTATACCGGGGACATTGGATACCTCGATGAAGATGGCTACCTGTTCCTAACTGCTCGCAAAAAAGACGTGATCAAGCCCGGTGGTTTTCAGGTCTGGCCGAGGGAGGTTGAAGAAGTCCTTACCGAACATCCCGCGGTTTCTGAAGTCTGTGTCGGTGGTATACCGGACCCCAGGCAAGTAGAGGCAGTTAAGGCATGGGTGGTTTTCAAAGAAGGAAAGAAGGTGACCCCGGAGGAACTACAGAATCATTGCCGGGAGAAACTGGCAGCTTACAAGGTACCCAGGTTTATCGAGTTTAGGGACAGCCTGCCCAAGACGATGGTGGGTAAGGTATTGCGTCGATTGCTGGTGGAAGAAGAAATAGCGAAATCGAAGAAATAGATAGACTTGGATTTACCGGCTGTCTGTTAACTCTGTCTCAGTTCTTTTTGTATTTAGGACAGTCTTTGTCTGCTAATTGGAGCGGGAGACGGGACTCGAACCCGCGACAGCCTGCTTGGAAGGCAGGAACTCTACCACTGAGTTACTCCCGCCAAAATCACATCCATTTTATCGGTGAATAAAGTCTTTGTCAAAAAGTACCTTTAAGACGCGTTTTTTCATATTTGGGGTATTGTAATGGGGAAAGGAATAGGCTAAAATGGGTGATGGAAAGCAGGCTATGCCTCGCACGTCAGCACAAAGTTGCCACTGCAAAGGAGGTTGATGATGAAAAGAAATCGCTCCAGGAAAGTTATCCAGATTGTTGTGCCTATTATTGTGGTTGTTCTAGTGCTACCTCTCATCACAGGTTATGGCTGGTTCTACAACATGACCAGAGCGCCGCTGCCGCAACACAGTGGAGAAATAAATGTAGCCGGGCTGCAAGATACTGTGGAGATTTTGCGTGATGAGTGGGGTGTTCCGAACATTTATGCCAAGAATAGGCATGACCTGTTCTTCGCTCAGGGATACACACAGGCTCAAGACCGTTGGTGGCAGATGGAATTCTGGCGTCATGTCGGTAGCGGTAGAATTGAAGAGCTAGTCGGCAAAAAAGATACCCTACTTGGCACGGATATCTTTATTCGTACTCTTGGCTGGCGGCGTGTGGCCGAGAATGAGGTAAAGATTTGTGATGATGAGACTCTTAGCCGATTGCAGGCCTTTGCTGATGGTGTGAATGCTTATATTATGAACCGCGATCCCAGCAAGCTGGCTCTGGAATATAACATACTGGGATTGACAGGCATTGATATAAAAATCGAGCCTTGGACACCTACTGACACGCTGGTATTTGCCAAGATGATGGCCTGGGATCTGGGCCCTAGCAGAAATGAGGAGGAGAATCGTGCCTCGCTCTACGAACTGATGGGGCAGGAAATGACCGACCAATGGCTGACGCCTCCCTGGCCGTTCGGCAAAAGGCCTACTATTGTCCAACCAGAGGACTTGCCTATCGTAGGGCCAACTGGAAGTACTCAAGATGGTGGCATAGCTCAACTTGTGGATTCGGATACATCGCTGGAGAGAGATGTTTTACCTACTATGAGTTTGGTCTTTGATCATAGTCGAGGTATTGGCAGCAACAACTGGGTGGTCAGCGGCAAGATGACAAAAAGTGGTATGCCGCTGCTAGCTAATGACCCGCATCTAAGTATCCAAATGCCGTCTATCTGGTACGAAGTTGGCCTACATTATCGACCTGTCAGTGGGGAGCCTCCTTCGGATGTAGCTGGTTATGCCTTTGCAGCATCGCCAGGAGTCATAATCGGCCACAATAACGCTATAGCCTGGGGGGTGACCAACGTAAATCCCGATGTATTCGATTTGTATCGCATCCATGTCAATCCAGACAATCCGCTCCAATATGAGTGGAACGGCAAATGGCGTGACATGACGGTGCACAAAGAAACCATCTACTTCGGAGATAGCAAGGAACCAGTCGCTATCCAAGTTCGCGAAACGCACCTTGGCCCAATCATCAATGATAATAAAGTAGATAAAGATACCGGCCAAATCTTTGGCTTTAACAATAAAGACCCGCTGGCATTGTGCTGGACGGCTTTGGAGCCAAGCACATTGTTCCGGGCAGTTTCTGACCTCAATAAAGCAACGAACTGGGAAGAATTCCGCAGTGCGCTGAAGTATTGGGATGTTCCTTCGCAGAACTTCGTGTATGCCGACGTAAAGGGCAACATAGGATATCAGACGCCGGGGCATATTCCTATCCGTGCCCAAAATCATAGTGGGCTAATACCTGTCCCGGGCTGGACAGATGAGTTCGAATGGAAAGGCTTTATCCCTTATGATGAACTGCCACGCATCTTTAACCCGGAACGCGGCTATATCGCTACTGCCAACCAAGCCGTTGTTCCGCTGGAATATTACGACCAGCTAGCGAAAAAACTGGGTGAGGGGTTGAACTACATCATCACCCGTGAATGGAATTACGGCTATCGTGCTCAGCGTATTGTTGAGTTGTTAAAGGAGAAGGCGCCGCATACTATTTCCAGCTTCCAGGCTATTCAGGGTGACAACAAGCTAATTAGTGCTGAAGAGCTGATGCCGTACCTTGCCAACTTGAAGTTCGATGATGCTGAGCTAGCCCAAGCTCGCGACTGGCTGCTCGGATGGGACTGCCAGTGTAGTATGGATAGCCCACAAGCTGTGTTGTACAACGAGTTCTGGGCGAGGCTGATGAACAACCTGTTTAGCGACCAAGTGGGTGAAGACATAAAGATATATGGTGACAACAGAGAGATGTGGGCTACCTTTTTGCTGTTGGAGAAACCTAACAATGCCTGGTGGGATGACACTACCACGAAGGACGTGGTCGAAAGCCGTGATGATATCCTGGCTCGCTCGTTCAGTGAAGGTTATGCCAACACAGTGGCTGCGCTGGGCAAAAACCGCAATAACTGGCGGTGGGGTGACTTGCACACTGCAACCTTTGTCAGCAACCCGCTGGGGCTGAGTGGTATTGGTCTGATTGAAAACATGGTCAATCGCGGTCCATTTGCCACCGGGGGCAGCACAGACACTGTGAACAATACTGTATGGTATGCTTATTCCGGTGAGTTCACGGTGAAATGGGTACCGTCTATGCGTATGATCGTCGACTTAAGTGATTTGTCAAAAAGCGTTACCGTTCATACCACAGGCCAGAGCGGCCATCCGTATAGCCAGAACTACGACGATATCATTGACCTCTGGCGCAATATAAAATATTATCCCATGCTCTGGACCCGTGAGCAGGTGGAGGCAACTGCTGTTGACAAGCTTATCTTGGAGCCCAGCAAGTAATAGGGCAGCAGGTAGATAATTTTAAGCCATTCTGCGTTTAGGGTTAGCATAGTACCCTGGCGGCCGTTAAGCCCTCAGATTAATAGAAACTGCAGTTAAAGCGAAGAGATAGGCATTATAGCTCTTTCGAGGTCATCTGGTTATCCCACCTGTGTTGACATAACCAAAGCTTGTGTTTTGGGCCTGCTCTGAAAGCTTAGTCGTGCTAGTGTTGTCTGTGTATCCTCAAGCTGATAGAATGACTGGAAGTTAGTCATCTGGTGAGACTTAGTGGTTGTCATAAAGACAAAGAACTTAATTAAGAAATTCGGTGACTTGGTGGCAGTGGACCGCGTGAGATTGGAGATAGAGGAAGGGGAATGCTTTGGGTTACTGGGGCCAAATGGCGCAGGCTGACTACGTAGTGGAGCGATACTATTGACACAGGCTAAGTCACAGGCGTATTGTTAATAATCAAGCTTAAGCAGAAAGGGGGATATTGTAATGGCAAAGACTTCAACTGGGCTGGATGAAAATGTTGCCGGATTGCTATGTTATGTTGTAGGTTGGATAACCGGACTCGTTTTCATTCTGATAGAGAAGGAGAACAAGTTTGTCCGTTTCCACGCACTGCAGTCAATCATTGTCTTTGGTATCCTTACCCTTGCTAGTATTGTCATTCGTTGGATACCTATCATCGGCTGGGTGATTGGTGGGCTTATAGGGGTACTCGCGGTTGTACTGTGGATAGTCCTGATGGTCAAAGCTTACCAGGGAGAAAAGTACAAGCTGCCCTGGGCAGGCGACCTGGCTGAGAAGAATGCTTAAGCTGCATCGATCGATAATAGTTTGACATCCGTGGAGCCTGTCACAATAAGCTAGTCAGTGCGAAAAATCCCTCAGGGCATCACGCCGTGTCTCATCACCGGTGATGGGGGGACAGAGCGGCGACTCAAAGCCAGGTCTAAGGCACGTATAATTCTCGGCCTGGTTTCACGTGGATCGATGACATCGTCCACATTGAAGATGGCCGCGGCCGGATAGGCTCCGCAGTATTTCTTGTATGCCTCCTCCAGTTGTTTTTTGAGGGTCTCCGGGTTTTTTGCTGCAGCGAGTTCGGCACCATAGGCTGCAAGCAATCCACCGCTCATGGGCAGGGAACCGAAATCGGCCGTTGGCCAGGCAAGAGTAAGCGTCTGCCCAGCTCCATATCCGCACATGGCGCAGCCGCCGAAGCCAAACGCTTTACGTATGACTACCGTAATCTTTGGGACATTGGCCCAGGCAAGCGAATAGGCCACGGCTAAACCATACCGCAAGGCTCCTTCTCGCTCCGACTCTGGGCCTGTCATTACACCTGGGACATCCACCAAAAACACGAGAGGGATGTGATAAGCTGAGCATAAATCAATGAAGTGGCGCTCCTTTTGGGCGGCCTTGGCGGTGATAGCGCCGGCATAAGCTAGTGGTTGGTTAGCCACAATGCCCACCGGGTGTCCATTCATTCGGGCCAGACCCGTAATCATCATCGGGGCGAAAAGCGGTTTGATCTCGAAGAAGCTGCCTTTATCAACGATGCAGTTGATGATGCGCTTCATATCGTAAGGCTGACGCGGGTTGCTTGGCAGAATCTCCAGCAGCTCGTCATCCTTTCTTTCCGGGTCATCATTAAGAGGCACCGATGGGGGATATTCCCACGCATTGCTCGGGAGATATGAGAGGTAACGTTTGGCTACGAGTATAGCGTCTTTGTCGTCTTCGGCGGGGTTATCGGCGACGCCGGAAATGACGCAGTGCACTTCGACTCCGCCTAGCTCTTGCTTACTTACCTGTTCACCGGTGGCTGTCAGCACTATGGGAGGCCCGCCTGCTGCCAGCATTCCAGTACCCTTGACCATAATGATGAACTCAAGAAGGCTACCTACTAGTGAAGAGTCACCGGCAGAGGGTCCCATAACCACGCCAACCTGAGGGGCAACGCCGGACATTCTGGCGATTATGAGATGATGGAAGACGGCGGGGAGACCTTCTCCGATGAACTCCTCGGCTCGAGCCCCAGCGCCGTCGAGTAGCCAGACAAGGGGCACGCGTTCTTGTGTGGCTATCTCCACCATCCGTATCTTTTTCATAGCGTGGGTTATCCCCTCAGACCCGCCTAGAACGGTGAAATCTTCGGCAATGACGCCAGCTCTTCGGCCATCAATCCGACCAAATCCTGTGATAACGCCATCTGCTGGCGTGATTCTATCCGCCATCTCAGGGCGGTGACTCTGATGGGTTGCCAGCAAACCATATTCCTGGAAGGTGCCGGGGTCCATAAGTAGCTCGATGCGCTCACGAGCAGTTAGTTTCCCTTGCTCGCGTTGCCGCTTGACTTTCTCCGGCCCGCCCATCTGTAGGGCTTGATGTCTTCTTCGTTTCAGCTCTTCCAGGTCTTTTTCAAACGGCAGTTTCGTAGTCTCTTTAGGCATCAGTTTTATCCATTGCCTTTAGGTTCCCAGGGAAGGCGTTTGCCCTCTGGGGTATAGCGGTAAAAACCCTTCCCAACCTTTCGGCCCAAGCGACCTTCTTTCACCATCCGCTCAATCAGGTCAGAACGAGGCATCAGGTTTTCCTCTCCCAAAGCTTTCAAGGTTTGCCCAATAAGGGCATAGGTGTCCAGTCCGGCATTATCGGCGATTTCGAAAGGGCCGGCATTCCAGCCGTAGCCCAGCCGCATGCCTATATCCACATCTTCAGGGGTTGTTATCCCTTCAGCTACCAAGTCCACGGCCTCACGGAAGGCAGCGGAGAAGATACGGTTCATTACGAAACTGGGTATGTCTCTCTGTACTCGGACTGGAGTCTTGCCAAGGGATTTGACGAAAGCCACACCTTGCTCGAATACCGCGGTGGAAGTCTTCTCTCCTTTTATCACCTCTACTAAACCCATGAGAGGAACAGGCCCGAAGAAGTGAAGGCCGAGAACCCTCTCCGGATGCTGTGCTGCCTGAGCAAGGCGGGTGATGGGTATGGTTGATGTGTTTGAGGCCAACGGGGTCTTTGGTGAGGCAAGGCGGTCAAGTTCTTTGAAGATTTGCTTTTTGAGGGCTTCTATTTCCAGGGCGGCCTCTATTACCCATGATACTTTGGCAGCACTGCTGAGGTCATGCTCG
>Ga0315274_10011208_pt1 | contig 12850 bp, 13 predicted proteins | sample YL17G02_20_MG_FD_203700 | JGI IMG/M metagenome (GOLD analysis project Ga0315274, IMG submission 203700) | Sediment microbial communities from Yellowstone Lake, YNP, Wyoming, USA - YL17G02_20 | ecosystem: Environmental > Aquatic > Freshwater > Lake > Sediment | place: USA: Wyoming | collected... | reverse complement strand
ACAGCAAGATAACAACTCTGGGCTCGTCCATCCTGTAGATCAATCCTGGAAACTGCTCCGGCTCATACATAGCCTTTCCAAGACTGTACGCTGCCTCCTCCAAATCTATCATTCCACCCAGAATTACAGAAGCCACTATATTCTGTATTTTTAGTTCTGGCTTGCTGATGATTATTATTCCGCCTCTCCTCAGTTCCTTGATGACCTTCATAACCGCTCTGCGTGCTTCTTTTTCGGATTTTGCCCCTGTGCAAACCATTTTTCCAGAGTTAAAAATCAACGTGGCTGTTTTTGGCCTTTTAAGCCTGAAGACTAGGCCTGGAAACTGTTCAGGTCGGTATTCAACACCAAGATAACCCTTAACGACGGCGTTCAGGTCGACTCTTTGGTTCAGCGTGGCAGAAGCGACGACGTTTTCAATTTTTATGATAGCTTTAGTCTTGGGCATAGGTTACCGCTTCTTCATTGTAGTGAATGCTTAAATACCCTTTATAAAGCCTTAGATAGGTAGATTTTGCGCGTAGGTAGTAACTTTTCATTTTGGCTTTCGAAAGAGTTTGCCGCCATCAGCGTATTCGCCTGTGATGTAGTCAAAGCCTGCTTCTATTAGCTTTACGGCTTCATCAGGGTTTTTTGCGACTGCAGCATGGAACTGGTCATTTCGGCTGGCGAATATGGCTGTTTCTAGGTTTATGTAGACCATGGTATTGTTGATTCTCATGTGACCTAGTAGTTCTTTGACGTGTATTATGTCGTGTGTTCGATGGTATTCCATTGTTCCCTTCCAGTGTCTGAATGTGGTGAAGCTGATCGATAGGAGTCTGGGGTTGCTGAGTTTCCGGGCTAGGAATTTCCTGGCTTTGGTGAATGAGGTTCTTACGCTCTGATAGCTGAAAACGTATTGGGAATTTCTCGGTAGTGTTCCGGTTCTCATGAGGAATTGGTCAGAGACTCTTAGAATTCTTGGTTTATGTCCCTTGACAGGTGTTATGTTGACTGTTTTTGACTCGATATTTATGTCGGTCCATTTCAGCTTTGCAAGTTCTCCTGGGTCGGCTCCGGTGTCTTTTAGGCCCTGGAGGAATGTTCCAGTTTTCTTGCCTGAACCGGTTACTAGTTGGTCTATTTCTTCTTCTGTTGGTATGAATGGCAAGACTCTGGTTTGTCTATATCTTGGTCGTTCCCAAGTGAGCCCTTTCATTTTCAGGAAGTTCTCGAAGGCGTACATTAGGAGCATCTTGTAGCTGTCTGTCCAATCGTGGTTTCTTGCGAGAATCTCTTTAACGCTGTCGGGGTTTGCAGGGTCGGCTCCTAAATCTAGTAGTCGCTTGAGCATGCTCATTCTGTTTCTTGCTGACGCGTAGCCTTCTTTCTGAAGCCACCAACCGTATTCTATTATTGTGCCTTTGTTTGCTGTTGCTTGAACTGTGCCCTCCCGCGGGGGCGATTCTTGTCGGGTTACTTCGGCCAAGTTTTTCGACTCTTCTGTCAAGAGGTCGCACACTTGACGACTAGAAGTAGAGTGGCAAGCATTATTTATGCACCCGTATGGATTTTTTCGTAATGGTCCTTTCTCGCTGAAGCGGAGGCCGCAGTCTCGGCAGAGCAAACGCTGAACCTTGTTTCCACCGGCTAAGGCGCGAAGGCCATCTTTGTATAGGCGGGTCGAACCACATTGAGGGCAACAAGAAGGAGGCAAGATTCATCGCCAATCCGACAACGCCAAATCAAGACGCGCGCGTGGGCACGAGACCCAAATAATCAGTCTCCGCCGTGGCCATGTAATCGTCAAGATTCCAAGCCTCACTAGGCATGCTCTTCTTCTCCATGACTAGGCCGTATGAATCATAGGATTCTCTCTTGCGCTTATCATCAGCCGTCAGCAACGACTTTATCTTCTCAAAGTCAAGCCTCACTGGCCGCGTCCGCCATCTGCCCTTAGCCATCTTCAAGGCCTCTTTCTGGCGAGTCAACAACGTGTGCTTGACATCAATACGTGTGTCCAGAGAAGTCAGTGTGCCGCTGAACAGCTTGAGATAGTCTTCAAGGAAGTATCGCCAGCCATGCGAGCCGAAGCAGTCGAGCGAGCCCCTCATGATGTAGCGCTTGCTCCTGAAGAAAGCCAAGTCGCCCCTACCCTTGGCATCCATCTTGATGGGGAAGCAGCGTTCGCCGTCCGACGCCTCAAACCATTTCCCACTCATGTCTTGTTGGCTGAAAATAGAGTCTGTGTCCATCGCCAAGATCGGTGACGTGCACTTGTCGAAGAGTCTGCTCATGATTAGATGGCTGTGCCCGAGTAGGATGTTGTAAGCTAGAAAGTTGGATTTCTCGCCGATGGGATGCGACTGACCGAGCTTTCCACTAACTGCGTTAAGAATGGCCTTGTAGTAGCCCTTCTCCTGCGCTCCGAACTTTCCCTCGAGCTTCTTCATGAGCATGTCAGCATATCGCTCATGCTCAGTCAGGTCTTCTCGGAATATCGGCATGTAGCAGCGTCTAACATTCAGAAGCTCAGCCTTGGACGCAGCGATGTCGAAAGTGTTGTACAAACCAGAAACGTTGCCTGTCATGTAGTAGTTGCGTGTACCTCTGACTGGCAAGCCCCACATATCGTTACTAGTCCTAAAATCTCCTTCAATCCAGCCATAACGCTTCTCATCTAAGTCATGGCTGATGGCCAAGTCTCCAGGGTTGCATGGCCGAGCGCCCTTGATCTGCAAGGCTCTAGTCGCCACTATGCTGCATGGGTAGAGGCTTGAAACATCGTTATAGATGGCGCTGGGGGTAAATCCTGTGATGAAGCCTTCGCTGCGGCCTGCGAATGTATAAAGCTTAACAAGGCTCTCAAAAGGTGACAGAAGCACTCGGCTCCAGCCACCCGATTTGACGAGCTTCAACCGTCTTGGGAAGTTGAAGTAGTGTCCAGCGATCGTTCCGGCTGAGACATACTTTGCTGGGTCCGCGTCATAATTCTCTATCAGCCATCGGACAATTCTACTCGTTATGACTGCATCGGCTTTGGCGTACTCCAAGAACTGGGCGTGTTCCGCTTCTGTTTCGCAGTTTCGCATGCCCAGCCATTCTGGCTTAGCCAATTTCGGAACCCCAATCATGCTTCCAGCGTCAGCAAGGCGACGCATGCCGAAACTAGACAGTATAGGCTGAGCGTCTACAACGTGAATCTTCGCTCTTCCATACTTAATCCATCCTGTTGTCTGGACACCCCGTTTATGGACTTCAACGGCTCTGTCGCCCAGCCATTCATGAACGCTGCCTAGGTCACACAAAACCACAAAACCATACATAGTATGGATCGTGAGATGGTTGAGCAGCCACCGCTTCAATTCTTCAGCAGATTCAACCACGTAAGAGTCCTTGCCATCACTGAATTGAATGCAATGCACATCTTCGGGATGGTCGGCGCGTCCGCTCATCATAAACTCAGAATCGAATCCCCAGATTGACTTGCTCCACGTTTGACCCATGCTATTTTCAATCCTGCGATTTCATGTACCCACGGTTTCAAGCCCGTGGGTAAGACAACAAACCCCGTTTCAAGTGGGATTTGCATTTCGGCGCTTAATCCACAGTCGATTAGGCTTCGGCGGAAACAGCTCTATAATGGAAGAGAGAATCCCTGTTCTGCCATCCCCATGGGGCTCAGCGGACGCCATCAGAAACTTCAATATGCCAATTCTGCATGTTTAATCCCTAAAAATGTCACCCTTCTCGCTGTAGTGCAGCATGCCATTCAGTCAAATCAAACCCTCTTCGCCATTGTTAACGCGTGCTTTTTCACTCCTTGTTTCTTCAAAGTTTTTTCGGCAAAGATCAGAGAATTCACAAACGTTTCGGCTTCTGCGTCGCCTTCCAACACAATTGTTAACTCGTCAGGTTCATAGACTTCCGTTCCATCGACCACAATACTCCAGCAGGTTCCAGCTAAATTTCGCAGCCTAAACAATGTTATTCCCCCATGACTTGCATCTCCGCCGCAAGGCGTGTTTGTGCCTACAGTAACCTTAAAGGCGTTGCAGTTCCAAAACTCTTTAGACTTCAACTGCGATTCAAGGGTAGCCTCAGCATAACATTTTCTCGTATGATCTCTCAAGTTTTCACCTTTAACTTTCAAATATTGCATTCTGAGGTAAATGTTTTTAAGTATACACATTAATGTATACTTTGATGGTCTAACCGTGTCAAGCTATCTCAAAAAGAAAGAACACATCTATGCGTACAGGCGGCGCAGAACAGCTACGCTATGCGTTGAGAAGTTGAATAAAATAGTTCAAGAATCAAGTAACAAAGACGTTTCACGGTTGATGGATAAGGTCAACGAATTATGGTGGGCAATGGTAGAGAAACTCGGATGGCTCGACGACATCCCGAAGAGAGGGGAACGTTCGGAACCTCCACTTGATGAAAAGGTCAAGATGGGCCTCATCAAAGATGTGAACCCTATTGCGCGTTATATTTGCCCAGTATGCGGAAGACCTGGATACCTCTTTTCGCCAAACCTCGATCTAAAAGGGAGAGAGTTCGACCGGTATATATTGCACATTGAATGGCCTGAAAGGAAGACCGAATTCTGCCACATTTCCAAAGTTAAAACAAGTCTGATCCTGATTTCAGCCGTACCTGCCGAAGGAATACTCACCATGCATTGAACGCGTTCTCCACAAGCGAAGGTCCATCACAGAACGGGATAGATAGAGAGACAAGAGCCGAGGCTTCACTGTCTCTTTTTTGATATCGTTAGCTAGATTTACTGAATGCCTTCTCGATCCTCCCCGAACGGTGATAGACCTACAAAATCCCTTGTATAGGTTCTGCGGTTTTGGAAACATGTCGCTGAAGCACTCCGGCTTAAAACATATATGAAAGAAGAGATAAGTGAAGATCTAACAGAGGGTTTGCAGTAGTGGCATCGAATGCTGATGAAAAAGAATGGGAGCAGGAGTTTGAGCATATTCCCTATCAATATTCCATGTCAAGTTATGGTGCAGACTACACTGTGGACATGCTTGTCAAAAGAATGGCGGCAGGGGATATCTACGTCCCACCGTTTCAAAGAGGTTTCGTTTGGTCCTACATTCAGGCTTCCAGGTTTGTGGAGTCTTTGTTGCTCGGACTCCCAGTTCCGGGGATATTTCTGTCGAGAGAGTATAACACGCAGAAATTACTGGTCATCGATGGTCAACAACGATTGAGCACTTTGCAATTCTTTTATGATGGAATATTCCAGCCCACAGGCAGACAATTCACGTTGAAAGGAGTTCAACCCGAATTTGAAGGAGCAACCTACAAGACGTTGAAACCTGAAGACCGGCGCCGGCTTGACGACTCCGTCATACATGCAACTATTGTGAAGCAGGACAAACCTGAAGAAGACAACAGTGGGATCTACTATATCTTTGAAAGATTAAATACGGGCGGCACCTTGCTTTTACCACAAGAGATAAGATCATCTATTTTCCAAGGAGAGTTTGATAATCTACTCAAGGAACTAAACCAAAACCCTACATGGCGGTCGATATTCGGTCGAGTTAGTTCGCACATGCGAGACCAGGAACTCATTTTGCGTTTCTTTGCCTTGCGTTTCTATTGCGACAGATATTCCAGACCCATGAAAATCTTCCTAAATAAATACATGGGGATGAATAGGCATCTCAAGTATCAATCAAGAGAGGAACTAACTCGTATATTTGTGAGTACCATGGAAACGGCTGCAAAGAGTATTGGAACTAATGCATTTAAGCTCGAAAAAGTCATTACTGCATCGATACTTGATTCTGTTGCAGTGGGAATCTCGTGTAGACTGGAAAGGGGAGACATCACAGATCACGTCGAACTCGCCAGAAGATATCAAGAGCTGCTGAAGAACGAACACTTCCTGAACGCAGTTACAGTATCTACCGCTGACGAGAAGAATGTGCGTTTGAGAATTGAAATGGCGACAAAGGTCTTCGCTGATGTGAAATGACCCGCAGAAACCTGTGGTATCACAAGCAATATCTTGACTATCTCTTCAGCAAGAGCGCTTTATTGAAAGAAAATGATGAACTACTTGCGCACTGGGCTAGGTATCTTTGTGTGCTTGTCTCAGGTTGGCTCGAGATTTCCGTTTATGAAATATATAGCGATTATGCTCAAAAAAGATCCTCAGAGAATGTGTCCAGGTATGTTTCAAGAAGACTGAGGAAATTTCAAAACCCCAAAATGAACAACATTCTTTCTTTGACCTCTGATTTTAGCACGGAGTGGAAAGACATGCTGCAGCAGTGCACCAACGGTGAAATAAAGGACGCTGTTGATAGTATTGTTGCAAACAGACACTTGATAGCACACGGGGAGAGCTGCAATATCAGTTATGAGCGCTTGAGAGAATACTACGGAAGGGCGGTCAAGGCGATTGAGTTGCTTGAGAACCAATGCAATGCATAGATCGACCTGCCATACCTTGACTCGCAGTGAAGTCAGGAATCGCCAACTCTGGCGGAAATAAGCTGCAGCGTCCTCAAAACGTCGTCCCTGTAGCCCCTCGTTTTCACTTCCATGATTAACTCGCTCAGAACGTCAGACATTTTCCAAATCTCAATTTCGTACAGACCTTTGGCCTGCTCAATCACGCTCTCGTCTTCAACTTCCCACACGACCATCACCTTCCTGTAATTGGCAGTGCCGAAGATTCCCTTCACAGCATTGACGACTGTTGGAGGGATGAACTTGATCTTGTTCAGCGTGTCTAGCCCTCTTCTGTGTTTGCGGCCGTTCTTGGTTTGCGTGTCTTTAAGCCTTATTCGGAAACCCTTGTCGATGGTAACCCTCACCTCGATGTGATACTTCTCGCCAGAAATCGGGTTGACCGCGAGCAGGTCGATTTCTTTGCCGCCCTCAAGCATGACGTTTGTCATCGTGAAGCACTTTTCACGAGTTGCATGTAGCGGTCTACGATGTGAACTTCTGGTTCCATTCTGGGCTGACCCCGCTTCATGCAGCAGTGTTGTCTGCATATAAGGTTAGTGCATCAACGTGGTAATCGAATATAGTAACATAGCAACACTCGCACAATCTGACGTTAGGGTTCAGTTTGGCGCGGTCTGGTGTTGGAACGATTATCGGCAGAAAGTCTGTCAGCAAAGGAAGGGAATATGCTAGGATTTGGGTTTACGTGCCGACAAAGGTCAGCGAGGATACTGCTTTTCCTTTTGAAATCGGTATGCCATGTATAGTTGAAATTAATGAACAGAAGCGGCAACTTGTTGTAAAACCGATTTCGGAGAAAGAGGCGATAGAGTTGGGTTGGCGAAAACGGATAAGAGGAAAGTGAAGCACGCAAGATCCACCGAAAGAGATTAATTCTGCAGGTTGACCGCATAAGTTGACAATGAGGTTTAAGATAATCTCTCTCGTGTTCTTGGCCCTGCTATTCAGTTCAACAAGCATCGGTCTCCTAACTAGAACTGCCTATGCCTATGGCGGACTGAATGAAAAGAAAGAAGTGATACAAATGCCTGAAACATCCGAACTTTCTGCAGTGCAGAGCAACGATGCCAACATCAAAGATCCATCAGCAAAGTCATGGCACACTCTCGCTGTATGGAGTTTCGGTCTTGCAACCGTAATAACATTCTCTTTCACAGATCTTTTACGTCTGCTGCGTGCCAATTCTGACAGACTTGATGAGGATTTGGACAGGATTTTGACACGAGAATCCCTACACAACATAAGAGTTAAGATCCGCAAAGGAATCCACCGCGTGTGCAAATCTCTGCGCAAGATGTGTAGAGTTATTCTGGAAGATGTTCGTCCAGTTTGGGCACTACCCTTTGGCAGCGTGCAAACAATACGTAAACGTCAAGATTCCCGTTGAGCTAGCGGACGAGGTAGATAAGATCCTTTACAGGAAGCTTTTGGGATACCGCAGCCGAGCCGAGTTTGTGGCAGAGGCGGTTAGAGACAAACTCATTCAGGTGAAGAAGTAAACGAATGCGTTAAGGATTCTAGCCCTGCTTGTCTCCCGCATAATCCTCCAGTATTTCCCATTCTTCAACAAGGTTGACCAAACAACTTGCACCTTTAAACTATGTCGCCAGAAGAGTTTAAGGAGATTCTTGCACCGACAAAGCATAGTGTCAAAAATTGGACACATTGACATGCGCGCATACTTGGCGGGAACTTGGCGGGGACAAAGTCTTATCCCAAACCCAAAGAATAAGTTGAAGATTGTGTCTCATCATTCAGTCTAGAAGGAGCGGGAGTGATGTGAGAGTACCAGATGAAGTTCTCAAGTGTGTTGTGTTTGTTGGTCTTCTACCCGTTCCGTCAAATGATCAAAAGCCCTTTCACTTCATAGGAACTGCTTTTTTTATATCGATGCCATCGGGCAAGGAAGGGACTAGGTTTGTTTATTTGATCACGGCCAAACATGTTGCTGAGAAACTTGCTCATAAGCAATTCCTCCTCCGCATGAATAACAAGCGTGGATCATCAGATTTTGCAATAGGCGACGGAGCAGAATGGTTTACTCATCCCAGTGATGATTCAGTCGATGTTGCAGTCCTTCCCTACGCACCTTCTCTAGACGAATTTGACTACAAAACTATTGGAGTTGAGACTTTCCTTACAGATGATGTGATAAGGGTGAAGAATATCGGTGTTGGGGATGAGGTATTCATTACTGGTCTCTTTGCTCATGTGTGTGGGTTTCGAAGAAATCTGCCGATAATGAGAATCGGCAATATTGCGATGATGCCTGATGAAGCTATACCGACCAAAGATTTTGGCAATATAGACGCATGTCTCGTTGAGGCCAGATCGATTGGAGGCTTGAGTGGTTCTCCTGTTTTCGTTCGAGAAACGGTTCCAGTGGGCATTGGCAGCTTCTACCTGCTGGGATTGATGCACGGTCACTGGGAGATTTCCGCAAATAGAAAGAACGATTTGCTGGGCGATGAGCTTGGTAGCGTGAACATGGGCATTGCCATAGTGATACCTGCAAAGAAGATAATGGAGGTTCTCAATCATCCAGATCTGATTGAGAAAAGGCGAAAGGCCAATGAAAGGCTTCTAGGGTAAAGCAATTCTCGGGATCCAAGTCTTTTTTCGCTTCTCAGCAACTGCGCGAATATAGTGGTTCCTCGTTGACTAGAGTTACCATCTCTTGACGGGATTAGGTCAACGTTGCTATGGCAGCCAAGAGCTCGGCTGCAACGTCTTCATCCATTCGGTTGAGAATGTCATTTAGGTTGATAGAATCAAGCATTAGAGCCAAGTAGGTTCTGGTTGTCAGCTCATATTCGGTTGCTTCAAAGCCTGCTTTCGTATTCTTGACCCCCGCTTCTTTCACATATCCTAGTTGCAGCAAAGTTCTTACTCGTTTGTTCACGTTTCCATAGTAAGTGTCTTTCAGCCCTCTGAACGTTCTCACGTGTTTATGGATGTCGTATGTTGTTTGGACACCTTTGAGGGTTAGGCTTTGAAAGATTGCGCGGTTGAGCCTGGCTTCTGGCCTTTGAACACTGAGAGCCTTGTGTTTTTTGGGTTTGGGCACTTCATTCGCTTACCGGCACTATCGGTAAACTTGAGTCTATGACGAGAGCGTCTATTCACGTTAATTTACACATTTTTGTGTCTACATGTCTGGGGAAAAACGTTTCTGCAGGCAGAAATGCCCTAACGTAGAATGTTTCGGCAGGCAGATATTTAAACAAAATCTGAGGCTTGATGTTGCCAAACCGTGTCCTAAGCCGTTTCTGAGCGTGTTTTGTGGGGGGTGTTTTCGGCATGCCGAAACGTTTCCGCAGGTTTCTATCGAGGACTTAATCTAGTTTCGGATATGCGCCCATTATTCAAATAGTCTAGATGGCATCCATCTTCTCCATGAACTGATGTAGGGGTTCTTTTATGCTCTTGGCAACCTGTTTCGCGTTCATGCCCCGGAAGTCGAACTCGTCAATGAGTATATCACCAGTGAATGTGCTAGAAGGAAGAATCTTGCCTTCTTCATCGAAATCAATGTACTGATATCCCAGTTTTTTGATCTTCTGCTCTTCATGCGATTTATTATCAATTTCAGCTCGAAGTACGAGCTTATTCTCTTTGCCCATCATATCAAAGATAAGTGTATATCCTTCATAAAAAGCAAAAGCTCCTGTCAACCCGATTTCGTTTACTACATAAGGAACCTCCTCTTCAATGGACATCTTTAAGACATCTGCAGCGAACTTGAAATCAGGAACGACATTGGATTTCGGGGCAGAATGCGTCAAAATCTTTACCTCATAATGCGTCAGTGGTGATTTTTCGATGGGTTGTTTCTGAATCTCCTCGCATTGCTGCGGAGATCCTATGGCGAGGAAATATCCAAGGTGCCAGCCCATGATGGAGTACATGTCAAGTTTCACCAGATCCTCCTTCCAGTTTTGTCCATAAAGTTTCAGTTCAAATACAACTCTTTTCTTATCATTATTGGCGATGACATCTGCAATGATGTCAGGTTTATAGTCGACTTCTTCGAAGTGGAAAGGTGTTTCGGCCAAGATTCTGCCCAGTTCAGCAGACTTACTCAGGTGACGGATGAAGTTAAGTCTAAGAGTGGCTTCTGTCCAGAGCCCTACATCGCCGCTTTTCTCAGCATTCTTAAAATCCTCGATTGTTTTGGACCAAGCATCTTCAACGATTTTCTGGACGTCCATAGACTCTCTCGTCACTTCTTTTCTTATATATGTGTTCGCATTGTTTTAGTGCGTCTGGGAGCTAGATTCCTACGCGCGCGAGGGACAAAGAGACGACCGTAACATCGTTTTTCAGCCTAATGTAAATGTTGAGTTCCTTCTCTAGAAATGGCTTGAGGACCTCATGGAACTTCCCGGGTATATCCAGAGACATGCGCTCGTATTCGTAGGTGCGTTTCGCCCTCAGGTAGTTTCTCTTTGAAAGTCTGTTATCGACTTGAGTATTGACCAAGAGTCTGTTGTTCGTGTTTGATGTGAGTGATAGATTGGCGAGTTTGTCAATTTCGCTTGCTTCTATGATTTTCTTCTGTCTGTTCTTTTCGTAGAGCACGCGCCTAATGCGAGTATAGTCTATTGATCAAATCTGCCACAAAGGCCAGAGACTGTGCACTATGACTAGGCATTATAACCGATGGAGAAGTCAGGTGCGACATGTAATTCCTTATGTCCATTCCTCTATTGCAGAGTTTTCTTTCCCAGCGAGTTACGATTCCTTTATGCTCTAACCAATCAAGAAGGTCCGATGTTTTGAACGCAAACTTTTCTCCGTTAATCCGCAGCTTGTAAACGTTCCAACGATTTCTTCTGCAGAAGTCTATTATTCTCTGATGATCTATGTCTCCAATCTTCACACTCTCGCCCCTTTCATTTGTCAATGTATTCTCCTTCGGAAAAGATTGATAATATCTGTTCTTGATGGCTGATTCCAAAGCAAGAAAAGCATAATGCTGGGCGATGGTGAAGAAGCTATAGCGGAAAAAGCCATAGATATAGAGATCTTTAGCATTTCTAAAGATTCTCACGACTTCTTCCGGAACGCCCGGCATCAATTGAATGTTGCACGTATCTTCTTGAAGTTTTTCTATACCTGTTCCCTCTGAGAAGCGTGGAAAAAAGCCAACTATTTTGTCCATTTTTACTAGTTCAGCGTATGGCACTATAGGATCAGGATTTAGCTTGAACTTCGAAAGCCAATCAACACCTTTGCGGGAAGTCTCACGTATTCTTTGCACAACGGCAGAATCAAAAACATGAGACAGGAAATCAAAAACAAACTTATTGAAATATTTTCTGATGTCGTAAGGCGAAAATTGAACGTAGAGATTAGTCTGATCGTCAAAGAAGCCAATCGTTCGGAAGTCTTTACAGAAGTCTTCAAAATAACCGTCCTGCAGACCAAAGCTATTCACAAAAAGCTCTCTAAATCTCTCTGAGTCATCAGCATCAACAACCCCGAGGTATTCAACCATGCTAGATGCGAGCCCCAATTGTGAAAAGTCATATCTTATCATTTGACATATTCTGTCTTGTATGTGCTTGTGCTTGTTAGTGTCGATTTTGACATCAACAATTCGTACAGGGCAGTGGAGATTCGCCGCAATCTCTCTAACTGCTACTATTTCAGGAGGACCACTCCCATCTTCTTCTAGCCTATAGCGCTTTTGAATTTGCTTCTTCGCTTCATGAAACATCTGGTCAAAGAAATTACTCCATTCTTCAACTTCGCCGCTCATAGGTTCAACTATGACGCATGACCTTTAATTTGCTATCGCAAGCCTAAGCCGTACTAGTTCTCTGGCTTCGCACCATCATTTTCGTTTTTAAGATTTTGGCGTCGTTGAAGTCGCACACGAATTCTGAAGAGCTTCTCGCATCATCTTCCATTCGGCACAAAAGACGCCTACGTCAAAGAGATAGCGACGGCGGACTTGGACAAGCTTGCGAGCCTCATGAGGATCTGCGGTTTCCTGATGCAGACAAAAGCCCACCTTTTCTGGCAGACAGGTGCCCAAAATAGCAGATAAACATACACGAAACAAATCTCGATAGGACGTTTTCTAGGTTTGCTTAACTCTGATTGTTTTGGCAACTAAGGACCTAAGCCTTTGAAGCACTTTAGGAACAGAGCCAAGTCTTTACCGTCAACCTTGCCATCACAATTAAAGAACGCCGGAGGTACGCCGCCGCCAAGATCGCATAGGTACATAGCCTCTGGCGGAGCTGTCCCTTTGAAGCACTTTAGGAACAGAGCCAAGTCTTTACCGTCAACCTTGCCATCACAATTAAAGAACGCCGGAGGTACGCCGCCGCCAAGATCGCCCACCATTGCC
>Ga0315274_10011207_pt1 | contig 12850 bp, 9 predicted proteins | sample YL17G02_20_MG_FD_203700 | JGI IMG/M metagenome (GOLD analysis project Ga0315274, IMG submission 203700) | Sediment microbial communities from Yellowstone Lake, YNP, Wyoming, USA - YL17G02_20 | ecosystem: Environmental > Aquatic > Freshwater > Lake > Sediment | place: USA: Wyoming | collected... | reverse complement strand
CGCTGGGGCAGTTGTCGTCGTCGGCCGTGAAGGCGACGCCGTCGTCGCCCAAGTCGAGCACGTCATCGCTGTCGCTGTCGGTAGCGTCGTCGGGACACGGCGCGCCGACGCTGAGGAAGGCGTCCTGCGTCTGGTCAGGCAGGTGGATGAGCGAATCGCTGTCCACGTAGTTCGTGTCCACGGCGCCCACCGCCAGGTGCAGCCGTGTCAGTCCCGCTGCCTCGGCGCGGATGGTGTAGCGGGTGAGGATGCCGCTGGTCACGGTGGCAGTCGTGCCGAGAAAGCCGTTGCGGAAGAAGTTGCTGCTGTCGGGCAGGGGATCGCCCATGTCGAAACCGGAGGAACCCAGGATGGAGTTGGCCTTGTCCTTGGCCTGTACGGAGACGACGTTGTTGTCGTAGAGGAGCCCGAGGCCAAACCCCTCGATGTCCGGGACATCCTGGATCACAAGATCGACCTCAACGTCTGCGTCAACGTCCACATCGCCCACGCAGCTCTGGATGCCCGAGGTCCCCGGGTCCATATCGATGGCCATCAGCACCGTGCCCTGGGCGCGCACACTGTGGCCTCCATGAGAAGAGAGGATCAATCCTGGCACGAGCAGGGAGGCTCCCAGGACCGCCGCCAACAAAGCGAACCTCAGACGTGAGGTTCTTGGACGCTTGGTATTGGTGTCTGCTCGACGTGTCATCATTGCGCACCTCCGCTCGTCAGATTACAGTGTGCTAGGCCCCAGCTTGGCGGAGTGGGCGGGGGCCTAGCACAAGCTACAGCTACTTCCTGTTGGAGCGCCTACCGGCTGATCGCGTATGTTGTCAGATCCTCATCATCCTCTCTTTACGGCGCGCCGGGCTGGATCGGGTCCACTCCAGCGCACGTCTGGAAGAAGAACCGCTTCATGACCGCTAGGTCGACGATGTTTATGTAACCGTCGGTGCTCAAGTCGTCGCGAGGCGTGTAGGCCGGGTTGCCTACGGCGGTGGCGAAGTGGGCCTTGATCTCCGCGACATCGAAGATGTCCACCGTCCAGTCGCCGTTGAAGTCCGGCCCCCAGGCATCCAGCCCGCAGTCACGCTGAGGGTCGGTGCCCATGTAGGCCTCGCTGAGGTCGGAGAAAGCGTCGAACCCCCCTACAGTAACGCCCCCAGAGTCGCCGTCGGCCTCAAAGTCACAAGGGTCGCCGATGCCGTCGCCGTCTAGGTCTGACTGGTCAGGGTTGTTGGCGCCGACGCAGTTGTCCACCACGTCCAGCACGCCGTCCCAGTCCTCATCGCCGGGCGGGTCGGCGCCGCGGTCACAGTTCACGAACCCGCCCATCAGCCCCTTCACAGCCGCCAGGTTGGTGGAACTGTTGGAGTTCTGAATCTCCAGGTTTGCCCTGTCCAGCACCTGCTGGACCGTGGTGCTGCCGTCCAAGCCTAGAGTTGACAGGGCTCCGGAAACGCTGGCCAGGTCCTTGTCGGGATTGGTCTCGCATGGGTCGATGCTGCTGAGGGTGGCCGAGCAGTTCCCGCTATTGAGGTACACGCAGTTGTAGGTAAGGCCCAGGGTCTGCGGCGCGGCACCCATGAGCTGGGTGATGACCGCTTCGTCCATGGATCCGGCCGGCGGCACCTCAAGCTCAGCCCAGGTCAGGCGAACTGTCTCCGTGCCGGCGAGCGTTGGAACGAACTTGAAACGAAGGTTGGTGTAGTCGGTAATCGCGGCCGCCTCCGTCGTGGTTAGATCGTCTGTGAAGGTCTGGTAAGAGCCCGTCAGCGTCTTGTCGCCGGTATCGCCTATCTTTGTGCCTCCCTGCCACAGCTCCATGTTGAGCTTTTCAGGTTGGCCTGCTACCGTGCCCGAGGTTCGGGCCCGGAACCGCAAGATGTGGCCGCTGTCGACGACGGGGTCCGCGAGGTTACTGGTGTCAACCTCCAGTGTACCGACGCCGGTGCGGGACGTGTAGTTGGTGTCGTCGTCGGCCGTGACCTCGTTAATCTTGGAGAACGCGGGGCTGGACCAGCCATTCAGCGAGAAGTCGCTGTCGGGCCGGGCGAACTGGGCGGAACCGGGCAGGCACCTACTGTTGCCGGTGAGAGCTAGACAGCGCGACTCTTTGGACCCGCCAGGGAGAATAACCTGCGACTCGGCCAGCTTTGTGACGGTGGCGCCAACGCTCCCCGGGCTGCCGGGGCTGCCGTCGCCGATGCTCACCGTCGTATCCAATATCGTGTCGGCGTCGGCATCTAGCTTTTCCTCACCGTTCTGCCCCTGCCAGAAGCCCTGCGTGCGGCTGCTGTACAGGGGTGCGCAGGCGCCGATCGTGGTGTCGGCTTCTGCCGGACCCTCGATGGACACGGCCTCGTCGCTGGCGTCCGTGTGCGTCGCGTTGGCGACGTTCCCGATCGTCATCCCGCAGTCGTCGTCCCGCACCTTGTATTCAACCTGCACAGTCCCTGAGGCGCCGCTGGCCAGGGTGGCACCATCCGGCGCGTCCGCCACCCAGCTCGAGCCGGACTGCACACACCTCGTAAACGGCGCGCTGGGCGTGCAGAAATCGCCCTCACCGGGCGCCTGCTTTGGGCTGTCGGTGATGGTCACGTTGTAGGCGTTGGAGTCCAGGGAGGCGTAGGTGAAGCTGGCGCGCGCGAAGTGGTTGCGCCCGCTGTTGCTGACCTCCTCGTTGAACATGTCGAGGTGGACGACGTTGCGGATGCCATCGGCGCTAGCCAGCAAGTCGGCCTGCTCCGGCGTAAGACTCACCGTCACGTTGTACGTGTAGGTCTGCTTTGCGTCGAAGCAGGACGAGCCCGCGCCCTTGCCGCAGGGCAGCGCGAACGGCGCCGAGACAGCGCCGTCCTCCGCGTCCGTCATGCTAAAAACGCCGTAGAGCGGCTGCGCGGTGTCCGAGCACTTGCCACTGCCGTAGGGCGCCGGCAGCGCGCCGGTCGAGTCCGAAGGGCAGTACCAGTCCAGGCCGTTATGGCCGTCCTGGGGATTGCCGGAATGCGTGTCAGAAGGTTCGCCACCGTCAACATGCAGGGCGTGCCAGTTGGCGCCCTCGCCCGCGAGGTGGTACTCCACCCAGTCCAGCACGCCGGTCACGCAGGTGTCCCGTGGGTCGTCGGTCACACCACACGGGCTACCCGTGTTGTCGGAGCCAGCGCCGCTGCGGTTCTCCAGGGCGTAGGTACCAACAACCCGCAGCGTACCGCCGTCGTCCAGGATGCACGACCCCTCGGCGTTGTTGGTCTCCGTGACCGTGTAGGTTATGGTGTCGCCGGGGTCCGCCTCGGATTTGTCGGCCACTTTCTCCAGCGTCGTCTGGGCCGTGCAGGCCTGCACTTTTTTACTCTGGGTCATGGAGTTGTACTTGCCTCCCCCGGGCCCGGCTGAGGCAAGATCGCCTCTGGCAACAACCAAGAGGAAGGCAGCCACCGCCGTCAATGTCAGAATCGCCAAGGTCCGTCTTGTGAACTGCATTGTCATGTCCCTCCTTCTTGAGTTCATTAAGTCAGGTCCATCCTTCTAGTTCGAACGCCTCCGGGCATTCATGCACTAATCGCCCAGATTGGCGCGAGTGCCCGCACACATCTCAGACTTTGCCCGGCTCGCGAAGTGGCGCGGCAACGGGGCAGAGCGGAACCAAGTACGACAAACGGGCGCCGGCCAACAACGGCCCGGCTGGCAACAATATGCAGCAAAGTAGCCTCGCGCGGCGGGGATTCTGTGCGCGGCTACACAAGAGTTAACTTATTCGTTAAGGCGGGAGCTAGAGCATAGCGCCGGCGGATCAGAGCTTCGCCCGCATATTCTCATGCTGAATACGCGCCGCCACCATGCCCTAGCCCAACCGCGGTAGGAGGCACGCAGCATCCCTGCCACGCCGCTTCCCCTGGGCACGCTCTTCCACTCGTCCCAACGGAAACGCTAGAGCCTGACCTAGTTCTACAAGCCCTATTCCGCCCTGTCAATACCTCTCAAGGCTCTGGTGACGGCCGGAGTCAAAAGACGAGACAAATGTATGGGACAAAACGCTGCCCGCCGCCGGTGATATGCAGAGTTCCCGCTCCTCACTGCCCACCTCCTGTCAGGCTGTCAGTGACAATCGCCATGAGGGCGGGCCTACCCTTGTAGCGGACCAGGCCTGCGCTGGCTACCGCTAACTCCTTTGCCTCTCCCGTTTTGCAGATAACGCGGGTCGTGTAGTTGCGAGGAAGCGGATCGCCTCTCATCCGCAGCTCATATTGGATGACCTGCTCATCCCTAATCTCAGGAGCTAGCAGCTCCGCGATGGGCCAACCCACCAACTCCTCGGCAGTGTACCCCATCAGCGTCGCCATAACCTTGTTAGCGAACTTGAGGACCCTATCCTGCAAGATCGCCACGCCGTCGTTCGCTTGCTCCAGAATGCGAAGAAGAGCCAAGGTCTCCCTATCCTCGGCCAGCAGAACGATAGCGCCGCGTGTGCTGTCTGCTCCCGTCTTGATCAAGATCCTCTTGATGCACTCCTGCACGCGTGCTCTGGAGTGGAAGATCTCCGCACAGATAGCCGCGTTGCTCTTCCCTTGCAGCAGGAGCTCGGCTACTTGCCGCTCCAGGGGGTCAAGCCTGTCCCACTTCCAGTCGGTTTCCATGTCGCTCTCCTGTCATGTTGCCACGGCAGCACTTGCCTCCAACCGGCGATCGCGGGAAACAAGGAAACTTACGCTATTAAGGAGTGCGGCGTAGGCGATGGGTTGGTCACGAGTGTGAAGCGATCGCAGAAAAGCATCGCTAGGAGCCTCTGCGGCCGATCTTCCGCCAGTAGATGACAGCGACGCCTCCGACACCTGCCGCGACAGCCACCCCAATGGCAAGCGCGAACCATGGGAACCCACCGCCCTCGTCGGAAGGTTCGGCTTCCTCGCCTTCTGATACGCTGTCGGTCGCTCCCGGTGGAGGGGTCGGGCGTTCCGCCATCCCTGGTGTTCCTGACGGAGGTGTTCCTTGGTGTGCCGTGGCCGTTGTCTCGGCCGCTGGAGAGGCCTGCTGACTGGTACCGTTAGGCGAAGTCGGCCAGGGAGAGAGAGGTGTGCCCCCCGGGCCTGACGTAGGCGCGGGGCTGCCGGTAGCCTGTGCTTCTCGCGTCTCCCCGGGCGCGGGGGAAGCCGTAGGGGGGAGCGATTCGGGACAGGGCGCCCCGGCGCTGACGAGTGCGTCCTCGGTCTGATCGGGCACGCGCGTCAGCAGAGCGCTGTCCACGTAGTTAGTATCCACGTCGCCCACTACCAGGTGCAGCCAAGTCAGCCCCGCGGCTTTGGCGCGGACGGTATAGCGCATGAGAATGCCGCTGCCGCTAGCTCCCTCTCCTACATACCCGTCAAGGAATGAGCCGTCAGCGTCTGGCAAGGAGTCGCCCACATCCAATCCGGAGGAACCGAGGACGGAGACGCTCTTGTCTTTAGAGACCACGGAAACGACCGTCTTGTCATAGAGCAGACGCAGGCCGAAGCCCTCGATGTCGGGGACGTCTCGGATCACGAAGTCCACGCTGATGCTGGTGCCCACAGAGACGTTGCCCACACACGCCTGGATGCCGGACACGCCAGGATTGGCGTCGATGGCCATGAGCACGGAATTCTGAGAATGAGCAGAGGTACCATATCCCGTCAGCAGCGCAATCGCGTACAAGAAGGCAGCGGTTAGAGAGAGCAGAAAGGCGAGAATAAGCCGACTGGACAATACATCACCTCGGCGGGAAGAGTACATGACAGTTTAACTGATCTTTGGTGTTTGTCAAGCCTCGTGTCGGCTGTAGTGTCTCATCCAGATCTCCACGGTTTTGTTGCACCAAAACTCCACACCTGCTCCGCTGACGTGCTCGAGCGTGCCTGGTTAGCGGCTCGAAGTGGGGGCTCGTCAGTAGTGTTCAACATCTATGGAAGACACCGCCTGGCCCCATTCAGGGCGTATCTGGAGACAACCCCCCGCTCGGCACAAGCACGCTTGACGATGGCGACGAATAGCGCACCCCTGGACTTCCGTATCTTGCCCTCGTGAACCGCTCGCTTCACAAGGCTCAGCGCTTCGAAGATGATGTCCTTCGGTACGGTCGACGCTAGACGGCGGTAGTACCCTTCACTCTCCACGTCTCCGAGAGTCGATAGCATCTCGTCTAGCAGATAACCCTGCTCGTCCTCCGACGGCGCTCCAGCTCTAAACAGAGGCGTTTCTACAACGTCATTTAGTCTTTCTTCTCTTCGTATTGTTTCGGGTGACATTTTTGTCACCGGAGGGGTGTCATTATTGTCACCCCTCGCGAAGCTGTCCTCGTACCGCTTGGCCTCCTCCTCGCTCACGTCCTCGATGTAGAGGATGTTGGTGTGGCCCGGCCGCTCCTCTTTGGTCAAGAGGCCGGCCGCCATTAGCTCGTCGATGTGGCGCTGGATGGTCCGGTCGCTTACTGAGCGGATGGCCGCAAGGTGGTCTACGGACGGGTAGGCGAAGCCCTTGCGAAGGCCCTGGCCGTCCTGCCAGTCAAAGCTGTCGATGACTTGGAAGGTTATCTTGGCGCTGTCCGAAACGTGGGAGTAGCCGAACAAGAGGACGTTCGAGGTGATGACGAAGTGTTTCTTTAGCCGGTTCCTCCGGCGAAACGTGACGTTGTCCATAGATGATGCTGCCCACCCGGAAGGTCGACACCTCCAGGCGGGCACGGCAATAGCTAATTACGTTCTTTACGACTATAGCAACCAGCGATGAATTTGTCAAATTCATCTTTAAGCATCCACGTTCCATCCGTTCGGCCCAACCCGGCGCTTTTCGCCGAATCTGAGGGGAAGGTCAGAGCGCGCTCTGCGGGGACGAATCCTGCGGTCTTGCCCACGTGACATCTGACGACAGGATTGTATGCAGTGTGCGGCAGGTGAGGCAAGCGGTCGTGAGCTACGTGAGCCAGCGCCGCCTGGCGTACCACCCACCTGCTGTGAGAGCGACCACTGCGGCCGCAATGCCTCCAGCCAGCGCTGCGTAGCTCCCGACTGCGGAGCCGGAGCCATCAGCCGGTGCGCCAGACTCAGCCGCGACGGCGCCCGGCGGGAGCTTGACCGTGCCGCCAACACCCGGCGGACGTGTGGGTGTGGGCGGCGGCGGTGTGGGCGGCACCGGCGTGTTCGTAGGCGTAGAGGTCTTGGTCGGCGTCAGTGTCGGCGTGTTAGTCGGCGTCGGTGTCGCCGTGTTGGTGACTGTAGGCGTAGGCGTGTTGGTGACTGTAGGCGTAGGCGTGTTGGTGGCTGTAGGCGTAGGCGTGTTGGTCGGCGTCAGTGTCGGCGTGTTAGTCGGCGTCGGTGTCGCCGTGTTGGTCGGCGTCAGCGTCGGCGTGTTGGTCGGTGTAGGCGTCGCCGTGTTGGTAGGCGTGGGCGTCTGTGTCGGCGTGGGCTGCGGAAGAACGGCACCGATCTGGATCTGGTTATCGCGCTGTCCCACCGAGTTACCGTCAAGTGAGATGTACTTCATGTGGAAGGGCGCGCCGGAGATCGATGACGCGCCGTACCCCGTTCCCCAGCCGTCAACGCCCTGGGCAATATGTCCGCCGAACCACACACCAACGGCTGTATTACTCGCCGCAGTCGTGAAGGTGATGTCAATCCGGACATCGCTGGCTCCACAATTCAGGAAGCAGTCGGTGTCGCTGTCCGGCACGTGTGCCTCGCCCGGGTCATCGCCTCCATCAAGACTTGGGAAGGAGACTATGGCGGTGCCCGTGCAAGACGGTGAGCAGCCGAAGCGGATGTTGCGGCTCGAGGGATTCTCCCGCATGTTGACGGCGTCAAACGGGTCAGAGGGGATGGGCAGCAGACTGGTGGTGAACATGCTCGCGCAGTCTGCGCTGTTGACGAACGGTGGCAAGTTGGCGCACTCGTTTAAATACGTTGGGCCTGGAGGCAGCGTGTAGTCTGGGCTTGACAGGAAGTCGTAAGCGTAAATGTTCGCCCTGGTGAAGTTGTATTCGAGGCGGAAGGTATGGATACCTGCATCGTCTATGTCATGGAAAAGCCTTTGCGGGACCGAGTCGCCCTCGTAGTAAATCGCGTTGTTCGCGTTGATGGCGCCCGTACCCCAGGTGCAGTCATCCATCGCGTCGTTGTTGTCCGAATCGTTGAGGCACTGCGTGAACTGGATGTCGGCGTCCGTGAAGAATACCCTGGCGAGAGGAGTCTCACCCAAGTCGCCACCCCAGTCTGAAGGGTAGGCCCTTACCTCATACGTCCCCTCGATGCCGTCCAACTCATAGGAATATGTGAAGCCGCCGGAAGCGTTGGACTGGACACTGTCCCAGCTGGAGGTGTTCGAGCCGTCTCCTGTGACGATGCTGCCGTCGGGCCTTATGACGGGGATGTCATAGAGCGTGTTGAGCGCGAAACCGCCGCCGGTGATGATGACGGTCTCGCCGGAGAAGTAGTCGTCTTTTTCGGTTGTGAGCGTGGGGGCGGCGTGCGCGAGCCGGAGCAGACCCCAGCTTGCGCCGAAGACGCAGACTACGGCGACAAGCCCTGCCAGCGCGAGCAGGATACGCGTTGTCGGACGACGCATAGATACCTCCGCTTGCCAGTGCCTGAACGGACACTCACCCGCGCCGCGGGTAGAGATCCTGCCACACTGGCGGGGACCAGAAGACCGATGCCTTACTGACTAGGCGGGGGAAACCGACGAGACCACCAGTACAACTCATCATATAGTGCCTGACGGGCTTGTCAAGTGCTAATTGCGGCTCTGGTGAAGGCCGAAGTGAAAAGACGAGACAAACGTCTCATACATATGTTGCATCTGACCAGTCACACGCCGAGCGGTCTGCGGAGTGCTCAGTCCCCGCTTTCTCTCCCCCTCACTCGTGCTGGACTATAAACGCCAGGAGAGCAGGCCTGCCCCTGAACCGGATCAACCCTCCGCTGGCTATCACCACGTCCTTCTCTTGCCCCCCCTTGCACAGGGCTGTGGCCAGATAGGTTCCAGGAAAGGGGCCACCTCGCATCCTCAGGTCATAGTTCTTAGCCTGTGCGTCCTTAGATCCCGGAGTAGCCAGCTCTACAAAGGGCATCCCTGCGATCTCTTCGAGGTCATACCCCAGGATCCTTTCCAATGCCCTATTGACGAACTTCACAAGTCGATCTTGTAGGATTGCCACACCGTCCGTCGCTTGGTTCAATACGCGGAGCAGAGACAAGGTCTCCCTTTCCTCAACCAGCAGAACGATAGCGCTGCGTGTGCTGTCTGCTCCCGTCTTGATCAAGATCCTCTTGATGCACTCCTGCACGCGTGCTCTGGAGTGGAAGACCTCCGCAGAGATAGCCGCGTTGCTCTTCCCTTGCAGCAGGAGCTCGGCTACTTGCCGCTCCAGGGGGTCAAGCCTGTCCCACTTCCAGCCGGTATCCATGTCGCGCTCCTGTCATGTTGCGTTGCCCTGACAGTGCCAGAAGGTCGAAGCTCCAGCCCGCCCGGCTTCTTACGAAGACTCCGGAACCGCTCCACCCCAACCGCAGTCCGCCGACACAGCCAATCCAAGAAGAAGCCACCGTATGACGTTCCGGAGCGCACATCGTGCACTTCCCAGAGGCATTACAGCCGTCATAACGGCGGGGATGGCGCAAGCATAGAGCGGCCGCGAGTGCTTGTCAACAGCCATTCTCAGGGCTAGACGTGAAGGCAACATCGTTGCCTATCGCTGTTCCGCCATCGCGGCAGGGCGGCCTTCCTAAGCCGCCGTTATCGGGAACTTGGTAAACGGGGTGAATTGCGCACAGGGCGAGCGCAGCGAGTTCATCTCGACCCTTGCGCAAGAGGGGCGAAGCCCCGTTTTGCCATCGACTATCGCGATAGAAGGGCGTACGGTACCTCGCTGCCCGCCTTCCGCCAGACTTCACCGTCGAGAACGGATTCGGGTGTAAGTTCGTCAAGCATGGCGAACCAGAAGAGTGACCGACCGTTTTCGGCTTCCGTCCAGCGCTTGATGCGCTCCAGGCGAGTAGAGTCGCGCGACACGTCGGCAACTACCCACAGCACACGTAGGCTCTTAGTGCCGTATCGCCGCTCGTAGGTCCCCGAGACCTTCCACTCACCGTAGGCCCTCACCTTCTCCTTGAAGGGCTTCTCTTCGACCGTCGCCCGGTCGACTTCGACGGCAAAAGCGCTCTTGTGGCGTCCGTGCTCTATGGTGAAATAGCCGTCGGGCACAACCACAAGTTGACGCCCCTGGTGCTTAGGGTCGTCGATGTAGTCCTTCATCTCGCGCCGCTTCAGGGCGCGCTCGTCTGTCCAGGATACCGCCAGTCCGCGCTCCTCTGACGCCAGCGTCAGAGCGATGCGAAAGTCGTTGATTGCCAGCGTGTGACGCATGAAATAGAGCTCGCGGTCGTTGTGGCGCGCCCGCCAGTCGAGCTCCCGCTCGTCCACCTTACGGTCGCGAGCCACTACCGACGCGCCCTTGAGGGCGAGCGTGTATATCGCCTTCGTAGAGCCGAACGAATTGAGGGCGGGGACGTAGATGCGGTCGAGGTAGGCGTTGTGGTAGAGCAAGGCGAGCCGCCGCTTGCAGTAAGATGCAGTTGACGGCGAGAAGAGTAGCTCCTGTATCTGCTCGCGCGTTAGAAAGCGCATATCTGATGCCGCGCTGAGGATGCGCACGTCGCGAGCCGTTAGCTGCATCGGCGGCGGCGAGACGGCTCGTTTGTAGCGCGGCAAGCGAACGGGCGGCGCTTTCACCTGTACCATCATCTGACGGCCACCTCCCAAGCCTCTGAGAGCGCGTAGGACGGCCGTTTGGCGGGTCCGGCGACCAGCAGGTCGCCAACAATAGAGGGCGGCGCAGCCGCCCACCATCGGGGCGCGAAGGAAGGGGGTTCAAGGGGGAATTCCGAGCGCCCGCTGTCGTCGGCATAAGCCGACCACCCTCGCCGAGCGAGGGGGCGAGTAGGTGCCGCAGGCACTTGCGAGACCCCCGCGTCCGCCGAGGGGCGTAGCCCCGAGGGCACCGTTGGTGGCCCGAAAGGGTCAACAACGGCGGCGGCGGGGGTGGTCGGGTTCGCGAGGACACTGGACGAAGCGAGCCCGACGACAGTCGAAAACCGATTGTGGGGTGAATGGCCACGCTGTTGCCAGATTCCCTGCATGAGGTTTTCGAGCGTTCCCCCTTGGTCAAGCGGCGGGCTCAACGCCCGTGAGCTTGACGCTATGTGCGGCCTGACGGGCCGCACTGCGGGCTTGTGAAAGCCCACTGTTTTGGCCCACTCCTTTGGCCAATAGAATAGCTTTGTCATTGTAGGTTCGTCCTTGACTCCAAGGCGCGAAGGTCTAGCTTCGCGTACTTCACGGCGACGATGTCGTCCGTCGGAACGGGCACGCCTTTTTCTATGAGCCCGAGCGCGTGCTGCTCCAGCCTCTTCTTGAAGTCCCTGTAGGCGGCGTTTCTGCCACGTCCACGTCCGACCACCTCCGGCAGCTTAGGCGCGAAGGCGATGTGGCCGGAATGACCCCTGAGTATTAGGACTATGTACCTTCGGGTTGTGTTCACGTGGGCAGATATACGCAGGGCCGGCCACTGAGCACGGACCGCAGCGGCGCTATCGCCGCCTTGGCTAAGTGCCGCCCTGCTAGATAGCTGCCAGGGCAATACCCTTTCCTGTCGAGGAAGGTAGTACCGGCCAGCCCCACACTTTAATTGTATACGATAGGTCAAATCCGCTGCTGGCCGGCCTCCCGCGCTTGCTCTACTTCACCCTGGTCAGCCGCGTGGGAACCATCCTCCTCCTTTGCTCTGTTATTCCGCCAAGCGGTGAGAACATCCGCATCTTCTCCTGTAGCTGCTCGGGCACCAAATGCAGGTAGCGCAACGTAGTGCGGATGTCAGAGTGGCGCAGTAGCCGCTGGACGGTGTGAAGGTCCGCACCATTGGCGAGCATCCTTGTCGCCGCCGTGTGCCGCAAGAGGTGGGGGTGAAGCCGGGTGATACCCGACTCCTTGGCCAATCGAACGAACATCGACTTAACCGCCTCGTACTCTAGAGGCTCCCCGTAGATATTCAGGAAGAACGCCCGCGTCTTCGGGTCGGCGGGAACCCGGAAGTATGTCCCGTACCGACTCAAGGCCTTCTGGGTTGTCGGCCCGATGGGGACGTAGCCCTCCTTGTCGCCTTTGCCGTGCACCTTAACGTACAGCTCCTTCAGGTGCGCGTCATCGAACTTCAAGTTGACCACCTCGGCTAGACGCAAGCCGCTTTCCAGCATGAGGCACACAATCGCTCGGTTGCGGCAGCGCACGTCCGTGCTGGGGTCGAGCATTGATAAGAGATGGGCTATCTCCTGGTCGCTAAGCACGTCGATGGTCACGTCTTCATACTTCGGCACCTTGGGCATTTCGACTCGGCTGCAGAGGTCCTCACCGATATAAGCTTCGCGGTGAAGCCACCGAAGGAAGGTCCTGAGCGTCCGGGCATAGGCATGGAGGGTGAACTTGCTCAGGTCGCCCTGTCTCAGGCTGCGCTGGTAGTTGCGCAGCGCGTCGCCGTCCACGTCGCGGAGGCGTGCCTCCGGCCCGAGCCATGCAGTGAAGCGGCCGAGCATCTCGTTGTACCAGCGGACGGTCTTCGGTGAATGGTTGCGGTCTTCGTGGTGCATGAGGAACGCCTGCACCAGGTCGGTCACCAAGATGTCTGACTTGTCCACGTCTTGCCATCCTCTGCGTCGTAGTCTCGAAGACATAATCTCCCTCCTTAGCCGGCCAGGTCATGGCCGGACAGACAAAGAGGCCATCAGCTTCCGAGACGCGAGGCCCTAAGCCTCCGAAACAGAGGGGGTCAAGAATGGATGTCTATGGGGCAGAAATGAATCTGGAG
>Ga0315274_10011205_pt1 | contig 12852 bp, 11 predicted proteins | sample YL17G02_20_MG_FD_203700 | JGI IMG/M metagenome (GOLD analysis project Ga0315274, IMG submission 203700) | Sediment microbial communities from Yellowstone Lake, YNP, Wyoming, USA - YL17G02_20 | ecosystem: Environmental > Aquatic > Freshwater > Lake > Sediment | place: USA: Wyoming | collected... | reverse complement strand
GCTGTCGGAGTCGGTTGCCGCCACGAAGGCGTCGCAGCGCTCGATGCCCGCTTCACGGAGCTGCTCCTCGTCGCAGCCGGTGCCGCGCATGGTGACGCCGTTGAATCCCGCCCCCAGCTTCTGGAAGGTTCCGGGGTCCTTGTCGATGACCACCACGTCCTCGCCGCTTCGCGAGCTGGCATCGGCCAGGGCCGACCCAACGCGTCCACAGCCCACGATTATGATGTGCATGGACCCTCCTATCGCGACGCTGCTGTCGCAAAATTGCCGGTCGGGATGGCCCAACAGCAAGCGTTCCACCGCGCGAAGCACTGCTCCGCGAACTGCCGTCGGCCGAGCACGAGCCGGTCGAACCTGTTTCCGCAGACACTGGTCGCATGACCGTCGAACACTCGGACATGCAGCGCGGGGCAGATGTCCTGGGGGACCTCGATCAGGCTGCCTCGGCTCACCTGGCATGGATTCGATCCCTGGCAGCAGGAACTGAAGTAAACCTTCCCAATACCCTCGGCGCGCACGGCTCGGATCCAGCCCGAGGAAGGGCACGAGCTCGCAATCCCCAGTCGGTCCGCTTTCCCGCCCGCTGACTTGAACAACCCGATGCAGGCCACGAGGTCACCGACATCGGCGACCGGATTCGTGCTCACGAGGAGCAGGTCGTTCGATGAGACCTTCGACATCCTGAGTCCCTGCAGGACGCTGGGAAAAGGAACCCAAGCGTCTTGGCCCTCCATATATGTCATCAGTTCCATGACATGAACCTTCCCTGCGGTGGCGTGGCACCACAGCGCTGCCACAACATGGTGTAAGTCTACCGATCCCGGTGTCAGAATGGGGTCAAACTTCACAGAACAGACGTCAAGAATGCGTCAAGAATGGGCCAGAAAAGGCTCGAGGTGCTCTGCGGGCGGCATGTCCCACAGAACGCAGCCGATCTGCACGCCGTCGGCGGAGACAAGTCAGGAGACTGCCCGGGCGAGGACACTCAGGGTGGAAAGCCAGCCGTGATTGAATACGGCAGCGTCGATCACGTCCAGTGTTTGGAAAGCTGCTCTTCCATACATCGCGGCCCTTCGCGGCGCGCGTGGTCGGTCGTAGCCACATGGAGGCCCTGCAACAAGAACACATGGCCGCTTACCTCGCCCACCACCTCGCAATTTTCGGTGGTTCCCCAGATTTGCTCGCCGAGGACGCTGTGACTGCTATTCATCAAAGCTTGGGAGGACTTCTTCGCCGGGCGGGAAACCTGGCACGGGGTGCCTTGCTGACAGCCACTGAAGAGAAAGGCCCCACTGTCACTTCTGAGCATGTTCGTATTGCAGCCACCGAGAACCTGTGATCAAGCCTCCCCTCCCTCGCTCGTGGGACGCGGGCGAAGTCCATGTCAGGGGTCTACATGATTCTCCACCCGCGGGAAACAGCAGTCGCTTGACAACAGACACGACCCGGGCGAAGGAACACGATATGAACGTCAAAAACTCCCATCGGTTGATTGCCATCGGCGTGGTCCTGCAGACCGTCATTGCGTTGATAGCCTGCCCCAGCCCATCGGGCGGCACTCCAACAACTCACGTCGACAAGGCCGGCGAAATCTCGTCAAATCACGGACATTCCGTCACTCTGACCGCGGCCGACGCCGACCTCGATCGTTTCCGGGAACACTTCGGGTCACACCCATACGGTGACGTTCCGGTGACACAGATGCACTCCCGCGGGCACCGAATCGCCGACACGGGGTTCCGCTGAACGCGAGCCGGGAATTCAGGGCGCTTCCGCTCCATCCGGATATTCACGAGCTCTTGACATATCATTCCGGCAGGAACGATACTCGCTTTCGATAGATCGAAGTGGTGCTCTTTTATTATGGAGGAAAGTATGCGGCGATTTCTCCTGTCTGCTTCCCTTGCCGTGCTCGCGTGCACCGTGTCATGGGCGGGTGCAGCAGCAGAAGCCGCCGGATCCTCGACCCGCGGCAAGTACCTGGCGGGGCAGGGCATCATAGTCCCTCCCGACCAGGTCCTCGTGGACTCGTACATCGCCAGCATCGACTATCACTATCCGAAACCCGCGACCGGCGTGGGCGTGAGCCTGTACATCGGCCACCAGCAGGTGTCCTCCGACGGTCAGGAGGAGATCGTCCACATCGGCATCCAGGGACCGGAATCCCGGTTCGAGGAGCTCGCCCCCATGAACCTCGTTTTCGTGATCGACCACAGCGGGTCGATGGGGGACAAGGACAAGCTGGAATGGGTGAAGCGGGCATTCGACGTGTTCATCGCGCGCGTGAGGGACAAGGACTTCGTCTCCCTCGTCGTCTTCGAGAACAGCGCCCAAGTTCTCTTCCCTTCGACCCAGATGAACAGCGAAGCAAAGCGCCAGAGGTTCAGGGACGTGGTCCGGGGCCTCTCGCCCGGCGACGGCACCGACCTCCTCGCGGGGCTCAAGCGGGGATACGAGCAGGCGATGACGAACTTCCGCACCGACTACACCAACCGCGTCCTCTTCCTGACCGACGGGAACGACAACGCGGACCACGTGCGGCAGATGCTCGAGATGGCGGAATCCTATCGGCAGATGGGGATCAATGTCTCCACAATCGGGGTGGGGGAGAGCTTCGACCTTAAGCTGATGAACGACCTGGCAGCCAGGGGCGGCGGGAGCTCCCGTTTCATCTCCGACATGAAGGAGATGGAGCAGATGTTCGGCTCCGACCTGGACCGGATGGTCGTGCCGGCTGCCCGGGAGGTGAGCATGACGCTCCAGTTCGCCCCGGAAGTCGAGATCCTGGGGACATGGGGATACGAGAACGCGATACGCGGCACGACGATCACCTACACCATTCCCACCCTTCACCACAGGGACTACGAGACGATACTCGCCCTTGTCCGCATCCCGCCGATTGCCGGTACGGGGAGGAAGACCCTGGCGAGCTTCTCGCTCACCTACCGGGACCTCCAGGGAGGCGCCCACTCGCAGGGCCCGTATCCGCTCGAGGTCGAGATCGTGGGCGGTCAGTCGCCCCTGACGGGCTTCTCCGACGGCACCGTGCTGAAGTCGGGGACTATGCTCCGGTTCGCCCAGGCCCTCGTGCGGATCGGGCAGGCGTACTACTCCGGCAGGTCCGACACGGACGCGATCAATACGCTGAGGAACCAGGCGTGGCAGAAGTTGAGCGAGAGCGAACGGAAGGGGACGGATCCCCTGCAGCTCAGCTCACCCGAGATCAGGGAGCGCGAGTCGGCGCTGCAGGAGAAGATGAAGAGGTGCCTCGACATGTCCCTCGAGATGCGGAAGGAGCTCGCCAACGCGCGTTTGCGGCTGGATGACACGGGATTCGACGAGCAGATCGGAATCATGGAGAAGTACATCCAGATCCTCGGAAAGGAGCTCGCGCTGAAGGACGAGGAGACCTCCCGGATTTCCCGCGACGAGGAGATCTCTCCCCCGGTTCCGCAGCGGTCGCTGGAGGAGAACCTGGGGAACCTGTTCCGCGAAATACTCCTGGAAATGAATGCGACGCCGGGCGGCACCATCGCTGTGTCGGGCTTCACGATGAAGAGGGAGTCGCAGCCGCAGCTCGTCACCCTCCTGAACGAGAGGGGACTTGTCGAGCTCACGAAAGTCGACCAGCTAAAGGTCGTGGAACGGCAGAAGCTCGACGCGGTCCTGAGGGAGCAGGAGCTCGCCCTTTCCGACCTGATGGACACGGGGAAGGCGATCTCCGTCGGCAAGATACTGTCGGCACGATACATCCTGACGGGATCGGTGATCGAGATGCCGACCTCCGTCGTCATATTCGCGAGGATCGTGAACGTGGAAACCGCCGAGGTGGAATCCGCTGCCCAGGTGATAGTGCCCAAGGACAGGGAGGTTTCGTCGCTCCTTTAATATGGATAGCGGATGGAGGTCGACGGGGGGTGCTGCGGACAGACGCACCCCCTAGGGCACGCACACCCCCACCCAGGAGAAGCCGGCTTTTCCGGGGTCGGCGCCGTCGTCCCCTGCCACCACGGCGTTGAACCCGCCGTCGCTCTGGGAATCGAAAGCCGCCGCGCATGCCGTGCCGCCCGTACTCGCCGAGCACAGCAGCCCCAGGGGCGAGTTGGGGAGGCCGGTGCCGAAGGGGACCAGCCCTCCGTTGATGACCGTGAGAATGCCCGGGGCGATGGCGATGTAACTGACCGTGCCGCGGACAGCGCACGCGCGCAGCGGCGTCTTGCGCACGGTGTCATACGCGGAGCACACGACGACCGGGACCGACGCGAACGGCGAGCTGAACGTGATGGTATCGCCGTCGTTGCGGGAAGCCGATCCGGCCATGATCCCCGATTTCGCGTCCGGGATGATCGCCACCGAGCGCATGTTGACGCCGTTTCCGCCGCTGACGAGCTCGCTGGTCGACGGCTCCAGGAGCCGCACCACGAACTCCTTCGTCGTGACAATGTCGGCGGCCGCAATGAGCGCGGTCCCGTTGTTCTCCGCGGTGACGACGATCACCGGCACCCGGGCAAAGGTCGCGCTGCTCAACTGGTCGAACCAGCGCCCCGCGTCGAATCCCGCGCGCCCTTCCGCCCTCCTGCCGACCCAGGCAGGCGTGAGCCACGACACGTGGGCCCTCCAGAGGTCAGCGCGCAGCCACTCCCCGCTTCTCCCAACGTGCACACGCGGAGCATATTACGAAATCGGTGCGCATGACGACGTGATCGCGACGCGTGTCACGTTGATCCTCTTCAAGGGCCTCGCGCTCCCTCTCACGCTCCGGGCAGCTTCGAGAACATGCCGACCATGATGGGGATGTCCATGCCTGCGTGGAAGAGCACCGAGCCCCAGATGCTGTCCGTCTTCTGCATTAACCAGCCCCACGCGAGCGCGAGTGGAAGAACGACCGCGAGGAACAGCACCTGCCGGGTTGTATAGGGAACGCCGTAATGCATGAGAAGGAAGGGCAGCGCTACGAGGAGGTTCGCGGGGAACCTGCCGATGAACGGTTCCAGCCTGCCCAGGAACAGCCCGCGGAACAGCAACTCCTCCGCGGAGGCATTGGCCAGGACGAAGATGAGGATCCACGGCGTCCAGGGCAGGACGCGGGAGAGGCTGAGATTCCGCCCTTCGAATATGAATCCGGCGAGCGGGATCGCGGTCGCTGCAGCGATCGCGAACGTGGAGAGCCCCACGGCCAGCCCCAGGGCGAGACGACCCTTTTTGATACGCAGCGATGCGGGAGTGCCGCCCGAGACCAGCGTGAGGGCGACGATGACCACCACGATCGTCAGCGAACTCCCCAGCTTGTCGACCGCCCAGCCGGCGGGCGTGTCCGGGTCGATGCCGGCCATGCCTGCGACCCGCTGGCCGAGCAGCAGATAGTAGTCCAGGGAGATCGAAACCAGGGCGATGAACAGGGTGAAGAGGATCTGCCAGTACTTCCGGTAGCGTACGGTTCTGTGCGCGATCAAGGCGGCAGCGAGGAGCACCGCTGCGGTGACGACCCGTGTAATGAGGTCCGCGGGTTTCGGCAGCAGTGGCCGGAAGTGGCTGAGCACCACAAAGACCAGCAGGCAAAGAGCCAAAATTATAAAGAACAGCCCCGTGCGTTGCAGCCAGCCCACCCTCTGGGACTTATCGTTTTCCATGCATCTTCCTCCTCGCTGATTCAACACCGTTGACCCGAGGATGCGGGCATCTTAAAAAAGAATTGACATTCAACTCCCCACATTGCACAATTGGACTATTCCATCTTTTTTTGGATTAGTCCAAAGGGGTCGTTATGCCATTTTCTATAAATATCGCGAAAAACAGCAACACTCCAGTTTTTCGTCAACTCGTGGAGACCATCGCCGCACAGATCGGCGAGGGAAGGCTTTCCCAGGGGGAAAAGCTCCCTCCTGAGCGGCATCTGGCCGAATCCCTCGGTATCGCGCGGGGAACTGTCGCGCGGGCCTACGCCGAGCTTGGCAGGGCAGGCCTCATAGAGGTGGGCCGCGGCCGCGGGAGCATCGTGTCGGGGCCGCCCGCCGTTTCCCAGGGCCGCAAGGAAAAAGCGGCTGCCCTGATCTCAGAGACGCTCGACGGGCTGACCGGAATGCGTTTCAGCCTCGGCGATGCGAGGGTCATGATCGACGTCGCGATCCGCGAGCGCGAGGAGAAGCTGGAGAGCATCAACGTGGCCGCGGTGGACTGCAACCCGGAGAGCCTCGGGATTTTCGAGAGGCAGATCGGCCTCCTTTCGCGCGTGAGCGTGCGGAAGCTGCTCCTGGAGGATGTCGCGCGCGACCCGGACCCGGCCCGGCGGCTGAAGGACTTCGACCTCATCCTCACCACCTCGACCCACCACGCGGAGCTGCTTGCCCTGGCGCCGTCGCTGGCGGCCCGCACCGCACAGGTCGCGGTCTCGCCGAGCCAGGAGACTGTGCTGAGCCTCGCGGCCGTGAGACCTGGCCAGGCCATCGGCGTGCTCTGCGAGAGCAGGCAGTTCCTCGCCATCATCGAGAGGATGCTGAAGGCGCTGCGCATCGGCGGCGCCATCGAGCACCTGTTTCTCCCGCTGCAGCCCGGCTGGCTCGCGCAGTTCCTCAAGGACAGGCGCGTCCTGATCGTACCGCCGGCCTGGCGGAGCATGCTGACCGCGGAGGAGACGCGCGCCCTGCAGGAGTTCACCGAAACCGGCGGCCTCACCATCGTCTTCGACTACCAGATCGAGCAGGGGTCGCTCGTGTACGTGGAGCAGCGCATCCGGTCGCTGCTCGAGAAGGGCGCCGCGGGGGAGACGGAGGGGTGAGCGCGCCCGCGGTCGTGCTCGGCGTCATCGGCGCGGACTGCCACTCCGTGGGGAACAAGATCCTCGAGGCTTTTTTCACGGAGAAAGGGTTTCACGTCGTGAACCTCGGCGTCATGGTGAGCCAGGACGAGTTCATCGACGCCGCCATCGAGACCGGCGCCTCCGCGATCCTCGTCTCCTCCCTCTATGGCCACGGCGAGATCGACTGCGACGGCTTCCGGGGCCGATGCGTCGAGCGCGGCCTGGAGGACATCGTTCTCTACGCGGGGGGAAACCTCGTGGTGGGAAAGACCCCCCGGGAGACGGTGATTGAGCGGTTCCGCGCCATGGGCTTCGACCGCGTGTTCCTGCCGAGCGACGACCTGGAGGAAGCGGCTCGGCTGCTTGCGTCGGACATCGGGGCGGGGGAGCGTCGAAGGGCGGCGGGGGAAGCATGGGGCGCGTCCTGAGCGTCGACATCGGATCGACGTGGACTAAGGCCGCGGTCCTCGAGCTCGCGGGGGACGCCTCATCCGTGATCGAACAGGCAGAGGTCCCGACAACGCAGGAGGACCTGTCCTGCGGTTTCGCGATGCTTCTCCGCCGGCTCCTGCATATCCCGGAGGACGCTCCTCTGGAGAGGATCCGGCCGGGAATCCCCGTCTACGTCTCCTCCTCCGCCAAGGGCGGGCTCTCGATCGCGGCGATCGGCGTGGTCCCCGAACTCACGGTCAGCGTGGCGCGCCTGGCTGCGGCCTCGGCGGGCGGGCGGATCACCGCGCACTACGCGTACGGCCTCTCCTCCGCGCAGGTCCTCGAACTGGAGGCCGCGCACCCCGACATCGTGCTGCTCTGCGGAGGCACGGACGGCGGGAACGAATCCTACGTGCTCAGGAACGCACGCGCCCTGGCCTCCTCATCCCTGGAGGCGGTGATCCTCTACGCGGGGAACGCAGCCCTCGCGGACCAGGTTCGGAGCCTGCTCGGGGGGAAACGGCTCGTCGTCACGGAAAACGCCATGCCGGGGGTGGGCGTCCTCAACATCGAGCCCGCGCGCGCCGCGATCAGGACGGTGTTCCTCGAGCGCATCGTCGGGGGACGCGGCCTGGAGAAGGTGCGCGGGCTCTGCGCGGCCGAGCCGAAGCCCACGCCGCTCGCCGTCTACGAGCTCGTGCAGGCCGTCGGGGGAGGGGACTGGCTTCTCATCGACATGGGTGGAGCGACGACCGACGTCTACTCGCACTGCCCCGCGTTCCGGGGGGAGGAGGGCACGGTGCTCCGTGGGCTGGAGGAACCGGTGCTGATGCGCACAGTCGAGGGGGACCTCGGCATGCGCGTGAGCGCGGAGGCCGCCGCGGAGATCGGGCGCGGATACATCAGGCGGCGGCTCGCCGAGGAGAATGTCCCCGCTGACTGTTTCGCCTCCTGGGTAAAGCGCGCGGCGGCGACACCGACGGTGCTCTCCTGCTCGGGCGAGGAAGGTGTGTGCGACGGGATCCTCGCGGAAGCGTGCCTGTACCACGCGCTCATGCGGCACGCGGGCACTGTCGAGGAGACCTGGACGCCGGGCGGAAAGGTGCGGGTTCAGCGGGGCAAGGACCTGCGCCTGGTCCGCTGGATCGCGGCAAGCGGCGGCTGGCTCGCACGGTGCGCCTCGCCGGCGCCCCTGCTGCGGGCGCTCGCCGCGGCGCGCGGCGACTCGGGCGGAAGGAGCCTCCTGCCGGCTGCGCCATCCATCCTCGCTGACTCGCGCCACATCGTCCCGGTTCTCGGAAACGTCGCCGCGATTCACCCGCAAGGCGCTGCCGCCCTCGCGGAGCGCATACTGGAGATTCCAGATGGAGGATAAGAGGATCCCTGCCGCCGATTTCGCGGCTGCGCGCCGCGAGGTGCTCTCCGCCTGGCCCACGGGCGCCGGTGTGGACCCCGGGGAAGCCCTCAGCTACCAGAGGGCGGTCCCCGCGGACAAGAGATTCGCGGAGGCCGTACGCGCGGGGCGCGCGGCCGGCCGTCTCCTCCTGCAGCCCCGGGCAGGCGTCGCCCTGATCGACGAGCACATCCGCCTGCTGCGGTACCTCGAGGCGGAAGGGGAGGCGGACCTCCTTCCGACGACGATCGACGCGTACACGCGCCAGAACCGGTACGCGGAGGCGGCCAGGGGGATCGAGAAGTCGGAGGCCTCGAGAACGTCGATGCTGAACGGGTTCCCGGCCGTCAACCACGGCGTGCCGGGATGCCGGCGCGTGACGGAGAGCGTTTCGCGTCCCGTGCAGGTCCGGCACGGCACCCCCGACGCCCGGCTCCTCGCGGAGATCACCCTCGCGGGCGGATTCACGAGCTTCGAGGGCGGGGGCATCTCGTACAACATCCCCTACGCGAAGAACGTGCCCCTGCGGACCTCGATCGCGGACTGGAAGTACGTGGACAGGCTCTGCGGCTGGTACGAGGAGAACGGAGTCTCTATAAACCGCGAGCCCTTCGGCCCGCTCACCGGAACCCTTGTGCCCCCCTGCATCGGGCACGCGGTGGGCATCCTCGAGGGGCTCCTCGCCCTCGGCCAGGGCGTGCGTTCCCTCACCCTCGGGTACGGGCAGGGCGGCAGCTTGGCGCAGGACATCGCGGCGGTCCGCAGCCTGCGGGAGCTTGCCGACGAGTACTTTCGCGAGGCGGGATTCTCGGACTACGACCTCACGATCGTCTTCCATCAATGGATGGGGGGGTTCCCCGAGGACGAGTCGCGCGCGTTCTCCCTCATCTGCTGGGGCGCCGCCGTCGCCTCGCTCGGCGGCGCGGACAAGGTCATCGTGAAGACTCCCCACGAGGCCATGGGGATTCCCACGAAGGAAGCCAACGCCCAAGGGCTGAGGGCCTCACGCCAGGCGGTCAGCATGCTGGCGGACCAGGGGAAACTCGAGACGGCGGAGATCCAGCGCGAGAGGGAAGTCATCTCCCGCGAGGTGCGCTGCATCCTCTCGCGGGTTCTCGCGCTCGGGAACGGAGACCCGGCCGAAGGCGCCGTGGCCGCCTTCGAGGCCGGCGTGCTCGACGTCCCGTTCGCGCCCTCCATCCACACACGAGGGAAGATCCTCCCCATGCGCGACAACGAGGGCTGCATCCGCATCTTCAACAGGGGCGCGATCCCTTTCGACAGCGACCTCGCCGCGTGGCACCGTGACCGGCTGGAGGAGCGGGCGCGCGCGGAAGGCAGGAGCGTCTCTTTCCAGATGGTGACGGACGACATCTACGCGGTCAGCAAGGGACGGCTGGTGGGGAGGCCTCGGTGAGAATTCGGAAGGCCTTGTTCGCCCCGGGCACCTCGGCGTTCTTCTTCGACGACCAGCGCGCCATCAAGGCGGGGACTGCCCACGACGGGTTCGACTACGCGGGCGCACCGGTGACCCCGGGGTTCCGCCGCATCCGGGTCGCCGGTGAATCCGTGTCGGTCATCCTCGTGCTCGACGACGGGCAGGCCGCGGTGGGGGACTGCGCGGCGGTTCAGTACTCGGGGGCGGGCGGACGAGACCCCCTTTTCCTCGCATCCGAGTACCTCCCCTTCCTCGAGAGGCACGTGAGGCCGGTGCTCGAGGGAGCGGAGATCGGGGAGTTCCGGCCAATGGCGGATGCCGCCTGCGGGCTCCGCGTGGATGGAAGGCCGCTGCACACCGCGCTTTGCTACGGCATCACGCAGGCGCTGCTGGAGGCGCGCGCGAAGGCCATGCGCCTCACGCGCTGCGAGGTGGTCTGCCGGGAATGGGGGCTGCCCGTGGACCCGTCGCCCGTCCCTATCTTCGGCCAGACCGGGGACAACCGGTACGAGAACGCGGACAAGATGATCCTCAAGGCCGTGGACGCGCTGCCCCATGGCCTCATCAACTCCGTGGACGGGAAGCTGGGCCGCGGCGGGGAAAAACTCAAGGAGTACCTCCGGTGGCTCTCGGCCCGGATTCGGAAGCTCGCGCCGTTCCCCTCGTATTCGCCGGACATCCACGTCGACGTCTACGGAACCGTCGGCCTCGCGTTCGGAGACGATCCGAAGAGGGTCGCCTCCTACCTCGCGGGACTGCAGGAGGACGCCGATCCCTTCCGGCTGTACGTGGAAGGTCCGGTAGACATGGAGGGGAAGGCCGCGCAGATCGGCGCCTTGCGGTCGATCCGCGAGGAGCTTGCCCGGCTGAGCTCGCCCGTGCGGATCGTCGCGGACGAGTGGTGCAACACCCTCGAAGACGTGAAGGACTTCACCGACGCGGAGGCCTGTCACATGGTCCAGATCAAGACGCCGGACCTCGGCGGCATCCAGAATACCGTGGAGAGCGTCCTGTACTGCAGGGCCCGCGGAATGGAAGCCTACCAGGGCGGCACGTGCAACGAGACCGATGTCTCGGCCCGGTGCTGCGTTCACCTCGCCATGGCCACGCACCCGGAGCGCATGCTGGCGAAGCCGGGCATGGGATTCGACGAGGGCTTCACCGTCGTGAAGAACGAGATGGAGAGGATCCGCGCGCTCCTGCGGGCGCGGGGAGGGCTCGGGGAGGATGGAGCGGCATGAGCGGTCGAGAGTTCAGGGTCCTTTCCCCCACGGCCATCCTCGGCTACGGGTTTCCCGAGGAATCCTTCATGAACGGGGTGGCGAAGAAGCCCGACGTGATCGCCTGCGACGCCGGCTCCACGGACCCCGGGCCGTACTACCTGGGCAGCGGCAAGTCGTTCACCGACCGCGCGTTCGTCGCGCGCGACCTGCGCTACATGCTGGTGGAGGGCCTGAGGCTGGGCGTCCCCGTCATCGTGGGGAGCGCGGGCGGCGCGGGGGCAGCGCCGCACCTCGCGTGGTGCCGCGCGATCGTCGAGGAGATCGCCCGCGAGGAGAAGCTCTCCTTCACGATGGGAGTCATCGGCTCCGACGTGAGCAAGGCAGGCGTGAAGGCGGCACTGCGCGCGGGGAGGATCTCCCCGCTCCCGTTCGTCCCGGATCTCACCGAGGAGGCTGTCGACGAGTCCGCGCACGTGGTGGCGCAGATCGGGAGCGAGCCCCTCCAGAAGGCGCTGCGGGAGGGCTGCGAGGTCGTTCTCGCGGGCCGCTGCTACGATCCGGCGAACTTCGCCGCGCTTCCCGTCATGCGGGGGTTCGACGAGGGGCTGGCTCTGCACATGGGCAAGATCCTCGAGTGCGGCGCCATCGCAGCCGCCCCGGGCAGCGGCGCGGACTGCGCTTTCGCGACCCTGCGCGAGGACCGGTTCGTCCTGGAGGCGCTGAGCCCGAAGAGGAAGTTCACGAGGGAGTCCGCGGCCGCGCATACCCTGTACGAGAAATCCGACCCGTACCGGCTCCCCGGGCCCGGAGGGCTCATAGATCTCTCCGGCTGCACCTTCACCGACCTCGGCGACGGCCGGGTGGAGGTGCGGGGGAGCAGGCACGAGAGGTCGCCTGTCTACAGAGTCAAGCTGGAGGGCGCGCGCAGGATCGGCTTCCGTTCGATCAGCATCGCGGGCACCCGCGACCCTGTCATGGTCCGGGACATCGACGGCATCCTCGCGGAGGTCCGGGCACAGGTCGACTCAATGGCGGCGGGTGCCTTCCGCGGGGGGCTCTACTTCCACGTCTACGGGAAGGACGGCGTCATGGGGCAGGCCGAGCCGGTGAAGGAGACGCGGTCCCACGAGCTGGGGATCGTCATCGAGGCGATCTCACCCACGCAGGAGGAGGCCGACTCCCTCGTCAGCGTCACCCGGTCCACCCTGCTGCACTACGGCTACCCGGGGCGCGTCTCCACGGCGGGCAACCTCGCCTTCCCCTTCTCCCCGTCGGACGTCCGAATGGGCGAAGTGTACGGGTTCTCGATCTACCACCTCATGGAGATGGATGATCCCGCGGGGTTCCCCCTGGACATCGTCTGCGTCCGCCGCGGGGAGGCCGTGAAATGATGCGGAGCATCCGCGAGGTCGCGCGCGTCATCCGCTCAAAAAACGCCGGGCCGTACGAGCTCACCCTCGACGTCATTTTTTCGGAGCGACGGCACTTCGAGCTGTTCCGGGAGCGCGGCATCATCGATGCGGCGCTGGTCTCGCGGCTGTACGGGGTTTCTGCCTCTGACGTGCGGGGA
>Ga0315274_10011204_pt1 | contig 12853 bp, 15 predicted proteins | sample YL17G02_20_MG_FD_203700 | JGI IMG/M metagenome (GOLD analysis project Ga0315274, IMG submission 203700) | Sediment microbial communities from Yellowstone Lake, YNP, Wyoming, USA - YL17G02_20 | ecosystem: Environmental > Aquatic > Freshwater > Lake > Sediment | place: USA: Wyoming | collected... | reverse complement strand
CCCAGAAGGCATTCCGGGTCGTGGCCATCAAGGCGCTGGATGCCCAACTCAAAGCGGCCCGCCAAGGCCGCCCATTTGAACTGGGACGCCTCGTGAGCCTGACGGCGCCCGAGGATCACACCGTTGATTACGACCGCTCCATCCAGATGTTGGAGATGTCGGTCGACCAGCAGATCACGGTGGATGAGCGCGAGTTCCAGAATTACGTGCAGGATGTGTGGAACTGGTCGCGGGAATGGGCCTCGAACAGCATGGCCTACGTGAACCGCAACTCGCGCAACTACGGAAAACTTTCGGCCTTGGCGAACGGATAATTATGCCAATTCTTATTGATCGTGACGGTCGGATCATTTCCGGGCATCATCGGGCAAGAGCGCTGATGCTTAATGCGCCTCGTAAACCGAAGCCTCTGGCTCCCAACGAGATCATTTCCCCCAATGGAATAAGCCGAATCTTTTTCAAAAAGCCATGACACGACAAGAACTAGACGCGTGGAAGCGCGAGCAGGAGCGGAAGGCGGACAGCCTCTCCAGCCGTTACGATGGGCCGGGCGCCGAGACAGGCATGAACGCGGGCGGCACTAATCCCCGCCAGCGCCAACGCGAGCGCATCGCAGCGGAATATGGAAGACGTTTGGCTGACGTGGCAGGGCGGTGAGGGCACTAAGGCGGTTGCGGCAGCCCGCCTAGCGCCGCACATTCCTGATGATCCGACGGAAGCCGAAGTCTTGAGCCTGTTGGGTCACCTGACTTACGGAATCCTGTACTATTGCCTCGCTGATCGCCGGGCCAGCCAGCCTTTGGATATGTCCGGCTTCACCCGCTATCAGATCAAGGATGTGAAAGGCATCTGCTGGATATATGACATCATCCGTCAAACGGAATCGGGTACGGCCACGCTCTATATCCAAGGCCAGCCCTACTCGGTACCGTTGAATCAACTACCACAAGCCAGCGCCATCTGATGACCGCGCACGAATACGACAAGCGTAAACATTTCGGCATTCACATCCCGGATGACCCGACGGAGGCGGAGGTTGTTGATCTTTTGCGCCACCTATGTACGGCCTTTCGCTTGGATCAAAAGGTGGCCAACCAAGCGGAAGTGGATCGTACGCGTGGTACGCCGGGCGAGGCCGTGCCGAGAATTGAGATGAGCATGGGCGTTTACATTGTTTGGTACGACACGTCGGATGTGGAAATGCGGATACTGAGAGATCAGTCAACCGCTTATTTTTACAAAGGCCCGACGCTGGATTTTTTCCAGCATCTTACATGAACATCCCGGATGACCCGACGGAAGCTGACGTGCTCGCAGTGCTGGCCGCCTTGCATCTTGGTACCAAGGTGGAATGGGATACGTCATATCGTGGCGGCATGGCCATCAAGCATTCGACTTTCGTCACCTGCCTGCGCTGGGTGGATGGCTTTGTCCCAAGGCACTGGCGGCACGTGCGGTCGGTGCCGGAAGTCATTATTTACCAAACCCGTTCCCCAGTTTTCCGTTCTTAGTGCCGTATGATACGAATTATTCTCTATCGTCAGAGCGACACCGCCGAATGGACGGAAGGCGTTCTGCACACATTCAACGACGGCAAAGCCATCGTTGAAAATAAAGCTACGGGCGCCCTTAATCTGGTGCCGATCACCGAAGGCACCCTGAAATTCAAGGTGCTCACTGATGAATGGGTCAGGCAGCAGGTCGAGGCCCAGCAACGGGCACAGGCCCAGTCGGTCGTGGCGTCGCCCAACCTGCGTTTCCCCGGTGGGCGTTAACCGCTGTAAACAATAAACAATAAAAAACCAACATGCTAAGCGTCGAAATCAGTCAACGTGAAGTCACCAACTCCGGCCTCTACATCATGCGCTGGAAGGGCAACACCGGCCTTGCCCGCATCGTGGGCCAGCCGAGCACCGGCTTGAAGATCATTGCGCCCGAGGGCACGCCGGAATCTTACATGCGCGATCTGCCGAAGGACGGCGCGATTCCTCCCGACGCGCTGTTCAGCGAGCCGCTGGCCATTGTGGTCGTATAATCTGTCTGCCGGGCGCCCGCAAGGGTTCGGCACAGTCGTTGCATAGCTGTGTCGATTTCCACGCCCGGCAGACATTGAGCGCGTGGCGGAATTGGTAACGCAGGAGTTTCCCGTTACAAAGGCAGTTTGGTAGCCCGCTTAATCGCGGTACGATTGCCCTCTCCGGTGCCGGAAAAGACGGTTGTCGAAAGACCAAGTGTAAACAGGCTACAGCACGAGGGATTCGCGGACGAACGGCCCAACGCAAAAGCACCAACATGCAGGTTCGAGTCCTGCCGCGCTCACCACCATGAACATCGACGACGGCAACCCGCAGGATTACCTCGACTGGCTGGTCGTCCAGCAGACGTGCGAATGGTGCGGGGACACCATCCAGCACTATGCCCCTGACGGTCAACGGTTGGTGCCCAAGGCGGAGTGGCGCTGCTGGGTGGTCAAGCGGGGCGGTTACACCAGCAAGCACTGGAAGCACTGGCGCATCTGTCCCACGTGTAACACAAAAGACCTTGGTAGCTTTGGCAAATGGATGTTCCCGATCATCGCCGACGCCATGCCGCCCCTGTCGCTGGCGGCGCTCGTGGAGGTTCAGCCGATGAACGCGCCCGCCGGGGAGATCATGTACATGGATTACATCCACGGCCCGGATCGAAGGGAGGGTGTGTGCTGCCCCCGGAACATGCTACTGGAAATGCCCGCACTACGGGCTTACGCGGAGCGCCCGCTCGACGCAGCCAACTTTGTGACGCTCAACTACCGGATCACGGAGCAGGGCGTTGAACGCACGGTGAAGTCACCCAACGGAGTATTTAATTTGTGAATCCGCTCATTCAACGCCTCACAGAGTCCGACGCGCTGCGCACGGACAACGGCACGCCGCTGCCGGTCATCATCGAACAGCGTTCGGTGGATTACTGGAAGTGCCCGCACTGTAAACAGGAAATCCACGAGAAGCACACGTACGTCGAGGAAGGCATCGACTATCACTCGGACTGCAAGGGAGCCATCAAGTTTCCGCCCACGGACTGGTCAAAGATTGATCCGCAATGGCGCAAGCTCTTGGGCGGCCCGGCGTAGTTAGGGCGTGAGTGACCTTGATAATCCTGATGCCTTTGTCCGCAAGTTCGTGGATAAAGACCTTGGCGTTACCTTCCACATCCACAAGAGCGGTGACAACAATGTTTACGGCGGCAGCAAGTTTCGGCACGACTACATCGTGTACTCCGACGATAAGGAACCGGCTTACTGCGACATGAACAGTGCGCGGCGTGACTGTCCGGGCAAGGACGACACTACCAAATGTCCCGGTCATCCCACGCGCTCGTTTGAAGGCTATCTGCGGAAGCAAGGGGATCGCTGGCTCCCCTTCCGCAAGGAGGGCCGCCAACTGCCCGGTGAGTTTGAGCGTCCCGAGGAAGCCGCCTACGTGGTCTACCGGGAGATGCGCCGCGAGAGCGTAGCTGTCATCGTCAATACCCTGCTCGAAGCGGGAAGCCTACTGCACGAAGATTTGGAGTCACGGCTGCCTGCGCTGCTGGCCAAGTTTCCTGAGCAGACGGAAGATTCCATCCGGCTGCTGTCGACGTACGACCCCACGGATGCCAAATATCTCACATGGATTCTGATGCTCTTGCGGCGCGAGGGCGGCGGTCTGACCCCCGAGGCGGGCGAGCAGCTACGGCGCCATCTGGATCGCTACGAGGTTGTCAAACGCCTGCCTGACTTTACCGGCTCGCCGGACATCAACCAGTACCGGACGTTCGAGGACTTTCATCGCCAGATGGAGGCGTCGAGTAATCTGATGACCAAGAGCGAGCAGGAGCGGTCATACCGGCGATTGGCCACCTATCAGGATTACACGTTAGTCCAGATCATGACGGAGGCCGCCGCCAAGAAGTTCGCGCAGAACAGCGGCCTGTGCTTCGTCGGCGACATGTATGCCCGGCGGTACATTGTTCAGGAGCCGCCACTCTTTGGCGTGTTCAAGGAGAAGCAGCCGGTCGCCGCGCTGCATCCGGGCAGCGGTCAGTATCATAACATGAACAATCGCCAGCTAACGGGCGAGTTGTTCCGCGCCGTCATGAAACTGGTCAGGCGCTCCGGCCAGCCGCAGTTGATGGCATGGTACAATGCCAAGCTGGAAGCGGCGAAGGCGGAGTTGCAGAAGGCAAGGCTGGAGCGCTACCGCGCCCAGCGCCGCGCCCTGCTTCATGCCGACCGCTTTGTGGGAGGGGTGGCGCCGCTGGGAGATTACGAGGGCTATCAGATGTCCGCCGTGCGGCCCGGCAACGGCAGGGTCGCCGCACTGCTGCCGGAAGACCGGCTGGCGGAGCGCAGTCCCGTGCTGACGTTGACTGATGCGGAAGGCAACCTCGTGGCCCTCGTTGATCCCTTTGGCGGGAACGCCGTGAACGGCCAAGGCCAGCCGCTTGACATTCCAATGGCCCGTACAGCGCGGGGCGCCTTCGCGGGATTTATTGATGACATCGGGGATTCATGGGTGAAGGCGGCTAAAACGCCCGGTGTTTACAAACGGATATTTGGGGACATCGTGTCCAACATCCACGACAAGTTCATGGATGAGCGCACCCGAGCGGACGGTTACACTGATCCGCGCAGCGGCAAGCACATTCCGCCGGTGGCCCCGGCGCAGGCGGCGCTCCGCTGGGACGCTTTCAAACCCCGGATGCAACGGGCGCTCCTGCTGGGACTGCCACGGCTGCGTTTGCCCAGCCTCGGCATGGCGCGGGTGATGGGCTATCAGGGCAATGAGGTTGACCTGTTCGGTGAATCACTTGACTTTGCGGCGTCGGACAGCAGTGTATACAGAATGTTGAAAGCGACGAGTCCAAGGGGCATTGTCGGCAACCTGCTCGAAATGAAAGTTGGCGAGCAGGAGTTTGAAGTGCATACGGAGCCATATCGAGACGGCTGGCGCAGCGTGGCTTTTCTGCCCGGCGGCCAGCAGAAAGCGTCCGCGACCTGTTCAACCCGCGAAGGGGCCGAGGCTGATCTGGCGCAGCAGTTGCGCCCGCCTGCGCCCCAGTATGACCCGACGCGCACTTACGAGTCCGGGGAGGAACCATTGGATGAACCATCGGCTAACTTCACCCGCTTCTCGGCCATCATTGGCGCCGAGAACGAGAAGAATGAGAAGAAAGTGCTGACGCGCTTCAAGCGGGCGGTGCGCGGCTACATCAAGTGGGCGCACGAGGGCGACGAGCAGGGCGCCAGTTACGATGAGGCCGACCTTGCGCTGCTGAAGCAGGCGCAGACCTTTGCCGAGGCGGAAGCGATCTTGGCTCAGTACGAGAGCGAGCCGTCGTTCATGTACATGGTGCGCTCCGGCTACTTCGTTTGAGCCTTCTTGCGGGGAAGTTTGATGCGGGAGCACTTCTCGTCATTGAATGTAAACACCTGCTCTTTGCGGCGGATGCGCCGATAGCGCCGGGCGCCATCCTTGGGGGCAAAGATGACACGCAGCGCGGCGGCAATAGCCGCTTCGGCGCTGGGATAGTCCATGTGCGGCGCGTACGAATGCGACCAACTGAGGCCGTGAAAGATCGGGAAGTATTGGCCGTCCGGCAGGTTCACCCAGTAACGCTCGTGATGGCGGGTGCCCGAGCGCCACGAGGGATCATGCTCGATTTTAATTCGGACTTTCATGTTCTTTAGGTCATGGACTCAAAACTTAAACAGATCAGTTTGACGCCCAAACAGCGCAAGCTCGCGGAGAAGCATGGGACACCGGCGGAGTTTGCGCAAGCTGTATACAAGTGCGTGCCCGGTGACATCAGCATGGACGAAGCCCGCGCCGACGTGGATAAATATAGCTACGAGTGGAAGCTGGCAGGCATGTCGGTGGCCGAGCGCCGGATGCAGGCGGCAGAGGATGAAGTGAAGCGTTTGTCGACGCCGGACATGGATGCTGTTCGGCAGGTGCGGGCGCGGATGGCGCAGCAGCTTACGGCAGCTTCCCGGCGCGACGATCTGACGCTGCCTGAAGCACTTAAAATCTGGAACATGACACGGGAGTATTTAGATGGTGAACGCCCGCGCTCTCGCAAACGCCTTGTTGGAAGCTGATGAGGATTACGTCGGTGATCCGATGCAGTACGCCTTTGACACCGAGGAAAAAGACATCTGGTTGGTGCCCAAGGCGCATCCGTGGGTTCACGCGCTGCGCGGGCTGGGCTTCAAGCTCAAGCACAACGAGTACACCCCGCAGGGAGGCAAGCACACCGAGTTCTGGTCAGCCGAGCGCGATGTGGAAATGAAGTCGGGTGAACTTCTGCACATAACGGCTTCGGGTTATGACCAGCCAGAGATGCAGGGACAGGTGGGAGTTGGTATTGAAATTCCGAGGGAAGGCAACAGCAGTAACAGCATTTACGGCACCCGGCCTCTAAAGCCTGACGAAGTAGTAGCGGTGGTGGGTGACATCCTCAAAATCTTGCAGCGCACGGTGCGCAAATACGATTACAACTCGTATACCCGAGGGCTTGCGGAAACGGTAAACAGAGTGCTCAAGAAATATGAGTACTGGGAGAACGAACGGGATTAAACCAGCCGGTCAAGGTCACCTTCGTTCCAGAGATAGAGCATCCGATTGTTCTTGGAGCCGCCCGAGATGCCGATGCTGCTGGCCGGGGGCACCTTGGCGTTGTGGAGGGCAATGCCAAAGCGCACGTCCTTGGGGAAGGTGATAAGCAGGCGGTTCCAGTCTTGCCATGTAAAGCGCACGGCGTACTTCTTGATGAGTTCCTGCACGATGTCGCGCTTGCGCCGCAGGGTCATCATGTAAGCTTTGGGGTCAACGCCAGCATCGGGATCGACAGCGGGTTCAAACACTTCCTCGCTAAACATCATGCTCTCGTCATCTTCATCGCTTGGCCCGATAACGCACATATAGTAGGAATGGCCGAGTTGATTGGCCATTTTCTGACCTTCTGCCATATCGTATTCACTGAATTCCCCGATGCAGCCGACGTGGGTATGCAAGGAACCAACAACATCGCTCCCCGGAGGCGGCTCGGGAAATTCAACTTCGGCCACGTCGCCCCGCTCTAAATTGGTCGTTAACAGCTTCCCACTTTGATCGCGATAGAATGTGAGCGCTAGTTCCCAGCGTTCATCGCGCAGTTTGTGGGCGTTCAGCTTGAACCAGCGCTGCGCCATCTTTTGCAGTGACCCAAAGGGAAAGTCTTCCGTTTCCAAGAGTTTGTTTACAACCGCAGTGGCATTTTCGCCCACCGTGTAGTGCGCGAGGATCGGCTCGTTGCCCTCGGGTGCTGGCTCGAACAGGAACCACTGGCCCTTGGTGTAAAAGCGCCCATGCAGCTTGCCCTTGGCCGTCTTGATGAAGCCCAGCAGGCCGCCCTTGGGGCTGACCATCCGGCCTGCGTAGGGATAGAAGGTGTACTGGCGGTCATGGTAGCGAACGCCGGTAATGGGCTGGCCGATGATGTCGGAATCTTTCATAGGTCACGCTCCCGGCGCACGTCGACCGCGCCGTATTGGAGGTCAATTCCACGCTTGTCGCGCAGATACCAGATCGGATCGCGCTCATCCAACAAGCCTTCGAGGTAACCTTGGCGCCGGAGCCAGTCCATTGCCAAGGTCAGGTAATGGTCGCCGCTGCCGCCCTGCATCGGAGTGGTGTGAACCAGTTTGTCGTTGATGTAGATGGAGGCGGTGCAATACATGCCTCCGGCGCCCCGGCGCCACCAGCGGCGGCCCCGAATTTCGAGCTTCTTGATCGGCTCGCTGCGCCGCTCGACTTCTTGGTTGAGCATCGTCGTCGGATCATCGAGGGCTAGAATTTCAGGATTGCTGGCCAGTTCGGCAGCTAGGCGCTCGCGCTTGGTCTGGCGCTTGCGGATGGGGGCCATCTCGGGATCGTCGGCGCTCTCGACCATGTGCTCATCGTCGTTGAGTCCAATTTCAGTTAGCGGCGTGTCGCAGGTTTGGCAGATGTGATACTGCGGCATCTGGATTCCGCTGGGCAGCGCGTAATGCTTCAACGTGCAGTAGGCACCGCACATGGAGCAGAGTTCCTGACATTCACCCGCACGACCCATGTGGATGACGTGTTCCTTGGAAGGGGGATCGTCGATGCCTTCCTTGAGGAACAGATCGTCGGTATACGGATGGCCGCGCTCCGTGGTCTTGTTGGACATGTGCCAGTTGGCCCATTTCAGAAAGTCAAAGCTGTCAGCGGTAAATGAGGCGCCGTCACCTTGCGAGGAAAAGCCGCTGAAGCTGATGTCGATTCCGCCAAAGCCCATGTCTTCCAGTTCGGCTGTCCATTCCTCGTAAATGTGATCCCACCACTGGTAGTCAAAACCATCACTGCGATACCAGTCACGCGCTGTTTCTTTGGCGTCATCGTCAAGCTGGGCAAAGGGAATGTCGCCTCCTTCCTCGCCTTCCTCGTCGAAGGTGTAAACGTTGGCCTCCATCATCTCGTCCACTGACTCATCGGAGTTGAGCCAGTCCCACTCCCGTTCGAGCGCCTTGTAAATTTTGTGGTTGATCTTGACGCATTCCGCTTGGATCAACGCCTCGGCGGCATTCGCCAGATTGCCGGTTTCTTCGGTGTCAACTTCCTCTGGCATGTCGCCCATTTCCAGACTGAAGGTGGTGGTGTTCTCGTGAACGTAATGATGGTCGGTGCGCCTGACTTTCCCTGAAATGTAAATCTCAGGATGCTCGGCCAGCAGCCGCGCCAGACGGGTGTATTCCGGCAGGTAGGGCACTTTGGAAGCGACAAAAGTGTTTACAACTGCTTCAGGATCGTCGGGGTCAGGCAGCGGGACTTTTGGGCGCCGGGCTTCTTTCAAGCGGGGCTTGCGCACGCCCCGAGGCCATGTGGCCAGCCGTTGCAAGAACGCGCCGAGCAGGATGCTCATGTGCATTTCCTTGGCGGCAATCAACTGGTTGAAGTCGCGCTCACCGGTCTTGGGGTTGGGCTTGACCAAGACCAGTTCCCATTCACGGCCCCCGGTGCGTACGGGATCAGCCGGATCGAAAGCGTGGGAGTCGAAGTCAGGATGGTGTGGGCGTGTGCGCAGCCAAGCTTCCGAGCCGTCGCTGAGCTTCTTGACCCAGCGTTCCTCGTCAGGGCTGCGGTCGCCCCGGATAAAACCGTTGGTTGCCGCAAGGCGGGCGACGGGCGACTGGAGATGACTCTGGACATCGAACGATTTAGGATCGTCGAGGTCGTTTTCGATTAGCTTGCGGGCGTTGGCCACACTTTAATTACCATCCGTAGCGTTCGTCTGCACCGCGTCGGCGTGAAAGGCCATGAGCGCCATCTTGACCGCAAAGGTTTCTTGGGTACCGGGTGACGCAAACACGCTGGCTGTCCGGCGCTCGATGGTTTTGAAGTCGTTACTGGTGATCGCCTCGTGGCAGGCCGGGCACGCCAGCCAGCGCCAGCACTCGCGCACTTCACCGGTGGTCAGCCGGTGGGCGGCGTAGGTTACAATAGGCTGGTCGTGGGCGCAGAAGTCACACTGCGGGGTAGCCTTGCCTTTCCAGCGCATGTGCTTGGGAATCTTGGCGAGGTTCTTCCGGTAGACAGCGCGGTCAGCGTCGGTGATGGGACGACAGAGATACTGCTTCGGGCCGACGCTCTGAGTGCGCGTGGCGGTTTTCCCGCTGCCAAACATGTCCTCGGTGAGCTTGGTGGCTTCCATGTGTGTCTGCACCTGCTCCGGGGACATGGCCTCGGGACAATACTCCGTGGTGTAGCCGAGCTTTTGGCAGACGGCGGTGAGGGCGTCGAACATGGTGTCGCGCTCCCCGTGAATGCAGCGCAGCACCTTGTGGGTTGCGTCATGCCGCCAGATGCTCTGGTTGCGGGGAATGCCCCAAACGCCATTGTCGTTCAGGCGGCCAAGCCACGTTCTTGTCCATTCGATGTCGGAAGGTTGCGGTGTCCAATTCATGCCGCTAACGTATACGCGATACAGAATGCAGTCAACACCAAATTTTAAGCAGGCTCGCCCGGCCCGATTCGCCCGGTAATACCTTGCTTGTCCCAGTTAACTAGGATTTGGTCGTACCATGCGCGATGGTGTTTCAGGATGGCTTCAACCCGCTCATGTTCCTGCTCGGGCGACAGGCTGTCCGCCGCGCTGCGCTGCATGGCGTCATCGAGATCGCGGATGATGGCGCAGAAGTGTGCTTCGCTTTTTCCGAGCGCATCAGTGGGCGCTTCCTTGCCTCGCTGGTACCAAGCTTTGGCGACCGCGTTCCAGTTGTTGGCCCGGAGGGCGGGCTTGTTGCCGCTCATGAAATAGAGGTAGAGCGCGTGCTGGCTGCCGTCAGCGGCTTGGTACTGCTTTGTCCAGTAGTCGATGATGGGTCGTCCGTAGAGATGGGTGATGCCTTGCGCAAAGACAGCTTCAAATGCCAAGCGCTTGAGTTCACCTTCCAGCAGGCCATGCTCGTGGGCTTTCAGGACATCTGCGGGATCATCCGGGTCAGGCGCCGGATCGGGAACTGGTTCATCGAGCGCTTCATCGAGGTCTTCGTGTCCGGGGTCTGGGTCATCAACGATTCCGCGCAGCTTGCCGGTTTTGATGCGGTCTTCGAGAATTTTCAGCACGCGCTCAATCTGCTTGTTGTTGCGCTGGTAGCGGTGAGCGATGGGTGCCCACTTGAATGTTGGGTCAGGATTACCGGGGTCATTGTAGAGAGTGATGTCGTAGATAATGTCACCTTCGTTCTGTTCCCCGCCAAATCCGCGACGTTTGACCTCGATCATGTAATCGAGTTTTTCGGGCCAGCCCCGGAAGACTTTGAACCATGCTTCTTCCGTGCTTGAGCGTTCATAGTTCAGGCGCTTTAAGATGGTGGGCACGTTGAAGGCCGCATGGATGAACTCCGGGGAAGGATCGTCGATGTCTTCCGTCACGGTGCTAAACGGCAGTGTGCGCATGAACTCCAGCGTCTTGTCGGCGTCGGAGCCGTGGGCGAATACCGCATCCGGGTCGGTGTACTTGCAGATGGCGTCGACGGAGTTGTCGTCGTTGGGAAATTCGGTGTACTCGATGTCGTAGTCTTCCTTCTTCCATTCGTCGTAGCCTTGGCCTTGTTTCTTATTGTATACACCTTCCCCGTCGTAGGCGACATCATTCACGAGGACAGTGACGTGATCGAACATCTCGTAGTGGCTGCCGTACTCCACAAGATAGGAAGCGGGAATGCCATTTTCCGTAAGGAACCGTACGAGCGCGATGGCGAAGTTGCCGCAGTCACCGGATTTGAATTCGTGTCCGAAGTGCGCGGTGGTGGCTTTGATGAGATTCAGGATTCTGGGGTCGGCTTGCGCTTCATCCAACGGCACGTCGCGCATGAAGCCTTTGATGGCCGAGTTGTAGCGCATGTTCGTCACCCGGATGATGCGCAGAATCTTGTCAACGCAGGCGTTGTAGTCGGCATCGTTGGCGTACTGGGATGCCTCATCGGCTTCGATGAACAGGTAGTACAGTTTTTCGTTGCTCTCTAGGTTCTGGCTGATGGCGTAGCGGTCGGCGGCCTGCTGGGAAAGAATGTTGTACTCGATCAGCGGCGCGAAAAACTCTGTCCAGTCCATTTTGTCGCTGACGAATTCGGATTCTTGAACGGGATAGTCCTGCCAGTCGCCGGGGAACATTTCGCCTGCCTTGTTGTTGAGGGCGGAGACAAGCCAGTCGTATTCCTCGCTGCCGTTTGCGTAATGGAAGTCTTCTCCCCACTTGTGCGCGATCTCGCCAACCAGTTGATCCGCTGCTTCAGCGTTGTTGATGCCACGGCGCTCTACCTGTAGCACGAAGTCATCTTCGGCGCGTGAGATTACGGAATCGAGCTTCCACTGGGCGGTCTGTTCCGTCTTCTCGACGTGCTGGGCAAAGCGCTCGACGTTCTGCTCCGGGTCATCGGGATCAGTGGCTTCGACCGATTCGTCGACTTCTTCGTCTGGAGCCGCTGCGGGTTTATCAAAAAAGCCGAGGACATCTTCGAGTTCATTGACCGGTATTGTATCTTCTGTTGGTTCAATCCAGTTTTGGGGAGTTCCAAAAGCGGCTCGACTGGTGACTGTCGCTTGGGGTGCGGCGGCATTGACTTCGACGCGCCAGACACGCGAGCCGATGACCTTCTCCCAGTGTTCACGGTTGAGATGTTTGTAAACGACTGACTTGAAACCCAGCCGCGCCATGATGGCAGGCAGATCGAGCGCAGCGGTGTGTCGTTCAATGTTTACACTTGGATCATCGGGGTCGACTTCATTCTCCGGCAGCCATGTGCTGTGCGGCTCACTTGGCCAGCCGGTGGTGTTGCGCTTGAATGCCTCCCACGAGTGCGGGGTCAGTTGGGACTTGGGTATGCCGATCTGAAACCAGACGTGCTCGTTGTTGGGGCCAGTCTGACCGGTCTTGATGTGGAACTGGGTGATGCCCAGTTCGCCCATGAACTTCTCAAGCTGCTCGCGAAAGAAGTCAGCCTTCAGCAGCGTCTCGTCATCGCCGTGCATTGTGGCCCAGTAGGCGCCGCCGCTCAAGATCACCCACTTGCCCCAGTGCTCGATCCGGTTGACGAACATGCCGTATTTCTGGATGTCGTGCGTGATGTCCTGAACGTCGTGAATCTGGTTCAGGTAGGTTTCGGGGTTGGCCTCGGGTTCGTCGACAGATTCGGCAACGCGTCGGGGTTTTGCGAGTCGGTAGCCCTTAACAACATCGTAAACAATTCCAACTGGTTCACTGCCTGCAATCACACCGTCAGGTGCGTCAGGTATCGCTTCTGGGATGATCCAGACACTACGCCATGTCT
>Ga0315274_10011203_pt1 | contig 12853 bp, 12 predicted proteins | sample YL17G02_20_MG_FD_203700 | JGI IMG/M metagenome (GOLD analysis project Ga0315274, IMG submission 203700) | Sediment microbial communities from Yellowstone Lake, YNP, Wyoming, USA - YL17G02_20 | ecosystem: Environmental > Aquatic > Freshwater > Lake > Sediment | place: USA: Wyoming | collected... | reverse complement strand
TTCTGAATCAGCTCTCTTACGTCGACCTCGTGCCTAAAATAAAATGTCCTACCCTGCTTATCATTTCCGATGGCGGTTTAGTAACGGCGGAAACCGCGGAACACGCGTCCCGACTGTGGAAAAGTAGGCGGCCTTTTAAGTCGGTCCGGATTAAGGGCGCTGGTCACAACATCCGCCGTGAGCAGTTCGAGGCGTTTAAAGACGCTCTTTTCAGCTTCCTGAAAACCTGTTGAAAAAAATGGTTCTGTTCGGTTTTGGTTGTTCATGTCATATCCGACCTTACTTTTTTGCCTCACCCCCTGGCCCCCTCTCCAAACACAGCAACGGATAGTTTCTAGTTATTCCGTTTGGAGAGGGGGGAGAGATTTTGAGAGGGGGCAGAGCCCCCTCTCTATCACACTCCCCTCTCCAGCCAGACAAAACGAAGGCTTTTAAGGAGCTATTGGCTGGAGAGGGGTAAGGGGTGAGGCAAGCACCGCAACCAAATGTAAACGGAACCAAAAAAATTAAGAGTGCTACCCCTTCTCCCTTCCCTCTTTACACTCCTTTTTCTCCGGCCCCGGCTGCCAGTTCGCGCAGCACGCCGGCTTGACGGCGTGGATGGCACAGGTACTGATTCCCTCATCAAACTTTAGAAAGGCACAGGCGCCGTCTACGTGACGTATCAGACGGTATTCCGAGTACTGCCACCGCGAATCGTCATAGAGTTTCTCCCAGTCGTTTACCGTAATCCCCAGGTAAGCCACAATCCGGTCTATGTCCATCGGAGTAACGAAAGCCTGGTGCTTCATGCAGCAGACGCCGCAGCGCCGGCATTCCATGACCTCCGCCTCTTTTTTCGGAATAGTTGATTTGTTCTTGGCTCGACTCATCTTAAAACCGCTTTTTCAGTTTCTCGCAGGCCGATTCCGGCGGCAGGATGCAGATGTTCTCGTCCTGCAGTATCTGGTAGTAAAACTGGTCGCTCGTCTCGATGGGCGAATACAGCAGCATGCCTCTGGGAGTTATCCGGGCGTGCGCCCAGAACTGATTTTTATCGAACCCGGAATATGTGCTCATGTTGAAGCTGACAAGATTCAGCTCGTCGATATAATCGAAAACTTTAAGCAGGCCGGCGGAAAAATCACGCAGGTCGGTCTCGGTCAGCTCCGCGATGGAAGCCTTACCCGGAAAAACCGCCAGCGTATCGGAGAGGCGTCCCCTGGGCACGAAGCCCGTCAGCCACTCCGTATTCCCGGTCTTACCGACGTACCTTTCGCCCGTCTTTTTCTCCTGCTCGAGCAGGTCGCTCCAGTAGTTCGTCCCCTTTTCTTTATAATATTTTTCCGAAGCCTCTAATATCTGTTTCTGGTAGGTCGTCGGGTAATAGCCGGCATTGCCCTGGAGGTGCGGGTGGACGAGGCTGCCGCCGGACGGCGGCATATAGTTCCAGGCTATGAAATGGTATTTCGCCGCGGGGTCGGCCATCTGGACGCTTTTGATGTATGATTGCGCCGCGGTTAGGGCGTTATGCACCGTCTCGATGTCGAATTCTTTCAGGGGAATAAAATGCCGGTCGGATATCACCACGACCACTCCGTAAACGTCGTAAGGGCCAGCGTTCGGGAAAGCTATAGCTTTACCCTGGCGAATGGTGCCCCCGAGGATAAGGTCGGGTGGGAATCCGGGCGTTATTTGTTCCACGAGCGGCAGGCAGAACGGGCAGGTCAACTCTTGAGACCTTTTTTCCAGTGCGGCCAGGTCCGGCTTGATAATGCGTTCCACCGAATACTGGACGATGCGGCAGGTCCGCCCGGTCAGCGGGTCGGCGCGGAACTCCAGCGGTATTTCCGACTCTGCAAACTGACCGGAACTGTCGCGTTTCATTATCCGCGAGGGCAATATCTCGCGTTTGAACTCGATTGGGCTGAATTTGGCTGATTTCATTAAATATCGTATTTCCTGATGTCATTCTGACCCCGATGCCATCGGGGGAAGAATCCGTCATCAAGAGGCAACGGATTCTTCGTCGTCCCGACTTTTTCGTGACTCCTCAGAATGACATTTAGTATTTCCCCAACCCTATTTAACGATGCTGCTTATCTGCTTGAACTTATCGCCTTTAGCTACCTTGAGCAGTTCGAACAGCGCCATCTCGGTGGTAGTGGGGCTGATGCCCGCCGCGCCCATCTTGAAAAGCGTCACCAGCTTATTCTCCGGGTCTCGGGAGGAAACGCCGTCGCTGACCACCTGCACTTCGTAGCCCGTCCGCGCCAGTGCCATCGCCGTCTGGTAGACGCAGATGTGCGCTTCAATGCCGGCGATTAATACCTGCTGGCGCTTTAGTGCCCCCAGCACCTCCCCGAACGACGCCGAGTCGCAGCAGCTGAAGCAGGCCTTTTCTACCGGCTTGATGTCCGGAATGAGCTCTTTTATCTCCGGTATGGTCGGGCCCAGCCCCCTGGGGTACTGCTCGGTGAGGATTATCGGAATCTCCAGCACCTGTATTCCCTTGATGAGTTTCACCACGTTGCGCAGGAGCTTTTCCTTATCGTGCATGACGGGGAATAGCCTCTCCTGGAAGTCGATAAGCAGCAGCACGGTATTTTCAATGTTGAGTGCCGACGGCGCATTCATTGTTTATTACCTCTTTATTCTGTCATTCTGACACCGATGCAATCGGGGGAAGAATCCGTATCAGTCCAACGTTTTAAGTATAAATTCTGATAAGGTGCGTGTCAAAACGGGACGGCACGGGGGAATTTCCCCGCTTGTGTGATAGAGGCTGTTCCGGGATTCTACACTGGATTAAATTAACGCTCCACCCTATACCGGCCGTAAAGTCCCCGCGAAGACCTGCCACGCCAGGGCGGACTTCGCTATCAGGCTCAGCAGGATATATACTCTCTCGCCGAAAAGGTAGTCGCGCCACGGTCCCACTTTCTTGTATTGCAGCACCATGTTGAGCGCGAAGCTGAAGAAAAACACGAAGAGCGTCGGCAGGATAACGTAGACGAAACCCGGCACTCCCCCTTCGGCTTTAGCCAGCGAGCCGAAGAAGTAGATGGCGATGGCTACCCACGGCGCCACTCCGGCGATGCAGCCGACGACATAGGATGTCCAGTTCGTTTTCTGTGTCGTCTGGTTGTGCACTTCCATAATCAGGCCGCAGAGGTTCATCACGCCGGTCAGGACGAAAGCCATGAGAAGCGCGCCGAGGTCGTACACGCCGCACAGCATTCCTATCAGCACTATCATCAGGGAGGCGCTTAGCGAATACTCGAACCAGCGGGCGTAGTTGATGCCCTTCTTCAGGTTGTTCACGTACCACCCGAATGTCCCCGGCGAAGCGATGGTGAAATGGGCGGCGGCGGATATCAGCAGGAATACTGCCACCATGATGCCGAAGGGCAGATTAACGAGTACGTTTGTCTCCGGCCAGAGCTTGCCCATTGACTGGTTGAAGGTCAGGAATGACGTCGTTATCGGTAATTTGAAGTCGTTGGTCAGGAGAATGATAAGTAACGCCTGGACGAGGTGCAGAAAGCCCATGAACATGTTGTAGAGACGCAGTCGATTGAATTGTGGCTCGTAACTCATCGGTACCCTCCTTCCGACGGGAAACTACTCTGTAACCTCATTGTATATACGGAATATTAAAATAGTCAATATACCCCACGACCTGAACGGGAGTCCAGGCCCTATTTACCCAACCCTTTTCCCACAGTTGTCATTGCGAGGAGCGCAGCGACGCGGCAATCTCTATTACCAGCACTGGAGATAACTTCGAGACTTTAGTTAGTCTATCGTTTCCTTTTCCAGACCGTGCCCTGCGGGGTATCTCACAAAGAAATACCAAGTTTCTTCATAAAGCTATCAAGTTCCTTCATAAGGCTATCAAGAGATTCTTCAGACTGAATATGTTTAATTATTGCGTTTGCTTTTGCCTTTGTATCTTCCAAGGTGACCCCAAGTTCAGCTAGTTTATTCCGTATCTCGTCAGCTCGTTGCCAGTTCTTTTCTTCCCGGCATTTTATGCGCTCTTCAGCAAGACGATTGATACGAGAATTAACCACGTCAGTTCTGTATGAAACGCTTGCGGTAGTTTTCCATAAAATAGTGACTGAGGCTTCCACATGGATGTTTTTTGGAATTTTGAGGCCTAGCACCTTTCGAGCTAGAGATACGAGAGTATTTTGAGCATTGTTTAAAATAATACCCTTATCCGCAGCTAGGTTAATATCTCGCGCTAGGTCAAAGAGAACAGCTAACGCTTGTGGTGTATTGAAGTCATCATCCATTGCCTCCATAAACTTTTGCTTATAAGGTTCGGCATCAAATGGAGTTACTGTTCCGTTTGCTTCATATCTAGAAGCCGTACGCTGTAATCTTTCCGCGCCGCTCTGCGCCGCTTCGATGGCTTCCTGAGTATAAGTCAGCGGGCTGCGGTAGTAAGAACTAAGGATAAAGACCCGCAATCCGTCGGCGGTGTATATTTTCAGGGCATCACGTATGGTTATCAAATTGCCCAGGCTCTTGCTCATCTTTTCCGCGCCCATCTGCATCAGGCCGTTATGCATCCAGTATTGCACGAACGGTTTTTTACCCGTGTAGCTCTCCGACTGCGCGATTTCGTTTTCATGGTGGGGAAAGACCACGTCCTGTCCCCCGCCGTGGATGTCTATCTGTTCGCCCAAGAATTTAATCGACATCGCGCTGCACTCGATATGCCAGCCCGGCCGGCCTTTTCCCCACGGGCTGTCCCAGGAGGGTTCGCCCGGCTTGGCTTCCTTCCAGAGGGCGAAGTCCATGGGGTCTTCCTTTTCCTCCGATGCTTCGACACGCGTCCCGGCCATCATCTGCTCCGGATTGCGCTTGGACAGCTTGCCGTAGTCGGACATCTTTCTCACCCGGAAGTAAACATTGCCCCCCACCGCGTAGGCGAAACCCTTATCAATCAGCCCCCGGGTCATGGTGACAATTTCCGGGATGGTCTCCGTGGCTTTCGGGGTATGGTGCGGCCGGAGAATATTCAGGGCATCCATGTCCTCGAAATATCTCTGGGTGTACTTTTCCGTGAGCTCTTTGACCGTAATGCCGAGTCGGTTGGCATGGTTGATGATGTTGTCCTCAACATCGGTAACGTTTTCGACGTGTTTTACTTTGTACCCGCGGAACTCCAGGTAGCGGCGGACGACGTCGAAAATGATGTAGCTCATGGCATGTCCGATATGCGAATCGGCGTAGGGATTGATGCCGCAGACATACATCGTCACCGTATCGCCATGAGGCTTTAACTCCTCTTTTTTACCGGATAACGTGTCAGTTATTTTCATCTTTTCCGCTTTCTATCAGAGCTACGGCGTAAGCCGCGATTCCCTTCTCCTGCCCGATGAAGCCCAGTCCGTTATTGGTGCTGGCCTTGACGCTGACCTTATCGATGTTAACGCCCAGCACCTGGCAAAGCGTCTGGCGCATATCATCGATGTACTCACGGAGCCGTGGCTTTTCCGCCACCACCGTGGCATCGACATTGCCCACCCGATATCCCTCCCATTCCAGCTTTTCCACTACCTGGTCGAGCAAAACGAGACTGGAAATGCCTTCATATTCCGGCTGGCCGGGCGGGAAATGCTGCCCGATATCACCCAGCGCCGCCGCCCCCAGCAGTGCTTCCATGACGGCGTGGGTGAGGACATCGGCATCGCTCCAGCCTTCCAGTCCTTTAGAAAAGGGTATCTCTACCCCTCCCAGCACCAGTTTCCTCCCCGCGACGAGGGGATGTACGTCATAGCCGATACCGATACGCATGTTGCCGCTCATATTATTTCAATAACGCTTCCGCCACGGCGAGGTCATCAGGGGCGGTTATTTTAATATTATCATAAGAGCCCATGTAGAGCTTAACTTTATAGCCGGCTTTCTCCACCAGCGCGGCATCGTCGGTAACGTCTCCGGTGGTGAATTTATAGGTATTTTTTATGACATCATAGCGGAACACCTGCGGCGTCTGGACGGCCCTTAGATTTTGACGTGGGAGCGTCTGGCGCACTATCTCGTCGTCTTTCACGAGCTTGATAGTGTCGATTACCGGCACGGCCGCTATAGCGGCCCCGGTCTCTTTAGCCGCCTCCAGTCCCCGTTCGATAATGTCGACGGTCACCAGCGGTCGCGCGCCGTCATGGATGACTACCCAGGCGCCTTCCTTGAGTCTTTTCAGACCCTCCGCCACGGAGTCCTGCCGCCTTTTCCCCCCGAGGCAGATGTCCTTCACCTTTTCCCAGGACTTTTCCCCCGCCACCATCCGGCGGCAATCCTCGATGTTTTTGGAGTGCATGACGACAATAATATGGTCGATTTTCTTACAGCTCTGAAAGGTATCCAGCACGCGCGCCAGCACCGGGCGGCCGCCCAGCGGGGCGAACATTTTATCAACGCCGTTCATGCGCTGGCTGTCCCCCGCCGCCACGATTATCGCCGCGACTTTTCCTTCACTCATATTCAATCCTTACTATCTATATGTCATTCCCGCCCCGTATCGGAGTACGGGGTAAACTCCAGCGGGAATCCAGCCCCCTTGTAAATTTCCTCGCCCCACTGCGGGAGAGGACTAAGGTGAGGGGGACTTTCCATCACCCCGGGACTTCACCCTCACCTAACCTCTCCCCTCAAGGGAGAGGAATTTTAGCGTTTCGGCTGTCCCCCGCCGCCACGATGATGGCAGAGACTTTTTCACTACGCATTATTCTTAACCCATTCCAAACGCTTCTTTCCCTCAACAGTGAGTTGATAAGTTGCTCTGTCTATCCTATTCACCCAACCATGTTTTATATAATTACTTAAGCATCCTCGAACAGTATGCTGGTATTTTGGTCTAGGACCATATCTGATGTCTTCATCAAGTAATTTTGGTTTTATTAGATCAGTACCATCTTTTTTTATGTTTTGGTAGTCTTCCTCTATACGTATATAAATATCCTGCAACGTAGCTTGGTGACCGCTGCAATTCTCTAATGTCCCAAGTATGAGCCACTGCCAAGATATGTATTCTTCCACTGTCATATTTCCTCCTCCTTTTCCTTCCCTCCCCCTACCAGCCCCTTAAATACCGCCTCCCGCAACGTGCCCGCTATGATTATCTCCATATCCTTCGGGGGATTAATTTTCGCCCCGGTTTTAGGAATAATGCACCTTTTAAAGCCCAGTCGCGTCACTTCATTAAGTCTCCGGTCCATCTGGGCGGCGGGGCGCAACTCACCGCTTAAGCCCACCTCCCCAACCGCCGCCGTCTGCGGGGCTACCTCTGCATCGCGGTAACTGGAGGCAATCGCTAAAGCCATGCCCAGGTCCGCCGCCGGCTCGCCCACTTTCAGCCCGCCGGTAACGTTGACGATGATATCCTGGCTGCCCAGCTTTAGCCCCACACGCCGGGAAAGTACCGCCGTCACCAGGAGCAGGCGGTTAAAGTCCACACCATTGGCGGTGCGCCGCGGCTGCCCGAAACTGTTGGGTGTTGTCAAAGCCTGTATCTCTACTAAAAGCGGTCGGCTCCCCTCGATGACCGGCACCACCGCCGACCCTACGGTTTCCGTGCCGCGCTGGGATAAAAACGCCAGCGAGGGGTTGCCCACCTCCACCATGCCCTCCTCTTTCATCTCGAAAACGCCCACCTCGTTGGTGGAGCCGAAGCGGTTCTTCACGCAGCGCAGCAGCCGGTAGGCGCTGAAAGGCTCGCCTTCGAGGTAAAGAACCACATCGACGATATGTTCCAGGACGCGCGGCCCGGCGATAGCGCCTTCCTTGGTGACGTGTCCGCTGATAAAGACGGGCACGCCGCGCAGCTTGGCCCACTGCATCAACCTCATAGTGCAGTCCCGCACCTGGCTGATGCTGCCCGCCGCCGATTCCGCCCCGGGTATATAGACCGTCTGTATGGAGTCGATAACCACCAGCGCCGGCGATGTCTGTTCCACCTGGGCAATCACCGCGTCGAGGTCGGTCTCCGCCATGATGAAAAGCCCCCCGCCATCCAGCCCCAAACGCTCGGACCGGAGCTTTATCTGGTGCACCGTTTCTTCGCCGGTGACATAGACCACGCGGCGGCGCTCGTTAGCCATGGACGCCGCAGCCTGGAGCAATAGCGTTGATTTGCCAATGCCGGGGTCGCCGCTTATCAGCACCAGCGAGCCGGCTACCAGCCCGCCGCCGAGGACACGGTTGAACTCATCAAGGGGTAAAGGGGAGCGGTCGGCGGCTTCGATAGTTACTTCCGAAAGCTCCTGCGGGAGGGACGGCTGACCGGAGGGGCGTAAAGGGGAAACCTCGGCTCTGACCGTCATCTCGGTAAAGCTGTTCCACTGCTGGCAGTCCGGGCAGCGCCCGAGCCATTTCAGGCTCTCCTTGCCGCACTCTTTACAAACGTAAACGACTTTAGAGGAGGATTTGCTCACAGAAAGACTTTACTAGATTTAAAGTATTTAGGCAAGGGGAGCGCGCACTGTCATTGCGAGCCATCCCGACCGCAGTCGGGAGGCGCGGCAATCTCCCATAATGGAATTAATGGTTTTTACGGATTGCTTCGCTACGCTCGCAATGACAACAAAGAAAGAGGGGCTTGCGTCCCTCTCTAGAAACTCAAATTAGAGTAATATAGTAAAGTGTAGTATTGACCCTAATATTCTATAATAGCGATTACCTCGCCGGGTTTTACTACCTGGTCCTCTTTAACGCCCACCTCGGTTACCGTGCCGTCCACCGGTGATAGTATCGGGTTTTCCATTTTCATGGACTCCAGCACGCAGAGCACATCACCATCTTTGACTTTATCGCCGGCTTTCACTTCCACGCTGATAATTTTGCCCGCGATAGGAACTTCTACCGTTTCCCTGGCCAATTCTCAAGCTCCTTTCCCGGTACACTCTAAAAATATTAAGAGCGGTGGAGTTTTTTACTGCCACCGCCCTATTATACTAAAAGTCGGTTTTATAAGTCACTCTTCTGAAATGCGTCCTACTTTGCGCCGGCGCCTACCGCCACATTCGGCAGCGAGAAGTTGTCCTTGGATTCGATAAAGATTTCATCATCCTTCACGTCAACCACTACCTCGGAAACGTAGTAGTTCTCCGTGATGCGGAACTCGTCACTGGTCTTAATTTTCTTTTTAGGCGCATCCCTTTTTGCTTCTTCTAACAGCTCTTTTATAATCTTTTCAATATCGTATTTGATACTTTCCGAGGAATAGACATTGATGGCGTCCCCCGAGCTCTCGGTCAGGAGAATTTCAGGGACAATTCTGTATTTGTCCTCCTCTTTCTCCGCCGCGCGTTTATCGGGAATGGCTTTTATCGCTTTGAGGGCATCATCGATAATCTCACGGTTCTTAACGGCAGCTTTTGCCTCGTAAACTCTCTTAAAGATTTTTAAATCGCCCCGCAGCACCGCCTCGGAAAGCTTGTCTTCAATCACATCCTGAATAACACGTCGCAGCGGACGGGCGCCATATTCCTCGCTATATCCCTTTTCACCCAGGAAATCCTTGGCGGCATTGGTTACCTCCAGCTTGGTTTCCTTCTCCGCCAGCTGCTTGCTAACGTTCGCCAGCATCATGTCGACTATCGCCCGTATTTGCTCCTTGGTAAGAGTGTGGAAAACGATGATATCATCCATGCGGTTCAGAAACTCGGGGCGGAAACCGTACTTCGGCTCTTTCAACTCTTTAAGGAGATTATCCTTCATTTTCTGGTAGGACTGCTCCCGTGTTTTAGCCTCTTCGCTGCGCTGCGCAAAACCGAGTGTCGTACCCTTCCGGATGGTTTCAGAGCCGATATTGCTGGTCATGATAATAATGCTGTTGCGGAAATCTACCCGGCGCCCTTTGGCATCGGTCAGGTGGCCGTCATCGAAAATCTGGAGAAGCAGGTTAAACACATCCGGGTGGGCTTTCTCAATTTCATCTAGGAGAATACAGCTGTAAGACTTGCGTCGCACCGCCTCGGTAAGCTGCCCGCCCTCTTCGTAGCCCACGTATCCCGGGGGCGCCCCGACCAAACGGGAAACGGCAAATTTCTCCATGAACTCGGACATATCTATCCGTATCAGCGCATCCTCGCTGCCGAACATGAACTCGGCAAGGGTCCTTGCCATCTCGGTCTTACCCACACCCGTCGGCCCGAGGAAGAGAAAAACCCCCATAGGCCTTCTTACATCTTTAATACCAGCCCGCGCGCGCCTGACTGCTTTGGAAATAGCGTTCACGGCCTCTTCCTGGCCGGCAATACGCTTGTGCAGGACCTCTTCCATGTTAAGGAGTCGGCTCGCCTCGTCGTCGGCAAGCTGGACCATCGGTACGCCGGTCCACATGCTCACCACTTCGGCGATGTCTTCCTTCGTAACGATTACGTCTTCCTGCTCCTGCTCGCTCCGCCACTCGGCTTCCAGCTGCTTTATCTTTTCTTCGTTCTGAAGCTCCTGTTCCCTCAGTTCAGCGGCGTAATCATATTGCTGCGTAGCCAGGGCGGCATCTTTATCCTTACGTATAATATCCTGCTTTTCCTTGGTCTGCTTTAAGGAAACAGGCATCATACTGTGCTGAATCCGCACTCTTGAAGCCGCCTCGTCAATCAGGTCGATGGCTTTATCCGGCATGAAGCGGTCGGGTATATAACGCGCTGCCAGAGTCGCCGCCGCGCTCAAAGCCTCTTCGCTGATTTTCAGCCGGTGGTGCTCCTCGTATCTTTCCCTGATACCCCGTAGAATCTGCAGGGTCTCATCAATGGAAGGTTCCTCCACCAGTACCGGCTGGAAACGGCGTTCCAGGCCCGCGTCACGCTCTACATGCTTGCGGTAGTCATCGAGGGTGGTGGCGCCGATACATTGGAGTTCGCCGCGCGCCAGTGAAGGCTTAAGGATATTGGCGGCATCCACCGCGCCCTCGGCGGCGCCGGCGCCCACCATGGTATGAAATTCATCGATAAATATAATGCAGTTACCGGCGGTCTTTATTTCGTCGATAATTTTCTTGAGCCGCTCTTCAAATTCGCCGCGATACTTCGTCCCGGCTACCAGCGAACCCATGTCCAGAGCGATAAGTCGCTTATCCTCGAGAGTCTCCGGGACAAGGCCGGCAACGATTTGCTGGGCCAGCCCCTCAACGATAGCGGTCTTGCCCACGCCCGGTTCCCCGATAAGGGCGGGGTTATTCTTGGTACGCCGACTGAGTATCTGGATGACCCGCTCTATCTCTTTATGCCGTCCGATGATGGGGTCCAGTTTCTTTTTACGGGCGGCTTCCGTAAGGTCGGTGCCAAGCTGGTCTAGCGCGGGTGTTTTGCTGGAACTGCGGGTGAGCCTGGCTTTGGGCGTGCCCTGAGTTAAAATATGGATAACTTCGGAGCGGGCTCTTTCCAGGGTGATGCCGAAGCTATCCAGCACGCTTGACGCCACACCTTCTCCCTCACGAAGCAGACCCAGCAGCAGGTGCTCGGTCCCGATATAGTTATGGCCCATCTGGCGGGCTTCATCAATAGCGAGTTCGATGACTTTTTTAGCCCTGGGAGTCAGGCCGGTCTCACCGGTGCCCGGTTTCTCACCGCGCCCGATGATGAATTCTACCGCCGAGCGCACCTTGCTCAGGCCGATGCCCAGATTGGTAAGTACTTTGGCAGCCACACCCTCTTCCTCACGCACCAGACCGAGTAAAATATGCTCGGTGCCGATATAGCTGTGGTTAAGGTTGCGTGCCTCTTCCTGGGCTATCGTGAGGACGCGGCGGGCTCTTTCAGAGAATTTCTCAAACCTGCTGGCCATATCCACTCCCGGAACTACTGTATCCTGTAGAAGACCACTCTATTTTTAATATTATAATATAGAAGCTGGTAAAGCAAGAGGGATAACTACCCTGGCCCTGTATAGCAATAACAGGCTATCAAGGGAAGAAAAGAAAAGTCTCCTGGCAGTGGCATATTTTCCGCAAAGGGTTGTCCCCTCAGTATCGTCTGCGCTGGGGCGTTTCACTTCCGTGTTCGGGATGGGAACGGGTGGTGCCACCTCGCTCTAACCACCAAGAGACTTATCTCTAACCTGATACTATACAGTTGTTAATGACCTATTTTCAAGTTACAAAGATATTTTAGCACATTATCCAGCATAAGAAAAGACCCAAACCTAAATATTTTATATATAGAGCGTTAAATTTATATATATTTTCCACGGAAACAAATGAGTGCCCGTACTATATCGCCCTTGACAAGCCCGAAAACAAGTGATAGTTTATTGGAGGGCTTTTCCAGCGAGGCTGTTTTTACCGTATACTCTTCCGTACCGATGCGTGGATTGCAGCCCTATGAATAAAATGAGGTGACAATATGAGTATTGAACTGATTCACATTGGATTCGGCAACATACTGGCAATGAGTCGGGCCATAGCCATAGCCTCGCCAAATTCCGCCCCTACCAAACGCATTATCCACGACGGCAGAAACAACGGCAAAGTAATCGATATGACCAGCGGCAGGAGGACCAAGGCCGTTATCTTCACGGATAGCGGCCATATTGTATTGGCGGCTCTCGCGCCGGAAACCATCGCCAGCCGTCTTCAGGCCAGCCGTACGGGCATCCCGCCGAAGCAAGAACAAAGTGATAGTACCGATGAGCCGTGACAATCGTTCGCCGCTCAGCCCGCCGCCAAAACCGCTGCTTATTGTCCTCTCCGGCCTCTCGGGGGTCGGCAAAGACACGGTTTTAGCCGGGCTCCGGCAATCTGGACTCCCCGTTGAAATCAGCGTATCCGCCACCACCCGCGCCCGCCGCCCCGGCGAAAAGGACGGGCTCGACTATTATTTCGTCTCCGGCGAGAAGTTCCAGGAAATGATTGATG
>Ga0315274_10011202_pt1 | contig 12854 bp, 11 predicted proteins | sample YL17G02_20_MG_FD_203700 | JGI IMG/M metagenome (GOLD analysis project Ga0315274, IMG submission 203700) | Sediment microbial communities from Yellowstone Lake, YNP, Wyoming, USA - YL17G02_20 | ecosystem: Environmental > Aquatic > Freshwater > Lake > Sediment | place: USA: Wyoming | collected... | reverse complement strand
AAAGTCTTTCCACTCGTCCTTTGCAGCAAGCCAGATTTCAAAGATCTTCTCAAAGTCCGGCACAGAGAAATGTAAAATACCGCCGGGTCGAAGGACTCGTTTCACCTCAAGGAAGATTTTAGGCTCCTCAGCAAAGCTTAAATGTTCTAGGAGCGAATCTGCCAAAACTTCATCTACGCTCGAATCACGAAACGGCAGATTGAAGATGTCAAAGTTGTAGATCTCGATACCTTCTGGAAATTCCTGCAAAGGGTAACGGGCTTTCAGTCCCTCTATACTATCCAAATCAACATTAATGTAACCGGGCAATGGACGTGCCCCACAACCCAGGTTCAACTTAATCTCTGCTGCAAAGTCTTGAGACTTTACCTCTCCCACCGGCGAACCCCTTTAAGTAATTCAATTGTTTCGCTTATCCCTTGCTCCAAGTTGCCCTGGAATTCGAACCCCAGACTTCTGAAGCGGTTATTGGATACATGATAAGATAATTGATTCATTATCTCCGTATCAACGTACTGAACGGATAGATCCTGCACATAGAGAGAGATGATCTCGACTATCCTGCTGACAGAGGTATTTGTTGTCACAACATTGTAGACTCGACGGTCATAGAGCTCTCTTTGAATGATGAACTTTATTGCCTCTACGGCACCACCCAGATCGAGGTAAGGCCGATGCTGGTGCAATGCAGTCCGCCATACTGTAATGGGCTGCCCCATCACTGCCTGCCAGCAGAATTTATTGACGGCAGTATGAAACCGCATGCCTAAAGACGTGCCAAAGATCGTGCCAAATCGGCAGGTAATGAAGCGCAATCCTCCTGTTTTTCCCAATGCTTGCAACAGTTGCTCCGCTCTCAATTTAGACTCGGCATAAGGACTCTGGGGTTTCAAATCACTGAGCGGACAATCCTCGTCAATTGTCTCCGCTTGAGAACCATATACACTGGTGGTGGAGGGGAAAATCAAGGCACAGCCGGCCTGTAGGCATGCCTGAGCCACCCTCTCAGTCCCGTCAAAATTGACACACTCGACCTGGTCTTTAATCTCGAAGCTGCCTGCGGCGTCGGTTATCGCGGCCAGGTGCACCACCACATCCGCACCAGCAAAAACCGAGGCAAGGTCAAACGTCAGAACATCTGCTTCCAAAAAGCGATACAAGCCGTGGGCAGGGAGATTAAATAATGAACAATAGCGCTGGGTTGATAGGTTGTCTAACATTACGATCTCAGCTTTAGGAAATGTAATAGGAATTTCCCGGATGAGTCGTGAACCGATGTGCCCCAAAGCACCAGTAATAATGATCTTCATCCTATCTACCTTTCTCTTGTTCTTTGAGGAAAGCCTTGGTCTGTTGGAGACCTGACACCAAGTCGTATCGAGGTTGCCAGCCCGTTATGGTACGCAAGCGGGCTGAGGAAAACTTGACGTGCTCAATTTCGGTCCGGCGGCGGTCGTCAGGCCACTCGATGTGTGTCACCTTGCCGCGTTGGAACACCTTGACGATCGCATCTGCGATTTCGCGCACGGCAGGATGTTCATCGCTGGTGGCAAAATAAGTTTCACCCACCAAACGCGGCTCTTTTGCTGCATTCCACAAAATGTCTATCGCGTCATCCACGTACATAACATTTCGCGTCTGTTCCCCTGCCCCAAAAATCTTGATTTCCTGGTTGGCCCAGGCCAAATGTATAAAGTAGTTGACAAACCCAAACTCTGGATAACCCTTGCCGTAAGGTCCATAGAGGTTGGCGTACCGGAGGACAACTGTCTTCAGATCATAAAGGGTATGATAAATTCGGTAATATTTTTCAGCCACGCCCTTGTTCGCAGAGTAGATTTCGAGTGGCCTTTCCCAGTGGTCTTCGTCCACTATCTCACTCATCGCTTTGCCGATCACTGTACTACTCGACGTGTAGACAACCACAGCATCTTTATTGAGCAGACGGGTGGCTTCCAGCAATTTCAAATTGCCCAGGCAATTGATGTCAGCATCCAGCAGGGGATACTGGATGGACAAAGGATGTGAGGTCTGCGCTGCGCAGTTAAAGATCACATCCTGACCTTGGACAACTTCCGCCAGCAGTGTTTCATCGCGCATATCGCCGCGTACAAAGCGGATCTGCAGCCACACTTCCTCCAAATTCTTGGTGGAGGCATGGAGATGCGGATCGAGTGAGTCCATCACCGTGACCCGATTACCTGGTTCAGCCAGGCATCGGCGCACCAAGTTGGCGCCCAGAAAACCGGCCCCGCCCAACACCAGAATGTTCATCGCCCCTACTCCTGTAACTCTTTAAGGAAGAAGTCTATGGTGCGGTCAATCCCTTCAACCAGAGAAACCTTAGGTGACCAGCCAGTGACATCGTGAAAGCGCGAGGTGTCTGATACAAAGTCACGCCATTCCATCACTTCAAGGACTACCGTGGTATCGAGCTCAATGTCCGGTCTATGTCCGCTTCGCAAAGCCACTCTGTCTGCAATGAGGTTAACAGCTTCAATGATTCGGTAACCTACTCCAGTGCCAATGACAAAATGTCGGCCGTTCCCCGCCTCTTTACTTATACCTGCTGCCAGCAAAGCGGTCAGTACATCATCAATGAAGATGAAGTCCCGGATGCATGACTGGTTCTCGAATAGAGTAAGTGGACCTCCTCTCACTCCCTTTCTGATGATGCAGTTAAGCACAACCCGTGAAGCGATTTCGTGGTCAGATACCGGCCCATAGACATTCGCCAGACGCAGCGTCACGGTCTGCAACTGGAATTCCTTGGAGTAATATTGAAGGTATTTCTCAGCCATCAGCTTATTGATAGCGTATATTGTTAGCGGGTTATCAGGAAATGTTTCATCCACCGGAAGTCTTGAGGGCAGCCCTACCAGATTGGTTGAACTTATGAACACAATTTTCGGGGTATATCCCTCTTGTCGACAAGCTTCTAGTAGTTGAAGAACAGAAAGTGTATTGACTTCTAAGTCCAAAGTTGGACTGTACTCAGAGCCATGCTTGTGTTCATGGGCAGCGAGATGGAACACATAATCTACATCGGGAAGTGCCTGTAGCCAGGTGTTTCGGTGGGATACATCACCTTGAATAAGCATATAGTCTATGCAATCAGAAGTTAGTAGAAGCTCTCTTGAGTCTCGGCGCACCAGAAGAACGAGACGACAAGCAATATTGCTTACCGCTTTGACCAACGCTGACCCGATATAGCCTGTGGCACCAGAAATCAAAATCGTTTTACCTTCATAAAGGGGTAGTATGTCAACCAGCAGCTTGTCCATAGTCGCAATACTCGCTATGTCTACTTGATTTTTGGGCCAGTTAACCAATCGAAGCCAATCGCTGGATCATCATGAGGGATACGGCCTTCCTCTAAGGGATCGTATACACCGGAGGTCAGGTAAAATACATGCGCCGGGCCATTGATACATCTGTAACCATGCGCTACCCCTGCTGGAAAGCGATATACACATGCCGGTTGGTTATCACCCGCCAAGAACTCCATGGTTTCACGATAGGTAGGTGAATCAGGGCGACAATCATGTAAAGCAACCTTCAACAATCCACAAGCCACGTACGTCCATTGTGTCTGTATTTTATGAGTATGCCAGGCTTTGACCACGCCTGGGTACACTAAAGAGTGGCTCCACTGGCCAAAGCCTTCGGCGAAAAAAGCATCGGTTACACGGATGATCTCACGAAAGAAACCGCGTTCGTCGGTGTGAGTGACCAAATCCTTGAATACCACACCACTAATCATGCCCTTCTCCTTGGAATGCACGAACGATATCGATTACTTTCTGCACCTCGGCCTCTTCGAGTTCCGGATACATCGGAAACGAAAGGATCTCCTGCGCCGCAAGCTCGGCCTGTAACAGGTTGTCAGGGCCGGCTAGGTGTCCTCTGTAAGCCGGTTGCATATGCACTGGCATCGGGTAATGGATAAGCGTAGCAACCCCCCCATCTTTCAAATGTTGTTGCAATTCATCTCGCCGGGAAGCACGCACCACATATAAGTGGTATACATGTGTGGTCTCCTCCCGAACAGACGGCAAAATTAGCCTACATCCGCTCAGTCCAGTCTGATACATTTCGGCGATGCGTGCGCGCGACAGGTTATCTTGGTCGAGGTATCGTAATTTGACTCGCAGGATGGCGGCCTGCACCTCATCCAGGCGCGAATTCCAACCGGGGATATGGCTGACGTACCTTTCAGCCCACCCATACTCTCGCAGTAACCTCACCCGCTGAGCTAACTCTAACTGGTCGGTCACGACCATACCGCCATCGCCTAACGCACCCAGGTTCTTAGTCGGATAAAAGCTAAAACAGGCCATATCCCCATATGAGCCCACCCGCTTGCCTTTGTATGTGGCCCCATGCGCCTGTGCGCAATCCTCAATCACCCGGAGCCGATATTCCTTGGCGAGATCCAGAATAGGATTAAGGTCAGCAGGCTGACCGTAAAGGTGAACAGGAATAATCGCTTTAGTTTTAGGAGTTATGACAGTTGCCAGTTTGCTCGCATCCATCGTGTAAAAATTAGGCTCAATATCTACCAATACCGGAGTTGCTCCTGCCAATTGGATCGCCGCAACTGTCGCGACGGCGGTATGCGACACGGTGATTACTTCGTCGCCCGGCCCTATGTCACAGGCACGAAGAGCCAGATGCAATGCCTCCGTCCCACTACCCACGCCGATGGCAAACTTGACACCGATATACTCTGCAAACTCGGCCTCAAAGGCACGCACCTCGTCACCCAGGATGTACCAGCCTTTGTCCAGAACGCGAGCGACGGCTGTGTCAATTTCGGTTTTGTGTGACAGGTACTGCATTCGGGGGTTACTACATAAGATCATTGCAGCACTTCTACCCTTGGCACGTACACGATCCACTTTCCACCGCTGCTGCGGAAATTCTGTTCCTTAGCCATAATTTCCTCAGCATGATTCCAGGCAAATAGTAATGCATAGTCCGGGTAATTCTCCACAAACTCACGATAGGGGCGCACCGGAATATGCGCGCCGGGGCTAAACTTGCCTTGCTTGATAGGAGTCGTATCGCTGATAAACGCGATAAGATCCGGAGTAATTCCGCAATAGTTAATCACCGTCGTGCTTTTGGAAGTCGCCCCATAGCCCACCACGCGTTTACCTTGATATTTCAAGCCGTGCAAAAGCTCCATCAGATTATCACGGGAACGTTCAATCTTGCGACGCAATTGGTCATAGGTCTCCGAGCGGTCCAGACCAAGCCCTCCTTCCTTGGCGCGTTGCCTGGCCACGACAGCGGATATTTTCCGTGTCCCCTGGTGGGCGATCACATAGCGCATCGAGCCGCCGTGAACATTCTGAGGCATGATATCCACCACTTCCAGCCCATGCTGCTCAAAGAGGTACCTGATGGATGCCAAAGAGAAATAGAAAGCGTGCTCGTCATAGATCTGGTCATAGGCAGTTTTCTCGATGATGTCGCCTAAGTACGGATCTTCGAAAATCAGAATACCATTCGGTTTCACTAAAAGGTCCACTCCTTTGACAACCGAATGAAGGTAGGGTATATGACACATCACATTAGCACCGAGGATCACATCTGCTGGACCGTACTCATCACGAATTGCGAGGGCCAAGTCGGCGTCAAAGAATTTGCAGATTGTGTTCACACCCCGGTCAAAGGCCGCTTGAGCCACATTCGCCGAAGGCTCAACGCCCAGATGACGAATGCCAACGTTAGCAAAGTGCTGCAACATTATCCCGTCGTTGCTCCCAATCTCAGCCACGAAAGGATCGGGTGATTTCAGATAATCCTTCATCACCAGGTCAGCGAACTCTCTAAAGTGTACTGCCATACGTGCCGAGGTGGACGAAAAGAAGGCATATTCTTCATGGAACATCTTCTCGCGCTCCAATAGTTCCGTTAACTGTACCATACCGCAGTTTGGACAAAACCCGACCTTTAGCTCAAAGAAATATTCGCTCGCGAACTGGTCCGGAGTAAGAAATCCATTGGCAACCGGCATTTTGCCGAAGGACATGAAAGTATCAACAGGAAATCCACAAATCAGACACTTTTGCATTTAGTATTGCCTGCTTCTCTTCTCAAAATAGAAGGAAAGGATTGACATACTCCTATTACAAGTTTTAAAAAAAGCGGCAAAATTTCTAACAAACCAACCATCTTTATCGCTGCCAAGATTCTTTTCGGTGTCATATGGATCCTGATCAAGCCTATTTTCTGTAGTCGGACAAGATCTTCCTGGCTGAGGTCATTGACCGAGATGGGACTGTTATCATACCGCCGGTATTCGGAAAAATCATCAATCAGAAGATGCAGACCATGTTTCCCCGTAAGAGCCCAATCGTGCATTTCAGTTCCAGGATAAGGATTGGCAATGGAAAAGTTTGAATATAAAACTTGCGAAATGTTCTTGACAAAATGAATCGTACGTTCCACTGAAGCCTTTGTATCGCCTGGCAAACCAAGCATTACAGAACAGGCTGGCTCGATGCCTAATTCATCTGTTATCTTGAAAGCCTTTAACATATCCTCATGCGATACTTCCTTGCGAATGATTCTTAACACTCCTGGATCACCACTTTCAATACCATAACTCATTCGGATCAGACCTGCTGTTTTCAAGAGTTTTAGGAGGCTTTCATCCACTAGATTGGCCCTAGTCCAGCCCTCAAAAGTAATATTAAGATTTCTCCTTATGATTTCATGACAAATCCCTTCAATCCGTTTTCTGTTTAGAGTTAAATTGGAATCTATAAAAAAGAAATGCGATATGCCTAATTCTTTAGCCCATTTTTCTATTTCATCCACAACATTTTGCGCGGATCTGAATCTCAGTTGGGGATTAGTCAGGGGTTCACTGCAAAAAGCACATTTAAACGGACAACCTCGGCTAGCCATAATGGGCAAGTAGCGGCGCCGTTTATATTTAGCAAAGGTCATTACATAACGGTCATGTATCAATAAATGCATTGCTGGAAAACCGAGGGCGTCCAGATCTGTAATTCGCTCCGCGGGCATCGTTTCAATGATTTGCCCGTTTTGCCTATAGATAAAGCCATTCATGGCCTCGTAGCTATGGCTGCCACTTTCCATCCTGCTAAGAAATTGCTCGAAAGTACAATCGCTTTCGCCAAAAAACGCATAATCAAAACAGTCAAAGAAGGCGTCTTTCTTGAATATGTTTATATGTTCCCCCCCTATCAATATAGGAGATCTAAACCCTTTAGACTTAAGCCCTTTCGCTAGACTCACAGCCTTATGAAATATTGGCGATGTGGCAGAGATTCCCAACAAGTCAAACTTGTTAACAATAACCTCGTTTATAAGAGCTCGAAGATCATACCCTTCCACATCTGCATCAATTACCCTTGCGGTATGCCCTCTCTGCTCTGCTACAGTAGCAAGGTAAAGTATCCCCAGCGGAGGCTGAGAATTCCTCTTCTTAGCTAAATTTGCAAAAACTCCAAGGTCATCCGTCCATGTAGGCATTACAAGCACTATGTTCACTCATTTCCTCCGTTCTGTTTGAGTGCCCTCTTGAAAGCGCATTGCCTGCAGGAGACACCATTCTTAATCATGTTTCCACCACCTTGTCTTAAACAAGGCCTTCGCATGCTTGAATATCGTGCCATTCAATGCTGTCTTATAAATCATCCTAAGAATATAACCAGGACGAAAATAATATTTTCTATAAGAAATATCTAAATATCTGTCTATCACATCTCCAGAAAGTATGTCGTGATCGTAAAGTTCTTTTGCTGATGTTGAAAATGTGTATTTTCCCCAATCTCTCGTCTTCAATTGGCCGTTAGCTAACATTTGGTCAAACATCACAGTGCCTGGCAATGGGATTGTAATTGCAAACTTTACATAGTCGGGATCAAGTTTAATAGCAAAATCAATTGACTTTTGTATATCTTCTTCAGTTTCGGTTGGAAGTCCAATCATGAAATAACACTCTGTTTCCAACCCAGCCCCTTTAGCGGACTTAACCGCTCTTTCAGCCTGTTCAAGTGTGGTCTTCTTATTAATCACATCTATTATTCTTTGGCTACCTGATTCGATCCCAAATGGTATCCTATAACACCCTGCTTTTTTCATCATCTTTAAAAGCTCTAAATTAACGTCATTTACTCTTAGGCCGCCCCGCGGGTACCATAGAAATCTAAGCTTCCTTCTCAGTATCTCTTCGCAAATGGTATAGACCCTCCTCTTATTTGCCGTAAATATGTCGTCAATAAGATGTATCTCCTGAAAACCGATCCTAAGCATTCTTTCCATTTCATCGACAACCCTCATCGGAGATTTTTGTCTTACCTTGTATCCATGAATATTTTTATTGCAATATGTGCACCTGGCATAACATCCCCTCGATGTCTCGAGATACCCTACAGGCTGCCTTCTGCTTGATATTCCCGGCTGCGAATATTTCTTTACCTCAAGCAGTTCATATGCAGGATAGGGCAGAGTATCAAGATCCTCCGTAACATAACCCTTAACTCTTGATTTTATGATAGTTTCATCCTGTTTATAACAGATATTCGGAACGAAAGGAGAAAGTCCTTTTTCGACAATCATCTTCAGAGCAAATTCACCTTCTCCTGTCACCACACAATCTATCTCGCTTTCACGGAGAACATCTTCAGGAAGTGCAGATGGATGTGGTCCTCCAGCCACAATTATTATTTCGTTATTGTGTTTTTTTATAGTAGTAGCCAGTTGATAAGCCTTCTTTATAAGCGGTGTGGTAGATGTAATACCCACAAAGTCGGGATTGAACTCATTCAGTTCCGTGTATAAATACATATTAGGATTATGTAAAAGATTGAGGTTAAGAACTTTCACCTCATGACCCGCGCTGAGCAAAGGCGAAGCCACACATAAAAGACCTAATGGAGGGATTCCACGCGATATTGCAGCGCGAACCTTTGATTTTGAATATATATCATGGTAATAATCGGGGTTAATTAATAATATTCTTGACATTTTTATTCACATCCGGCCTACGATATTGTAGCCGAACCCAAAGGTATTTCTTTGTTCGCCACTACTTCCTCCTCCCGCTACAACGCCAACTCACGCCGCAGTATGAGCTAATGTGAATATCTCCAAACTGTTCTGGATCGAACCATCTTTCGACACGGGTACGCTCGATGAATTGGACCTGAGGCGAATTCAGTTTATCAAATACATTCAACACATTTCTCGAGAATGACAACCGTCGAAAGTTTTGGAAATACATATAATACGGAAGAAAGGGCATCGGCAGAAGATATACTGAAAACACAACCGGCATCAGTAAGGCCGTAATAAATCGGGACAAGTGCAGCAACTTAGATCGAGGTAATTGTCTGAGAAAGAACTTGCGTATAGGCTCAACCCCATATTCGACTAGGAAGTTTCCTTCCTTAGAGTACACCCATAGAACCAGCAGCCCACCTGGTTTTACATGCCGGATAAGATTCGCTACAGTTCGGTCTGGGTTATCAGTGTGATGGACAACGCCGATACTCATCACAACATCAAACTGCTGCCCCAAATCTATCGTAGCAATGTCGGCTTCCATGAATCTAATATGATCAAATTGGCGATTACGCTCACGGGCGATCTCAATCGTGTTTAGATCAATCGCCGTAATGGTGCGTGCATAGGGTGCCATGAAAGCGGTGTGCTGGCCGCCGCCACAACCACATTCAAGAACATCCTTGCCCCGCAATTCATCCAGGGTAAGCGGGTATATCCAAGCCTGAAACAAGAACAGTTCGTTATCTTGCAGCATGGCCCATTGTGCGTACCATTCTCTTTGTTTACTTTGAGCCATGACTGGTGCTTCCCGCCTGGGGGCTCCGCCCTGTGGACAAGCTGATGCGGCCTTTGTGCCTAATCAGCATTAAGGCCAAAACAGTAAATCCCATTATAAGATAGGCAGTATTCCAAGCCATTGCTAAAATTACCCAAAAAGATCGCTCCATTAACAGCAATCCCAAGGACAGGATTACCAGAATTAAGTTCCCGCCCAGATTCAACAAGATCAATAACAGACCCAATTTCACAGGATTGTATTGGGCAAACGCTGTGATGATAATTTGCAAAGAACGCAGACCATCAGGGAATAGGTGAACCCTGGACTTGCCCACCCGTTTGTTGTAAGGAATGGGCAAATACCCAACAAACAAGTGGTTTAGCAGAAACAGGAGAGTAATTGTGGTAGTGAAAGAAAACCCCGACGACAGAGAAGCCCTGACTGCTAAAACTGGAGCACGGGAAAAGGCGCGGAACCCGCTGTTAATATCCGGAATAGAACGCCCCGAAGCAAATTCAACCAAGAACCGAAAAATCACCCGGAGCATCCGCTTGCCGAGGCTTCCATCATAATGGTGTCCTTGTCGGGCGCCAACAACCATATCAAACCCTCGGTCATATAATGATACAAGGTCAGGTAGATATTTAATCGGATAGGTTCCATCCGCATCTACGATCACAACAGTATCATAAGTTGCCGCTTCAATACCTGTAAAGAGCGCTCGACCATAGCCACTATTGATAGGGTGGCAAATCACTTGCACACCGCAACCTGTTGCGATTGCGGCTGTATCGTCACTACTTCCGTCATCCACTACAAGTATTTCGGTCTGACGTTTGATTCCCGTCAAGGCTTGCTTTACGGCTGTAATCGTCTGCTCAATCGCCTCGGCCTCATTGTAGGCCGGAATCACTACGGTCAATCCAGAGCTAGGACCCATTGAGAGGAGCATTTCCTAAGTCCTCCTGCAGTATTGATTGATACCACAACGACCACATGAGCAAGGTCCACAGCTTGAAGCCGTTGTCAGCCCGACGAGCAATATGCTGCTCCGTTAGTTGAGTCCACATGCCCGCAAGCCCTGGCAACACTTCATACTGATGCTCCAAAATCCTTGCTGAAAAACGCTTGACCCACTGCGCTACAGGTGCGTTGAATCCTCTTTTTGAACGATATACAATGGCCTTTGGGAGAAATGGTTCCATGGCTCGTTTAAGCAGGACTTTGGTCTGAAAGCCATGCAACTTGAATTGTTCTGGGAGGGACATGGCAAACTCCACGAGTTTGTAGTCCAATAGCGGCACTCGAACCTCCAGGCCGTTAGCCATGCTCGCTCGATCAACTTTCACGAGCATCGCATCAGCTAACCAGGTCTTGGTGTCCACATAAAGAGAACGATTTAGCGCAGAGGCATTCGACACTTCATGGTAGTAATCCCGAAAGACTTCAAAGGGCGTATAACCACCTAGTTGACGTTGGATATCATCACCCCAAAGCATCCGTTTCTCGGCTTCGGATAACAGGAGCCGCCAGCTATAGTGGCTTTGCTCCGGCGTAGAACGAGCATAACTTACAAACTGTTTCATCTTGTAATCCCAGCTCACCTTATGATGTGTAGAGGGCAGCCAAGTGACAAAAGGAAGAATCAAGAATCGATGGATAAGGTAAGGTACCCGTCTGTAAACTGACTGTATTTTATCCGCAAGATAGGTTTCATATCCGGCAAAACATTCGTCCCCGCCGTCGCCCGACAGCGCTACCTTAACATACTGTCGTGCTAACTGACATAGTGCGTAGGTTGGAATAGCAGACGTATCCGAAAACGGTTCGTCATAGTACCACGCTAACCGAGACAGAAGAGTCTCATAATTTGAAAAAATGACCTGCTCAAAGTGTTGGGTCCCCAGATAGTCAGCCGCCAGTCGAGCGTAGGGTAACTCACTATAAGATTTCTCTTTAAAACCGATACTGAAGGTTTGTACCCGGTCCGGGATGGAGGAAACCATCTTCTGAACGACAGTGCTCGAGTCTATCCCCCCACTCAGGAATGCACCAAGTGGGACATCGCTCACCAGTTGCATTCTAACAGCACGTTCAAGTTCGGCCTGCAATTCCTCGATTGCCTTTTCCTCCGAAGCGAACTGTCGCGGGCCTTGGTTAGCAATAGAGGCTAAATCCCAGTAGCGCCTGAGACGAATGCAGCCGTTTTCCCATGTGAGCCATGTGGCGGGCGACAACTTGCGAATGTTTCGGATGATTGTTTTTGGGGCCAGGACATATCCTATGCTAAGATAGTCACTCAGGGCGGCCAAATCTATCTCAGCCCGTATAGCTGGGTGACGTAAGATGGCTTTGAGTTCGGATGCAAAAATGAGGCGCTCTCCGTTTATATAGTAGAGCAAGGGCTTTACACCCAAATGATCACGTGCAAGAAACAAAGTATGCTTATGGGCGTCCCAGAGTCCAAATGCAAAAATGCCGTTAAGATGTTCCACACAAGCCGTACCCCAGTAGGCATAAGCATTCAAGATAACCTCAGTGTCAGATGCCGTCTGAAACACATATTGCTTTGACTCGAGAAATCTACGTAAATCCTTATAGTTGTAAATTTCTCCGTTGAATGTAATCGTATACCGGTCTGTGGCATCATGCATCGGTTGTGCACCACCCGCTAAATCAATAATCGAGAGGCGGCGATGGCCAAAGCCCACTCTATTCTCAATCCAGACACCCTGCCCATCAGGCCCACGATGGGACATAAGTTGGGTCGCATTGTTAAGGAAGGCATTATCAGCCCTGGATAGCCCACTAAAATCCGCGATACCGACTATTCCACACATACTCGCACCTCATGTATGATTGGAGTTTATGGCCTGTTTTTTACAAGTCACGCGTAGCCGCCTAACTCCAAATGTAGTAACTGCGCCAGACACAAATGCTATGTAGTAAAAGACTGAGAACGGCAGGAGCATTCGAATGACTGGTACCGACACCAAAGATAGAAATGTAAAGAATAATATATAAGCGA
>Ga0315274_10011201_pt1 | contig 12855 bp, 13 predicted proteins | sample YL17G02_20_MG_FD_203700 | JGI IMG/M metagenome (GOLD analysis project Ga0315274, IMG submission 203700) | Sediment microbial communities from Yellowstone Lake, YNP, Wyoming, USA - YL17G02_20 | ecosystem: Environmental > Aquatic > Freshwater > Lake > Sediment | place: USA: Wyoming | collected... | reverse complement strand
TACATGGTCACAATTGGTCTGGGCATTCAACTGCTTAAAGCCATTGTTCTCGCCAACGTATATGTCCCAACTCTCGCAACTGCTCTCCAGTAAGACTTTCATCTTGTTAAGGGGAAAGCGAATCACATAGAGCGTTTCAATTGCACGATGAGCCAGAGAGTATCCCGTTTGGTCAGAAAGGCTCTTTCTTTCTCCAAGAAGCTGAATAACCACATTGGAGCTATCAAGTATTTCATCTGTAATTATAATCTCGAAAGAGCATTACTTGTTTAGCACTATCCTCTACTTTATGTGATGGCTCCACGCAAAGTGAGAAATGCAATCACTTTGGCTCTGGTGCTGTCATCCAACTGTGCGTCCACATCCACGAAAAGCCCGTTATATTTGCTTGCCAGATACTTAGCCAGCATTGTTTTTTGACAAAAAGACTGAGCAAAGAACACGACAGGGAGCCCTTCATCAACGTATAATTCTATCTCCATATTATCTGGTGCTTTGTTCTCCATGCACCTCGCCCAGCCGTATACGTGGGTCGTGTTTGGAAATAAGTCGAGGATCGAAAAATCCCTCGGCGGAACACCCCAGAAGCCAGCAGTAGGCTTGCATGGAGCTACATTTCTGTCTACATCCTTTATAACGCTGTTGACGATCCTGTTTATTTTTTCTTTTAATGGCAGATTGGAAACTGATATAGTATTACCCTGTGGTTTTGCGCTCACATTGCAGGTGGTGATTATTTCTGTCTTTGGGAGAAGCCTTTGAAGAATCTCTGCGATAAATCTCATCCCATCGCATTTGCCTTCACCGACGTCGGCTACTATAACGTCAGGATTCAGAGTCAGTGCATTGACGAAAACGGTCTTGAGCGTGGCACAATAGATTTTTGGTGACACTTTCTCTATTACGTCAAAATAGTCTATGCCATCTAATGGCATATCGAGGTCCACAATTTGATCTCTCACATAACGATCCAGTATTTCTTGGCTTGGCACTCCAGCGATACCTACTTTAAGCAATTTAACCTCTCTCTTGTGATACTATACTTAATAGGTGTTGAAAAATGAATACCATAAGTAATATTAACACTTCTGAAACCATTTCGTCAATCTTTGAGATTTATGGAATGTTCCTATTTACAAAATCAATGCCTTTGGGTATACTTTCCTTAATTGTAAAAAAGGGAAAACTTAGGTTAGAATGGAAGTCTGAAGCCTTCCTCTACAATGCTTTATAAAATGAATTTTAAGAGGAGTAAATATGGAATATAGTGACGTTTATATGGCATACATGGGCATGGCACCTAAAAAAATTCCACATTGGGAACACTGGTCATGCCCTGATGCGGAGACGTACTTAACTGGTATTGATTATTATGAGCATCCAAGACTTTGCAGGTTAAAGTTGCAGGAACTATACCCACAGCTTGGGTTAGGAGTACCGCCAACTGATGATCCTAAACCACGCCCGACACTGGATCTGACAGGGCAAAGCTCAAAAGTAGACGAACAGGGCAGGCATCACGTCAGATGGGGCGACGGTGAGTCTGGCATCTGGGATTGGGGGATGTATTTCAAGGATGCGGAGGACGTATTCAAATTTTCACCGCTTGAACAGGGTGATTTTTCCAATATTCCTGTGGTTGAATCACGAGATTATTCAGATGAAGAAAAGCTTTACGAGATGTACCGCAAAGGTTATCCTGCGGAGTGGGGTGACAAGGCTCCAGAGGGATCAACTTCGTCTACTGGTTTTTATAACACGATGTTTATGTGGCCACTGCTTACTTTCGGATGGGATTTATTCCTTGAGACGTGCCTTGACCCTCGTTTTGAGCGAATAATGGATGAGTTTGCTGAGATTAACAGGCGTGTATTCAGGACATTTGCCCGTCTGCCCGTCAATTTCGTAGTCTGTCATGATGATATAGTTACTTCCCGTGGACCAACGTGTTCTCCAAAATGGATGCACAAATACATATTTCCAAGATACGAGGAATTTTGGGGGATGCTTAAAGCTGCCGGCAAGGAAGTCATTTTCATGGTTGACGGATGTATTGATGCTTATGCTGATGACGTGTTTGCCTGCGGCGCAAGGGGCATTATCACGGAGCCATACACCGATTATAAGGCTATTGCACGCAAGCACAAGGATTGTTTCCTTGCTGGCGAAGGCGATAACCGCATACTTACCCGCAATATACCAGAAGAAATTGATGCGATGGTGCGAAGCATGGTTGAGACTGCAAATATGACCGGTGGATACATGATGTGCATTGGCAACCACATCCCATGGAACGTCACACCGGAAGGGATTAAGAGATACTTCGACCTTTCTGCTGAACTGGCACATAGATAGCATAAGGTCTATGGGTCAATGGGTTAATAGGTCTATGGGTTTTTATGCTTGTCTTAGCTTGGTTTTGTCACATTTTATGTAACCTAAGTTTACGACTTGTGCTAGTTTGGTTTGTAGTAGTTCGATTTATCGAACTTTTATAAAAACGCTCAATGAATTGAGCTACTACAAACTGGCTTTATTCCTTAATTTACGAGAATTAGCACAAGTCGTTAAGTTTCTAACTTGGCATTATGGCGATAAACCGATTTGTATAACCAAGATAGAATCTTGGACTACAAAGACGATGAAGCAAATGTGACAAAGTCAAGCTGTAAACTATACATCAATTGTGCAAATTTTAGTTGATTTATTAGTAAAGTTTTGTTACAATATAAACGCCAATTTTATGAAGTAGACAGTTAAGGCTGTTAGATTTTAATTGCTTTATAAAAGGAGGATTCATGCACTAAAGTATATTAAGCACTCACTGATAATTTCAGCAAAAGTACGCTGATTTTTTAGAGTTTCCAGAATCATGAAAGCCTTGAAATGGCTGTCGTAATGTTTTTTCGTGGTTATATTTCTTCAATAAAATTTGTATCATAAGTATACTTGCTTGTGGGTAGTTTAATAGCGATTAAACCTTTTAGCGGTTTTATCGTTTATGTTTTTGTAAGTTTCATCCCTGTAAAAACGAGGGATTATATACTATTCATAAGGTTTTATGGATTTACACTTTTGTGGAAATGGTATAATAAGCTTAGGGAGCAAACCATTTAGAGAATAAAAGTAAACCTAATATTTTTATTGTTTTTAGGAGGTTTAAATGAGGAATTACCATATTCTAAGTATAGTTTTCTTAGTTGCGCTGTTATTTGTAACATCAGTACCATGCTGGGCGGCGGCAAAGGTTGATATTGCTATATCCACTCAGGCAGGATGGTTTGGCCAGGCGGCGGCTGACAAAGAGATGCAACTCGTGGTTGATACTGTAAAAAATAAAGTCAATAGCATCCAAATCTTTACAGCAGCCGACCAAGTTGAGCTGGCAGATTGGGTAAAAACACACACTGGCAACAAACAGGTTGATTTTCTGATCCTCTGCGGCCAGTTTCCAAGTTCGTTATATAAGCCCGGTAACGCAGAAGCAAATGGCTCAGTTGCTGAGAAATTTCTAGAAGATGGAAACATGATCGGCAATACGGGAGATTATATGTTCTACGTGGTTGATGGAGCCGGAACTAATGGTGCTGCCGGACTTGAAAGCATGATGGATATTCCCGGTATATCCATGTGGGATGATGACACGCCTTTAACCATAACAGCAGAAGGTACGAAATATTTACCAACACTGCAAAATTACAATACCGATAGACCGACCCACCTTGATCAAATAAGAGATCCTTGGGAAGCAGAGGTTATTTTTGCACAGAATGCCGCTGGAACCCGTGCAGAACCTGTTGTTGTCAAGGACACGTCCAACGGTGGACGCCTTGTTACATTTTATCAAACGTCAGGCCAGGACGCTGACCCAAGAGGTAAGCTTATAAGCGAGTTTATTACGAACTGGATACCGACAATAGCTGGCAAGGTTTCAGTAGAATCAGAAGGTAAGCTCAGCACTTTGTGGGGAAAATTAAAAGTAAGCAATTAGTTTTAAAAGCATATTTACTTGACTTTTACTAAGACGATTCTGTATAATTAGATGTGTAAAGGAATTTAATTAATTAGTAGTATAATTAGTAGTTTAAAAGTGTTATAATATATTGTAACGAAAGGAGGTATCTGGTTTAGTTTTCAATTAATATTGGAACTTAGAGATTTGAAACATTTTTACACAGGAGAGTTAAAATGAAGAAGTGTTTTTTTAGTTTAGTAGTGGCTACACTCGTTCTTGCTCTTGCAGGATGGGCATTAGCTTTTGATGTAGCAATATCCACTCAAGCAGGATGGTATGGTCAAGAGGCGGCTGACAGAGAAATGGCGGCTTTATCAGACGCAATCAATGGGAAGGTTGGCAGTGTTACGCTTTTCCTAGCAGATCAGCATGCTGATCTTGCAACATGGGTGACGAATAACACCAACGATGGTGAAAATGACATCCTGGTCCTCAACGGCCAATTCCCAAGCACTATATACGCACCCGGTAATACACAGGTAGATGATTCGCTGGCTGAAATATTCCTCGACAGTGGAAACACAATCTTTAACACAGGTGACTATATGTTCTACGTCGTAGACGGGGCTGGAACGAATGGGGCTGCCGGGCTTGAGACAATGATGGATCTCCCTGGTATATCCATGTGGGACGATGATACAGCCATGGTAGTAACCAATGAAGGTAAGAATTATACACCTTCACTCGTGGACTACGCTTCCGATAGACCAACCCATCTGGATCAGTTAGTTGATCCATGGAAAGCTTTAGTCATTCTCGCACAGAATGAAGCTGGAACTCGTGCAGAACCCTGTATAGTTATGAATACAGCGACTAAGGGTATGCTAGGAACGTTCTATCAGACGTCTGGCCAGGATGATGATCCCAGAGGGGCGGTCATGAGCGAGTTCATACTCAGCTACTTCTCTACAACTTCGGTAAGCCCTGCTGGTTCTTCAGCTACTACATGGGGTGCCATAAAAGGCAATTAACCATTTTGTCAGTAAAATTGTCATTCTGAGCAATAGCGAAGAATCTTCTCAACGTTGAGATGCTTAACTTCGTTCAGCATGACATGATTAATACAATAAAAAAAGGCGTCTAAATGACGCCTTTTTTTATTGTACTGATTTAGCACAACGGATACCTGTAAGCAGTGAACCAGGGCTTATTCCAAACCTACTGGGGCATCTCGTGAAGTCATTATTCACGTCCCATGACCCGCCCCGTGCTACGTGATTCTCACCTGATTCTGGTCCTTTAGGGTTAATATTTGGACTATATTTGTAGTAGTTTTTATCGTACCAATCCGCACACCATTCAAAAACGTTACCAGCCATATCGTTGACACTATAAGGGCTTGCCCATTGAGGATAGCTTCCAACAGGCGCAGAATAAACGTAGCCATCAACTGCGCCAACGTCATTGGCATTGAGCTTTGTCGGGTCCCAGTCGTTTCCCCATGGCCATATTCTGCCGTCAGTACCTCTGGATGCTTTTTCCCATTCTGCTTCCGTTGGTAGTCGCTTATCTGCCCATTTTGCGTAGGCTTCTGCATCCTTCCAGCTTACAGCCATGACAGGTTGATCAGGCTGATTATATAACTCATCGTTCCAGAAAAGCGGATGGTTGGTTCCTGTTGCTTCGAGAAATTTCTTGTATTGAGCGTTAGTAATTTCGTATTTGTCTATGTAGAAGGCATCGAGGTAGACTGTATGCTGTGGCTGTTCATCCTCATACCTGCTTGGTCTCCTATATATGTATTGCAGAAGAAATTTCTCTACGTCACTTTCAGAACTGCCCATTAGAAATTCACCAGCAGGTATAAAGACCATCTCATCGGTGTTTACTGTTTGGTGTTTTTCGTCTGGTGGCTGGACGGAGTCCGAATCTTCGCATCCGAGAATTGATAATGATACTAATATAACAATGATGATATTTACAGTTAGCAAGATCGTTTTCATAGCGATGAATTATTTTTTTTCGGTAGAATTTGAAGGTTCTGCTGACAGGAAGCGGGTTTCTCCACTATTTACGACTATGGGTCCGCCCGGGGCTATTGAGAGTGACTTATTTCCAGTGTTCTGCTTGACTCTGACGTCGTTATATATTCCCGGTGGAACAAACTCAACAAGAATTTGTCCTTCGTCCAGAACCTTCGCAGAATACGATGTGCCGTCTATGTAGACTATCGTCTTTGTTACGGTACGTATATTGATGTCATTTCCTTTAGCCGAAAGGTCTATCATGTAATCACCGTTGGCATTCTTCTCCGGGACACGAGGAACCCCATCCACGTATACGACTATCTCAAATTCTCCATACAATGTACCTAACTTCTCTTTTGATACAATTCCAGATATTGCCCCTTGCAGTTTGACGTTTAAATCGCCCATATCCTGCTTAGTGTTTTTTTCTACGTTGACGGTGATATTGCTCTGAAGATAGGGACTTTTTTGCATTTGAAGGGTGTAGGTGCCGGACGGTATATCGCTGAAGCTAAACCTGCCATAAGCGTCTGCAACAGTAGATAGAGATTCCTGTCCTCTCAGGATCACCTCTGCATCTGCGACGTTAATAACCGGGGCAGTGACTATTCTCGCACTTAAAGTACTTGACCCGACAGAGGCAGGAACGTAAGGGTCATCAAAACCACAACCTATGACGTATAGTGCTATTAAGCATATCGAGACTAATTTTATAACTTTAATACAAGTCATTTGAAATTCACTTCCATAAATTATCTTATTCAGATTTAAGTTGATACCATTCTTTGTGCAATTCCTATTATAAAACGTTTATATGGACAAAAAGATTATACCTGACCATATAATTATTAATTATTGCATATAACCATCAGAATGTCAAATGCCATCTGAAATGAACAGTAAAAAGTATTGACATCTGAGACTTCCAGTGGTATATTTCTTGCTTAAAATGAGTGGTTTTTCAGGAGAGAGGATATATCTATACAATGGAATACCTTCTTGAGATAAAAAATATGACACATTATTTTGCAGGGCTAAGGGCTGTCTCAGATTTCAATGTAACTTTACAGCCAAAGGAAATCGTGGGACTGATAGGCCCAAATGGAGCGGGGAAAACGACTGTATTTAACCTTATTTCAGGTTTGCATAATCCTGCTAAAGGAGAGATATATTTCAAAGGTGAACCAATAAACGGCAAACAACCTTATTACATAACAGAACGAGGTATAGCCAGAACATTTCAGAATATCCGCCTGTTTTCAGAAATGACGGTTGTAGAAAATATTAAAGTTGCATACCATTACAAAAGAAAATATGGAGTGCTGTCGGCTTCTCTTGCAAACAGGCAATTCAGAGAGCATGAGGCGGAGATTCACGAAACGGCTTATAACCTGCTTAATATGTTTAACCTTCAGGGTCATGCAGAGAAGAAGGCAGGGTCACTGCCCTACGGACAACAACGCAGGCTAGAAATCGTTCGAGCTATTGCAACAGAGCCGGAGATTCTACTTCTGGATGAACCTGCCGCAGGAATGAATCCCGCTGAGGCAGATCAGCTTTTACACACTATACATGACCTGCGTGATCGGTTTAATCTTACGATATTTCTGATCGAACATCAGATGCGCGTCGTCATGGGGGTGTGTGAACGGATAAAAGTCATGGACTTTGGTGAAACTATTGCAGAGGGAACGCCAGAGGAAATCCAGAATGACAGGAAAGTCATAGAAGCATATCTCGGAGAGGAAGCATGATTCTTGAAGTAAAGGACTTGTCAGTAAGCTACGGCGGTATACGGGCGTTGATAAACGTTAGTATCGAGGTTGAAAAGGGTGAAATCGTAAGCATTATCGGTGCAAACGGTGCGGGTAAATCTACATTGATGAGAACTATATCCGGGTTACTGAAACCAGATTCTGGAAGCATAATTTTTGATGGTCAGGAAATAGTTGGTATACCACCGCACAAGATAGTCGGGATGGGAATATGTCACGTACCCGAAGGACGGGGAATATTTTATAATCTCACTGTCATTGAAAATCTGCAACTTGCCACTTCTGGATGGAAAACAAAAGGCGATCTAAAAACGGGCATGGATAAGGTCTTTCAGTTGTTTCCCAGACTCGCAGAGCGTAAAAAACAATTTGCAGGAACCCTTAGCGGTGGTGAACAGCAGATGCTTGCGATGGGGCGTGGATTGATAATGCAGGGCAAGGTTATGCTTCTGGATGAGCCATCTATGGGACTTGCGCCTAACCTCGTGGAGATGATTTTTCAAGTCATAACTCAAATTAACCGTGATGGGACGACCATACTTCTCGTAGAACAGAACGCCCATAAAGCTATCAAGATAGCCAATCGTGTCTATGCCCTTAAAACTGGAACAATAGCTTTCAGTGGTACGCCAGATCACGAGGAACTTCAGAACATTCTGCATAGTGCGTATCTGACGTAATCGTTGAGAAGGTACTGACTACTTGTTATTAGTTATTGGTTATGTTAAACTAAAACTGTTGAATAATAGACTGTAAAAACTTTTGGTTGACTGAATTAATAATTTAACGACTTATGCTGGTTGTGTAAAATATAATAATAACAAGCTTGTCGCCCAACTTTCTAAGTTGGCTGATATGTAAAACCAAGATAGAATCCTGGGCTACAAAAAGAATTAGCACAAGCCTTTAATTTAAGCTAATTGAGACAAATAAACAATAAATTCGTTTGACTATTACGCTTAAAGCTGATCTATGCTTAGACAGTTGACAAATAAAGGAGATAAAAAAAATGACAACTATTGTAAACGTACACGCAAGAGAAATCCTGGACTCAAGAGGGAACCCCACAGTGGAAGTAGACGTCGTGTTGGAATGCGGTGTCATTGGAAGAGCCGCTGTACCTTCGGGAGCTTCGACTGGAATATACGAGGCACTGGAACTACGTGATGGAGATGCCGACAGGTATCTTGGCAAAGGTGTTCTTAAAGCCGTTGAGAACGTTAATGACGTTATAATGCCGAAAATCGTGGATATGGATGCGCGCAATCAGGTAGATATAGACTATGCCATGATTGAGATGGACGGCACTCAAAACAAAGCCAATCTGGGAGCAAATGCAATGCTCGGTGTTTCTATGGCTGTGGCTAAAGCGGCGGCTACTGCTCTTGAACTTCCACTTTACAGATACATCGGCGGCGTCAATGCTAAACTGATGCCTGTACCGATGATGAATATTCTCAACGGCGGCGCACATGCGGATAATAACGTTGACTTACAGGAATTTATGATAATGCCTGTGGGGGCTGATACTTTTGCGGAAGCAATACGGATGGGCGCAGAGGTGTTTCACAGCCTGAAGTCCGTGTTGAAAAGCAAAGGTTATAATACTGCCGTTGGCGACGAAGGCGGGTTTGCCCCGAACCTTGGCTCGAATGAGGAGGCTCTCCAACTGATCATTGAAAGCATCGAAAAAGCAAAATATGAACCCGGCAAGGACGTATTCATTGCGCTGGACCCTGCCGCCAGTGAATTTTACGATGATAAAGAGTTAGTCTATGTACTCTCTGCCGAAAAGAAACCGAAGAAAAGTGCGCAAGACATGGTGAAATTCTACTCCAAATTGGTAGATAAATATCCGATAATATCAATCGAAGATGGCATGGCGCAAACTGACTGGGATGGCTGGAAAATGCTCACAGATGCCATTGGAAACAAAGTTCAACTGGTGGGTGATGACCTGTTTGTAACAAATACTGAGAAATTGCGAAAAGGTATCACGGATGGTGTGTGCAATTCTATACTTATAAAAGTCAACCAGATCGGCACACTAACGGAAACTCTCGATGCGATTGAGATGGCGAAGAAAGCTAAATATACTGCGGTAGTCTCACATCGCTCTGGAGAAACAGAGGATACAACCATTGCCCACATAGTCGTCGGAACCAACGCAGGTCAGATAAAGACCGGTTCAATGTCAAGAACCGACAGAATATGTAAGTATAACGAATTAATGAGAATCGAAGAGGAACTCGGCACCGTAGCTCTTTACAAAGGTCTGGAAGTTTTTTACAACCTTGCGTAGATGCTAATGTAGAGACAGGTTTCAAACCTGTCTCTACACAAAGGAATGATTATCCATGTTTGGCGCAGATCATAGATTTCAAACTTCTCAAAAGCAGAGAATAAAAGTCAGGCACGTCTTACGAACACTGCTAATATGTACCGTAATAGCAGTCATCCTCTCTGTGCAAATATATAGGTTCGGAGGCGTGTTTAGATACTGGTGGAGTAACAGAGAACTAAAACAGCGTTACGTTCTGGAAGTCAATGAGCTTCAGCAGAAACAAGAAAATATGAAGCTAGAATTGTATAAGCTGAAAAATAATAAGCTAACTCAGGAAAGACTTGCACGTGAAATGGGATACGCCAAACCGGGTGAAATCGTCTATAAATTCGTGAACGTAAATGAAGATAATGAAGTTGAAAAATGAATAAATCACATCAGGAAAATAGAATCCTTTTAGTGCGCGAGTTTCCGGATAGAGCTATACGCTGGTTATTGGAAACACCAGATAATCTGCGAGGGTTACTACTGACAATAAACAAAGATATTGCAGAAAGAATAGACTATACCAATATTGAACGGATTGAAAGAACTTTCATCGAAGATGATTTTCGAAAACGTGAGGCAGACATTCTGTTCAAAGCTAAATTTCTGGATGAAGCGAATAAGACTCAAAGGGAAGTTATTATATACGTGCTGATCGAACACCAATCTTCTGTTGATCCAATTATGTCCTTTAGAGTGTTATACTACATGACACAGATATGGGAATCACAAAGACGAGAATGGGAAAGCCAAAAAACTCCGCTAAGAGATTGGCGATTCCATCCGATCCTGCCAGTAATTTTTTATACAGGAAAAGAAAACTGGAATTCGTCTTTAGAGTTGAAAAGTCTGATGGATTTGCCCTCTCTGCTAGAAGATTTTGCGCCACAATTCAAGATAATATTCTTTAACCTTAAAGCTATCCCACCTGAACAACTTGTAAAGAATAAGCATCCATTTGAATGGGTGATGCAGGTTATGCAGAAAGAAGAAGCAAATTTCGATGAGTTTGTAGAAGTTTTGCAGTCAGCAGTTCAAAACTTAGAATTAATGCGACCTGAAGAACAAGCAAATTGGGAAAAGCTTATTTTCTTCTTAGTGGAATTTATAAGTCATCGTCGTGAACAGACAGAACAATCCAATCTTTTTAGCATTGTTGAATCTAATATTGAAGATAATTTTCGAAGAGAGGAGGTAAAAAGTATGAGCAAGACGGGAGCACAAGCCTTAATAGAGGAAGGCATGGAGAAAGGAATAGAGAAAGGAATAGAGAAAGGAATGGAATTGGGGGTGATCAAGACAAAGCAAGAAGCTTTGATCAGATTACTAAATATCAGGTTTGATACAATTTCACGTGAGATTACAAAAAAAATCAAATCCATCCGTAAAGTAGAGCGACTTGATATGCTATTTGACCAGGCTGTCAAAGCCGGTGAACTCCGTGAAATAGAATCTGAACTAATGAACATAAGATAAATTGGTCGAGAATATAGACTGATGGGTAAATTATAAATCATGAAAGGTCAGGTAATGAGTTATTTGGGTTTCCTTAGAGATATTGTAGCGGCAACGGTAAGTGCGACTGATGATAACAAGCAAGTCATTCCATATTTGAAATCACCAGCTATCTCATACGACGGACAACAGATTGCATTTTCTTATACAGGCGACCTCTGGCTGGTTTCATCAGATGGCGGGGAAGCCCGAATGTTGACGTCTCACAGCGGATATGACGACCGACCAAGATTTTCTCCCGACGGTACTAAACTCGCCTTTATGTCAAAGCGAACAGGAAATGGTGACATTTACGTCATGTCTCTGGAAACAGAGGACGTTAAACGAATTACATATCACGATGGGATAAATGTATTGGATTGCTGGTCGCCTGATGGCGAATGGATATACTTTAATTCTGGTATGGATGGCATAGGTAATGCTGTTTACAAAGTCCGTGCGGAGGGTGGCACTCCTATAAGGATCGCAGGCGATCCTTTTGAATCATATTATAATCTGGCTATATCACCCAACGGAAAAACACTTGCGTTCAATAATAATGGCGATCAATGGTGGCGCCGAGGTCCAAATCCATCAGGGGCATCCAACATTTGGCTCGTTAGTGAACCAATAGGCTCAAAGGATTACCGAAAAATTACAGATTATTCCGGGCGTAACCTTTATCCTCTATGGGACGCTAAAGGGAAAGGATTGTATTTCGTATCTGACCGTGACGGAAACGAAAACTTATGGTATCAGGACGTAAAAACTGCTAAAACAAAGCAGATTACACATTTCAATGATGGGCGTGTTATACGTGCATCAATATCTTTCAATGGCAAATGGATTGTTTTCGAGCGGGATTTTGCTATATGGAAACTGGATCTGACAACCGGGGAAACGGCAATTGTTCCTATTACCGTTCGAGCTGATAAAAAGATCAATACTATTAACCATAGAGTTTTCAATGGTGAAGTTCAGGAATTCGCTTTGTCCCCTGATGCTAAGAAGGCTTTATTTGTCAACAGGGGTAAGATATTCGTCACTTCAGCGGATAAAGGGACAGAAAAAGGACGGGCATCCTTCCGACTGACTAATACACAATCCCATGATGGACAGATTTCGTGGAGTCCAGACAGCAAGAAAGCTACCAAGCATAAGAATCTCGTCCGCGGGAAAAATATCACAAATATGGCATGAGCTATGTTAATGCTGACAAAACAAAATACGTGACAAAAAAAGGCACATCCTGTATAAAATATGAAGGAGGAGGAT
>Ga0315274_10011199_pt1 | contig 12857 bp, 27 predicted proteins | sample YL17G02_20_MG_FD_203700 | JGI IMG/M metagenome (GOLD analysis project Ga0315274, IMG submission 203700) | Sediment microbial communities from Yellowstone Lake, YNP, Wyoming, USA - YL17G02_20 | ecosystem: Environmental > Aquatic > Freshwater > Lake > Sediment | place: USA: Wyoming | collected... | reverse complement strand
CCGCCCCATCCGTGTGTGGTGGGAGCGGCGTCGTGCGGAGATAACCAAGCAGATACGCCTCGCTTCGTTGCTGTCCGACAACGACCGGACGGCGATGAACGAGGCACGGGCGGCGGTGATCGCCAAGTTCGATGCAATGCTGACGCCGACGCAGATCGCGTTGTACAACAGGTTGGTGGACGCCAAGCAGTTGCCGCCGACGCCGATAGTGGCGATCCCTGTGCAGACGGCCACTAGAATCCGGCTAGGCACATCGGCGTTTCACTATTATGCGATTGACCGGCGGACGATCGCGTGGGATGAGGTGTCGGAGTTCGACCCGCACGCCAACCCGAACGGTGTATACCGCAGGAAGGATACCCGTGTCCTCAAAAAGTGAAGCGCGGTGGCTGGAGGTATTCCACTCCGCCATGCTGGTGTCGGACAACGACTGGAAGTCCTCAATCGCGGTGGCTGATGCCGTGCCGGGCACGCTGCGCCCGCCAACGGTGACCTCGTTCAGCGCCTTGCCCGGCTGGGGCTGCATGCTGACGTTCGATAAGGGTGAAACCGCCGTGCAGTTTACGGACCCGCAAGACCCCAGTAAACTTAGGAGGTTGCTAGATGAGTTCCTGTGAACCCATTGCTGGGTACTTCCGCGAGCCGGTGCAGGCGTGGTTGCGTGCGTACAAGGCGTCGATGCTGATGTGCGGCGACTGCGTGGCGTCGCTAGGAGTAGCTGAGGCGACGCCGGGTACGGAGCGCCCTGATGCGCTGACCTTGGGGTACTACGTGCGCGAAGCCGCGCTCGAAACATACGCCAAGTGCCTCAACCTCGGCTGCACGCCGCGCGAGGCGCGTACGGCGTACAACAAGGTGTTCGACAGGGTGGGGCTGCCGCGCAGGGAGGAACTGTGAACACAACCGCACAGGGTGATCGCAAGGTCAAGGGCTGGGCGCGCAAGATCAGACACAAGCGGGCGCGGCAGGAAGCCATGAAGGTGTACTACGCGACGATGGTGTTGCATGGGTTCCAGAACGACCGCATGCAGCAGTGGGCGTTCGGCGGTCCGGATGAATACAAGGTGGCAAAGCGAGCCGCAGGCGTGGCGTATTCGCTGGCGTACCTGCGCATCTTCAACGAGTCCAAAGGGAGCAAGTTGGGGTGAACTATGCCGTACAAGGGAAGGTACACCGTAGCTGAAATCGTGGATTGGGCGAACGAGATGGTGAAGCCCCAACGTAAATCACCGAAGGTTACCATTGGCCCCCCGCCGCCGCACGTGGAGAAGTTGGCCGCGTTCGGCAGTGACATGCAGGAGATGCGTGAGGCGTGGGAAGCCTATGACAAGACGATGCTGCTGTCGGATAACGATGCAAGGGAAGCCGACGTGGCATTTGCCGCAGTACGTGCGCAGCAACGGCGCGCGAAGAAGTAAACCACAACTGGAGATAGACGATGAGCGCAAGGCGTAAGTATGATCTGCACAAGAAGGAAATGCTCGATGTGATCGCGAAGAACCCCGGCATCACGTCCGGAGAACTGCTGCGCCTCATCGCGGTGGGTATGAACGAGTCGAAGGGAGCGATGGGCGGCGTGCTGAACGACCTGATGAGGCACAAACAGGTTGTCCACGTGCGCAACTATCACCCCGGCCCGGCGTGCCGCGAGGGGTTTTACTTCCTCTACCCGCTGGGGCACGCGGTGATGGTGCAGGCGGCGTGCGATCTGGACATGATCCAGCGGCCCAACCGGCGCGTCAACAAGGCGGTCGCGCCGATCATCGGCACGTTTACGCTGCCGGATGTGGCGAGCGTGCCCCAAGTTGCGCCGGTCGAGGTGCACCCCATGTCCCCCGTGGCGGTTAGCGCAGCCGTGCAGCGGGCGGTGCGCTACATCGTGCCGTACGGTCCGGACAAGGAACTGGAAGTGACCCGCGCGGAAGCGGAACTGCTGTACGCCGAACTGCGCGAACTGCTGCGCAAGTAACCCTGAGTTAGCTAGCTAACTCAACCGATCAGGAGAACGAGCATGTGGAATTATCAGAAGTGCGAGAAGCACTGGGCGGGGCGGCGTGCGGGCAAGGCAGTACGCACGATCGCGGACTGCGGCTGGAGCCGGGAGCGCGAGTACATGGAGTTCAACGAGCGCGACGGCTGCTTCGATCTGACGCTGCACTCGACGGTGATCGTCAAGGTGTTCCCCGATAAGCTGCGGCTCAACTGCGGCGGCTGGTGGACGCAACTCACCCGGCGCAAGATCGGAGACTGGACGGGTGTGCACCTCGGCGGTGCCCCGTACAAGCTGCGGCACAAGATCGTGGAGGACCAGTTCCTCTACCCGCACGGATGGTCGGGCACGCCCTACCTGTTCTTCAACGGCATCGAGATCGACTACGGCGGGCGGGTGCTTAACCCGCAGCCGTACTATGTCAAGGTACTCAAGCCGGGCGCATCGAAAGAGTTCACCAAGGTACGCCGCGCCGTGTGGGAACGTATCGCCACACGGGTGCTGATCGGGGAGTTCGACCAGCGCCCGGACGACCTGATGACCAAGGACAACGCCGTTCCGTCCGCCTGTGAACTGTGGCAGTGTATGCAGCAGATCGCGGAGTATGAGATCGGTGCGGTCATCCCGCGAGAGATAGTCGATCCGTTGCTGGTGCGCCGTCCGAAGAAGTATTTCGGCGTGGTCCGCAGGCGCTGGGGCAACCACGGCGAGGAAGAACTGCGCAGCGGTGCGCAACTGCTGGAGTCGTCGTTCACGGCGGCGCGGCGGTACTACCACTACGACAACTACAGCTATACGCAAGTCGTAGTACCAATCGGAGAGTGAACATGGCAGCCAACGAAATGAAAGAAGTCATCGACCGGGTGCGGCGCATCGAGACGCGCCTGATGACCCTCGGCGCGAAGCTGGGGCACAACCTGAAGGACGAGGACGGGGTGCACGTGGACCCGGAGACGGGCGACGTGGATATCGACCACATGGATATCTCCGTGTCGTCCATCGTCCGCATGTGCCGTCAAGCCGGGGTGCACGGGCGCAAGGTGACGGTGCGCTGCCGCGAGGCGGTCATCACTACAACCTTTCAGGTATAGCAATGGACCGCGCAAAATACACAAAGCGGCTGGACGCGCTGGCGTTGAAAGAACGCGGAGCGGCGAAGCTGCTCACCGACTCTGACGCGGCGGCAGTAGCCGCATGGAACGCGGCGTACCGTTCCTACGTCTACCTCGAAGGCGGCACCAACGCCAAGGGGCAACTGGTGTGGTTCTGCTACGCCACGAAGAAGGACCGTAACGGCCTGTGGTGGTCGTGGCGCGAGGTGCATACCAAGACCATCATCCATCGCTATCAGATGTCATCCCGCAAGACTAAGAAGGCGGCGGTGGCGCTGACGTATCGGCGGCAGAACGCGTGGGTGGCGAAATGACCGCCGACGAGAAGGCCAAGCTCATCCGGGCGTTGACCATCGACCTGCAACGCGTAATGCTGGAGCGGTTGCCACGTGCGCCGAAGGACTGGGACGGCATCGAGTTCCGGCAGTGGATGTGCGATCTGGCCGTCGAGTTGTACCAGCACCCCATGAATAGGGCGCGCTACAAAGAGTACCTGAATACCCGCAACATCAACCCAAACCTGTGAGGGTAAACATGGCAACAGCAATGCACGCAGACAAACCCGAATACGGCTGGTGGGAGCGCAAGCGCAACAGCCCCGAGATGCCGACGACGTTGGCGTACGCGAACAACCCTGTGCTGCGAGCCGTGGAGTTGGCCGAGTACGAGGCAGCCCTGCTCGATCTCTACACCACGGTCAAGGCTGAGTACGACAACGTGCGCTACACCTCGTCGGCGCTGGCGCACGGGCGGCTGCCGCTCTACGAGGGGCGTATCCCCCGTATGTTTACCCTGTGCGACGTGCTGAACTTCGTCGTCGCGCAGGGCAGGACAACGCTGCGCATCATGCAGTTGTTGAAGTACGTGGCACGACGTAACAACCGACTGGGAGAAGGCGATGAAGGGCATGCGAGCGTTGCGGGAGATGTTGCAGCAGGAGATCAGCCTTAACGGTGGATACCATACGGGCCGCGACGGGAATTACCTGCTGTCGTGGAACGTGGCGGTGTACGGTGGCATGTCGGTGAAGGAGATGCAGGGCGCGCTGTGCCAAGGGGACAGCTTCGAGTCCCCCGCCGATCTGCGGCTGCGTTACCCGGACTGGGAAACATCGTGGGAGACGTTCTCCAGTGCTGGTGGGAACTGGGAACACGTTGTCGAGGACATGCGCTCGCAGTTGTGTGACGGAGATACGTTCCGTCTATGGCGACCGGCGATTGCTACCCGCTTCGGGTTTAGCTACACTGGCCTCGGAGCCGATCGGCCGTTCGATGTGGATTTCACCTTCTTGGGGCGCAGCGGCAAGCACCTGTGTATCGAACGCTTCAACGGACGCCGACTCACCGAGGACGAGTTCCCCTCGCCGGGCGACGTGCGCAAGCGGTTCCGCTTCGACTTCGGGGACGAGGAAGAGTTGAATACGAACAGCAGCGAGTGGACGCGTCAACTGCTGGGGATGATTCAGGAGTGGGACTTGTGCTTCGACCGCAAGGCAGTCAACAAGGAAGCCCTGTACCAGACGGCGTTCCAGTTCGCGCAATACCTAGAGGGCACCGCATGACCGTTTCCATCAATCGCGAATTTGCGCAGAAGATCGCTGCGTACGCTGCCGACGTTGACGCGTACGCAGCGAAGGTGGCAGCGTATGGGTGTTTGTTCACTCTGAAACAGTTTGCGGAAGCGGCGGTTATGCCAAGCGATAGACCGGAGGTAAGGATGCAGAAACTTGTGACAATCTACGAGGCTGAGAATGGGTTCTTTGCCGAGGTCATCGGCGGCGGAACTGTAGTCGGCATGACGCTGAGCGATCTGTGCGAGGCGTTGCAGTCCGCCGTTGCCACTGCCAAGCTGCGCGCGGAGAGCGAACGGCAGGAGAAAGCGGCGATGGCCGAAAGCTGGACGCTCACGCCGAACAAAGCGGGGGCGGCAAAAACGCTCTACCCGCCAACACCGAGTGATCCGCTGGGGCAGGGGCCAGCGCAGCAGCGCGTTGCCCTGCTCAAGCCCATGTGGCAGGAAGCACTGCGGCAGGAAGCCCTGCGCTGTCTCTACATCGCCCGAGGCGGCTCCTGATGACGCAAGCACGGACACGTTCTACGACTCCTGTGGAAGCACTGGCGGCGTTCCGCAGGCTGGTGATGACCGACACCGAGTTGCGCGGCCTTGCCTTGAGGCTGGTAGGCGGGGAGGCGCGGCAGTTGTGGCTCGTTACGGCAGCCGGGGGGCTGGCCTTGGTGTCCCAAGCGACCAAGGTGGCGGGGGTGGCCGACTCCCCGCTGACGGCGGCTCTCGCCGAGAACGGCCACTTCACGCTCGCGATGGCGATGTTCCACTTAGGGGTTGACCCCCAAGCGTTCTACACCGGGTTGGGTGAACTGCTCGATCTGGTGCAGGGCAAGGCAGTTGTTCAGGGAGCGCACTGACATGATCTACGTTATCCGGTCGGGGCAAAGCACGGCGGTTGCGTTGCTGCGCACGTGGGATGGGCGCGTGACGCAATCGGAATCGGTGTCCGGGCACTGGACATGGTGCGTCGGGCGCAAGGTCGATAGCGTGCTGCAATGGGCGCGCGATCACGACTTGATCTGGCATGCCGAGGCCAACGAATCAACATGGGAGGATAAGTTGCGAGAACTGACACTGGCCCGGCACTGGGAACGCACCGGTCGGCCGAGAATCAAGGTAACCGCGAGGGCCAAGGCATGAGCAAGCAGCAAGTTGCGTTCGATGAGTGCATGGGGTGCAGTTCCCCGGATACGTGTCAACGGCTCGGATGCCGCATCGCGTTCCAACGGGGTTCGGCGAACGAAATTCAGGTAGGCGGCGACCACTACTGCAAGTACGGCGATCTCCAGCCGTGGGATACGTGGGTGCCGTGGAACCTGAACGGGTTCCAGTGCAACATCATCAAGTACACGGTGCGCTATCGTGACAAGGACGGCCTCAAGGACTTGGAGAAGGCGCGGCATTACCTCGATAAGTTGATCGAGGTCGAGCGTGCACGAGCAGACAGTGGTAAACTGTAGGGGGTTAGCAGCATGCCCCGCTTGAAGCGTCTAGCAGGAGTCCCGCGATCCACGGATCGGCGGACGATGTGTTTTTGCGTGCGGTGCACCAAGTATCGGCCGCGCGAGTCGTTCTACAAAAACCGTCTGTCGCCGTCCGGTGTCTCGTCCTACTGCAAGGCGTGCTACAAAACGTACTACCAACAACGCAAGTCAACCAGAAAGGAAAAGCCATGACGACCAATACCACCTCGATCGACAGCGTGCGGAAGTTCATCCGCAAGCAGATCGACACCAAGTACGGCACGATGACGGCCTACGCCGCGAAGGAAGAGGTCACGCTGCAATACATCAGCAACGTGATGTCGGGCAACAAGCCGATCCCCGACTGGATGCTCAAGCGGTTCAAGATCAAGCACGTCGTCGCGGAGCATTGGGAATTGGCGGCGTGATCGAGCCGTGGCCGCAGGACGAATACGGCGACCACCCCCGACGATGAGTCTCTACACCATCGACTTCGAGACGTACTACGACCGCGAGTACAGTCTCAGCAAGTTAACCACGGAGGAATACGTCCGTGACCCCCGGTTCGAGATCATCCTGTGCAGTTTCAAGAAAGACGACGAAGCCCCCTACTGGCTGCCGGGGGAGATGGTTGTCGATCACGTGCAGGAACTCGCACTGGAGAACCACGCGGTACTGGCGCACCACGCGCACTTCGATGGGTTGATCCTGTCCCATCACTGCAACGCCCGCCCGAAGATATGGTTCGACACCCTGTCGATGGCGCGGGCGTTGCAGGGTGCGCGTGGCGGCAATAGCCTCGCCAAGCTGGCCGTCAAGTACGAACTGGGGGCCAAAGGGGACGAGGTAGTAAACGCGCTGGGGTTACGCCGGGAGCGGTTCGGACGTGCGCAGTTCCAGCAGTATGGCCGGTACTGCTGCAATGACGGGCAGCTTGAGTACGATCTGTTCCACCGCATGCTGCCGTACTTCGTCAAGTCCGAACTGAAGCTGATCGACGCGTTCATCCGCCTGTTCACCGAGCCGGTGCTGGAACTCGATGTGCCCAAGCTCGAAGCCTACGTGGATGAGATTCAGCTATCGAAGCAGACGGCGTTGCTCAAGGCCGGGGTGCAACTCTCCGACGTGATGAGCAACGACAAGTTTGCCGACGTGCTGCGTTTCTTCGGCGTGGACCCACCGATGAAGTTGAGTCCGCGTACCGGCAAGTGGGCGTATGCGTTCGCCAAAACAGATCAGGGCATGCTCGATCTGGCCGAACACGACGACGAGAACGTGCAACTGCTCGTCGCTGCGCGGCTGTCGAACAAGACGACCATAAACGGCACGCGGGCGTTGCGCATGATCGGCACGGCCTCGCGCGGCGCTGCCCCGGTGTACATCAAGTATTATGGAGCGGGGCAGACCGGGCGCGGCTCCGGTGGCGACAAGATGAACTGGCAGAACCTAACACGTGGGGGTACGTTGCGGGCAGCCGTACGCGCACCGAAGGGCCACGAGCTAGTGGTAGGGGACTCCAGCAACATCGAAGCGCGCATGCTGGACTACGTAGCCGGGCAGGAAGATGCAGTCGAGGCATACCGGCGCTTCGACAACGGCGAGGGTCCGGACATCTACTGCGTCACCGCCGAGGGTATCTACGGCCGACGTATAACCAAGGAGGATAACCCCGACGAGCGCCAGATGGGCAAGGTAACCAAGCTGGGGTTAGGGTACGGCATGGGGTGGGAGAAGTTCATCTTCGCCGTGAAGTCGCAAGTGAAGAAAGAGATCACTCCAGCAGTATCGAAGAACATCGTGGACGTGTTCCGGCGCAAGAGCATGCACGTCGTCGGCTTCTGGAAGCGGTGCGATCAAGCCCTGTGGCGCATCTACCGGAAGGAATACGGGGTCAAGGTAGACATGCGGGGTATCGTTGTCACGTGTTCCGAAGGCTTGCTCTTGCCGAACGGGATGGTGATCCGGTATCCTTATTTGCAGTACAACAAAGAGAACGGGTTCGCCTACTTCAATGGCAAATCCCACGAGAAGATTTACGGGGGCAAGGTCTGTGAGAACATCATTCAGGCGCTTGCCCGCATCGTGGTGATGGATCAGACGTTGATGGTGCCGAGCAAGCGCAAGCTGGTGCTGTCGGTCCATGATGAAGGTGTCTGGTGTGTAGCAACCCCACGGGTTGAGCGTACCGTGTGGGAGGTCGAGCAGGCGTTCCGCACTCCGCTGCCGTGGTGCGAGGACATCCCGCTTAATTGCACAGTGAAGCACAACCGAGTATACGGATTGGCCAAATGACGATGACCGTAACCGAAGAAGCCCCCTTGCTGCACAAGCTGAACATGGCGCAGAACGCGCGTGCCGTGTTCAAGCAACTGGTGGCGGGCGGGCAGGAGAAGCTAACCCCCGAGAACGTCGCGGCGCTACGCGAACTCGACGCAGAGATCGCGGCAACGCGGAAGTTCCTCGGCCTGAAGGACAAGCCATGACTCAACCGCAACTGTTGATCCAGAATGTGAAGAACCCGAAGGTGACGTTCAAGGTCGTGGCGTACGACCCGGCCACCGGGATCGGCACGCTCGAAGGCGAGTACGGAGGGCAGTTCACCCGCAATCTGTCCAAGGAATCGCTGAGCAAGTACGGCTACCGCGTGATCCGGGGGGAGGATACCCCGGACCCGGCCAAGAAGAAACGGCCCTAGCTGTGCGGCTGTTCCTACAGGCGGTAGACCACCCCGAGATCGAGTTCGAGGTGGTATCCTTCGACAAGGAAGCGCAGCAAATCGTGTTGCGGGGAAGGTACGATGAGTACCATCTGGCCTTCCCCACAACCGGCAAGGTTGCGCAGAAGCGGAAAATGAACTGGACTCTCCAACGGAGGGAAGATGCCTAGCTCCCCGAACTATGTGCGCGATATGGCACAGGAGTACAAGACAGCAAAGGCGCGCGGCGACGTGCACAAGAGCATGTTGCGCAAGCGGGCGCGGCGGCTGATGCTGAAGAAGGGGCTGGTCAAGCCCGGACAGGATGTGGATCACAAGCACGCGTTGGGCAAGGGCGGCAGCAACACGCCGTCGAACCTGCGGGCGAACTCCGTGCACGACAACCGCAGCTTCCCGCGCAACCCCGATGGTTCAATGAAGAAGAACGTGTAAGGAGACGATCATGCGTATCGAAGTTTTCCACGGCAACGACGGGTGGTTCTGGCACTTCCGCAACAAGGGCCGCATCACCGCCGACAGCGAAGCGTTCCCCACCAAAGCGCACGCCGTTCGCGCCGCCAAGGCGGTCGTCGTCGCCGTGTTCAAGCGCGTCGTGGCGAAGCCGGTGCTGGTGTGGGAGAAGGCCGAGGCCGGGTCACTCACCATCATCGTGTGGAGCGCCTGATGCGCGAAGCCGCTGAACAAGCGAGGATGACGGGCAGCGTGTCTAACGACTGCGCGCCCATCGCGCGGAACTTGCGGACGGCGCTGACCGACATGGTGTCGGCCTTCGAGTCCGTGGCCATGACGCAGTACCAGAAGCAGGTAGTCATGGACGCGCGGATCGCGTTGGCCAACTCCACGCATCTCCCCCGGTGAAGCCTCTACCTTGGAGCTTTAGCGCGCTCTCCGACTTCACCAACTGCGGGAAGGCGTACTACCGCAAGCGCATCGTCAAGGACGTAGTGGACCCGCCGAATGAGGCCGGGGACTGGGGCGACTACGTGCACAAGTGGTTCGAGGCGCACCTTCGCGACGGCACGCCCCTGCCGGGCAATCTGGTGCAGTATCAGGAATACCTCGACCGCATCAAGGCGGGCAGCGGCACGATGTATGTCGAGTGCAAGTACGCGATCAACCGGCAGTTGCAGCCGTGCGAGTTCTTCGCCCCCGACGTGTGGTGCCGTGCCATTCTCGACGTGCTGCACATCGACGGCCCGCACGCCCGTGTCATCGACCACAAAACCGGCAAGGTTAAGCCGAACAGCCGCCAGTTGAAGCTGTCCGCGCTGATGGTGTTCGCGCACCATCCGGAGGTGGTGGAGGTCAAGACCGGGTTCGTGTGGCTGAAGGACACCGTGCTGACCAAGGATGGGTTCCACCGTGACGAGGTGGACGATCTGTGGGCGGAGTTCATACCGGACCTGAAGGCGTACAGCACGGCGTTCAAGGAAATGCGCTTTACGCCTCGCCCCAGCGGGTTGTGCAACGGCTGGTGCCCGGTTACCGACTGCGAGTTCTGGAAGCCGAAACGCGTCAAGCGATAAAAAAAGGGGCCGGGGGTTGGCCCGGCCCGAAAGTCCCTTGGGGAAGGGAGACGATGATGCAGGCGTAGTCTATATGTCTGGATGTTTGTACGTCAAATCCTGTATTGGGAGAGCCGCCGCATGCGCGCTACGCCAGAGAGTAAAGTGAAGAAGGCCGTGAAGAGCATCCTCGATGCGTACAAGCCGCACGTGTTCTACCGCATGCCGGTGTCGAACGGCATGGGCAAGCCGGGGCTGGACTTCTATGGGTGCTGTCTTGGCACGCACTTCGAGATCGAGACGAAGGCGAACAACAAGGAACTGACCATGCGGCAGGCCATAACAGCCGGGGAGGTTGAGGCCGCAGGCGGCAAGTTCTTCGAGATACTGTCACTGGACGATCCCGCGATGAAGCAACTGGAGTTCTGGCTGCATCGTCGCATCATGCAACACCTAGAAGCGAACAGGTAACCCATGCTGGTTGATGTCGCAAGCAAGACATTGCTGCTCCGGGCGCGGTACCCGGAAGCTATCCGCAAGGTACTGCCGGGGCAGACCAAGCTGATTGATGACCGTGGCCACAACATCGCGATCAAGCACACGCTGGACGCCACGAAGATTCTGCGCAACATGAACGTGCCTGCGCCGTCGCCCATCCGGTATTACTACCGCTGGCCGGGCCGCTACAAGCCAATGGCGCACCAGATCACCACGGCGGAGTTCCTGACGCTGCACCGCAAGGCGTTCGTGCTGAACGAGATGGGGACCAGCAAGACAGCGAGCGCGCTGTGGGCGATGGACTTCCTGATGCTGCTGGGCCGGGTGAAGAAGTGCCTCGTGGTCGCGCCCCTGTCCACGCTGGAACGCGTGTGGCTGGACGAGGTGTTCCTGTGGGTCATGCACCGCTCTGCGGTCGTGCTGCACGGATCGCGGGAGAAGCGGCTGAAGCTGCTCGACTCCGACGCCGACATCTACGTAATCAACCACGACGGCTTAGCTGTCATCGCCGACGAGATCAAGGACCGGGAGGATATCAACCTCACCATCGTGGACGAGGCCGCTGCCTACCGCAACGGGCAGAACGAACGCTACGCAGTGCTGAAGAGCGTAGTGGCCAAGGAACAGATGCGCCTGTGGCTGATGACTGGCACGCCCTGTCCGAACGCGCCGACCGATGCGTGGGCGCTGGCCAAGCTGGTGAACCCGGCGAACGTGCCAACGTATTTCACGTCGTGGAAGCGGCAGACGATGCAGCAGGTAACGACGTACAAGTGGGTGCCGCGTATCGGCTCATCCGAGATGACTTACCACGCGATGCAGCCCGCCGTCCGGTTCCGCAAGCGCGACTGTCTCGATCTGCCGCCTGTCACCTACAGCAAGCGCACCGTGCCGCTGACCAAAGAACAGGAGCTAGCGTACAAGCAGATGCGGCAGTTCATGGTGGCACAGGCCAAGACGACGCCGATCACCGCCGTCAACGCGGCGGACCAGATCGGCAAGCTACGGCAAATCCTGTGCGGTGTAGTCAAGAACCCGGAGACGAACACGTACGAGGAAATCCCGCACCAGCCACGCACGAACGTGTTGCTCGAATGTATCGAGGATGCGTCCGCTAAGGTGATCGTGGTGGTGCCGTACAAGGGCATCATCAAGGCGCTCGAACGCGAGGTGTCGAAGAAGCATACGTGCGCAGTGTTGAATGGCGACGTGCCGATCAAGAAACGCAACGAGATCATCACCGCGTTCCTCAAGAGCAAAGCGCCGCACGTGCTGCTGTGCCACCCCAAGGTCATGTCCCACGGCCTCAACCTCATCGTGGCGGACACGATCGTGTTCTACGCGCCGATCTACTCCAACGAGGACAGCCAGCAGGTAATGGACCGCATCAGCCGCACCGGGCAGAAGTTGCCGATGACCATCATTCGGCTAGGCGCGTGTCAACTGGAGTGGAACATTTACAACGTGGTCGAGGGGCGGCGGCTCACGCAGGAATCTATCCTTGAGTTGTATCAGCAGGAGTTGCAAAGCTAAAGCAGTTGGGTTAAGCTGGCAGCATAATAAGCAGGAGACGACGATGAGCAAAGATATCAGCACTGATCGGCTGGTGCGCGCGTTTATCAAGATGCGCAACGCCCGCGCCGAACTGACCCGCGAGTACGAAGCCAAGGATGCCGAAGTCAAAGCCTCGATGAAGATGATCGAGGTGGAACTGCTTGGCCGGGCGCAGGAGTCAGGCGTTACGGGCTTTACCTGCAAGGGTGTCGGCACTACCTACACCAGCGAGGACATGCACTCATCCATCAAGGATGACAAAGCGTTCTTCGACTTCGTGCGGGAAACGGGCGACCTCGACTTCTTCGAGCGTCGGATCACCAACAAACATCTTCGGGAGTACATGGCAGAACACAAAGGGGAACTGCCCCCCGGCATCCACGTGTTCCGCGAGTTGCGGATGCGCGTTACCACTCAACGTAAACCAAGGACGACCACAGAATGATGCACATG
>Ga0315274_10011197_pt1 | contig 12857 bp, 9 predicted proteins | sample YL17G02_20_MG_FD_203700 | JGI IMG/M metagenome (GOLD analysis project Ga0315274, IMG submission 203700) | Sediment microbial communities from Yellowstone Lake, YNP, Wyoming, USA - YL17G02_20 | ecosystem: Environmental > Aquatic > Freshwater > Lake > Sediment | place: USA: Wyoming | collected... | reverse complement strand
GTACAATGCTTTTAGAGAGCGGCTGCTGCTGCAGTCCGCGGGTGCCGGAGAAACGCCGCGGGTGTTGGCTGTTACAGGCTCGCACCCAGGTGAGGGCGTCAGCACAGTTGCTGCAAACGTTGCTGCGGCGCTGGCACGGCCCGGCGACGGACACGTGCTGCTTATCGACGCAGACCTTGGCCATCCCTCAATGCATCGTATATTCAGGACAAAACTTGCGCCCGGCCTGGCTGACCTTCTAAAAGACGGCGAAGCTGCTAGGGATGCGATTTGCCCTTCGCCTGTACAGAATCTTGACATACTCTCGGCCGGTGCTCCAAACGGCGATCCTTCAGAGATCTTTAGCTCCGGCGGACTGCCCAGGCTGCTTGATTCGGCAAAAAAGAACTACCGTTTCATTGTGATTGACCTGCCGGCTGTAAACAAGGCGAGTTGGGCGGTTCGCTTAGCGAGTCTTTGCGATGGCGTTGTTCTGGTTGTCGAGGCGGAGCGTTCCCGCCGCGAAGTTGTGCAACGCGTTAAAGAGCAGCTGGTCGAGTCAAAAGCCAACGTCCTTGGAGTTGTCATCAATAAGAGGCGGTTCCGTATCCCGGGCTGGCTGTACCACAGGCTGTGATGGGCGGATACCTGCTATATTGGCAGAAAAACGCGGTTTTGAGATAATCTAAAAATCTAAGGTGATCTGAGAAATACCTTGACAGAAGGCGCCGGGGCGTCTACAATAAATGGAAGATACAGCCTTCGCAGCCATAGCTTCTATGGCGGAGTAGGCTGGGAGGGGAATTAAGAAAAGCCCTGTAAAGGCCTTAGCGGCCGGCAGGAGGATAAGGGTACAGGCGATTGGGAGCCGGAGGAGGTAAGAGGTGGTGAAAGAGTCAAGGCTATGTGGACGCCTTGGGCCATCGGGCGTTTTTCAACAGAACGGAGTGCGCGGCATTTGTTCGGTTGAGCAGTTTCACAGGATACTGCGTGAGGAGCAGGAACGAGCAAGCCGCAGCCAACACGAGTTTTCACTTCTGCTTTTCAGCGTAAATGGTGCGGGGTCTGCACGGTTAAAGGATCTGGCGGACGCACTCGTTGCCCGCACGCGCTCTACCGACGAAGTCGGGTGGGCTTACTCCGCCGAAGCGGCTGCGAAGACTGGATTGGACGGCCCATACCTGGGTGTCGTTCTGCCGTGCACGCCTGATGCTGGTGCTCGACGTTTAGCCGCTGATGTCTGCAGAGCTTGTAGTGTCGCAGGTGTGGTGCCGGACTGGAGCGTCTATACCTATCCGTCGAAATGGTTCTCCGACGATAATGGTAACGGGCGCCAATACTATTTTGCGGACATCTTGCCGGGCTGGGGGGTATCAGAATCAGTAGGGTATGCTGTGCATACCGCCAACGCCGCAAATGGTATGCAGAGGCTGCGATACCCTACGCCCCGGTCATTTTCCGGCCCGTCGAGAGCCTCTGGGTCGAACGACCGGCCTTTGCCAGTCTGGAAACGGGCTATGGATATTGTGGTGGCGGCAGGTGGCCTTATCCTCTTGTCGCCCTTTATTTTTCTTGTATCTGTGATCATTAAGAGCGTGTCCCGAGGCCCGGTCTTCTTCAAGCAAAACAGAGTCGGATACATGGGCAAGCCGTTTACCATGTGGAAATTCCGCACCATGAAGGTCAACTGCGATTCTTCAAACCACAAAGAGTACATCACTAAGCTGATCAACGGTTCCGCGGAGAATGGTGCGGCTTTTGGCAAACCCATGACCAAACTTGATGACGACCCGCGGATCATACCGTTTGGCAAGATACTTCGCAAAACCTGTTTAGACGAGCTGCCGCAGTTGATCAACGTCCTTCGCGGCCAAATGAGTTTGGTCGGTCCGCGTCCGGCTATTGACTATGAGGTGCAAGTCTACTCGGCCTGGCACTATCAACGCCTGGATGCCGTGCCAGGCGTCACCGGTCTTTGGCAGGTCAATGGCAAGAACCGGCTTACCTTCAACCAGATGGTGCGGCTGGACATTAAGTACCTTAGAGAACGGTCATTTTGTTTAGATGTGAGTATCCTACTAAAGACACCGTCCGCTGTTCTCTCCCAGGTCAGAGATAGCCTGCAGGAGAAACAGTCGGTGACTGAATTGATCGTGGAAAATGCTTAGTCTTGGCGTAGTAGGCTGCGGGTACTGGGGGCCGAATCTCATCCGCAATCTCGGCACCCTTTCTGAGTGCAAGATAAAACTGGTCTGCGATATCGATGCAGATCGGCTGGCTCATATGAAGAAGCTCTATCCGGAGGCGCAGACTACTACCGAATTTGACAATCTGCTTGAAGATGCACATATCGACGCAATCGTAATAGCTACGCCCGTTCGCCTTCACTTCGAGATGACCAAGAAAAGCCTGCAAGCGGGCAAACACGTCCTGGTCGAGAAGCCCATGGCATGCTCCGCAGAGCAGTGCCGGGAGCTGATAGGACTGGCTGAAAAACAAAAGCTGACGCTTATGGTCGGACACACCTTTATTTACTCCGCCCCTGTCAGGAAAATCAAAGAGATCGTTGAGTCCGGAGAGCTGGGGGAGATTCAGTACATTTGCTCGCGCCGACTGAACTTGGGCTTGTTTCAGAAAGACATAAACGTAGCCTGGGACCTTGCGCCCCATGACATCTCGATTATTCTCTATGTGCTTGGTGAAGACCCTGTCTGTGTCAACTGTCAGGGCAAGTCTCATGTTGTCAGTGGGATCGAGGATGTGACCAATATGACACTGAATTTCGCTAATGGCACTTTTGCCACCATCCAGAGCAGTTGGCTGGATCCTAACAAAGTTCGTGAGACAATTTTTGTCGGTAAAAAGAGAATGCTGGTTTACGACGATCTAAAGTCGATGGAAAAAATAAAGATATACGACAAACGAGTGGAAGTGCCGCCTCACTACGACACGTTCGGAGACTTTCAGTACTCATACTATTACGGGGATGTATATTCGCCTTACTTGCAGCAGGTCGAACCGCTGGGAGTGCAGTGCCAGCATTTTGTTAACTGCATCAAAACCGGGGCAAAGCCCGAGTCAAGCGGCCTGGAAGGCCTGCAGGTAGTTCGGGTTCTTGAGGCCGCCTCGGAGTCATTGAAAAATGGTGGCGGCAGGGTGGAGATTGCCAAACCGCTGGCGCCTTACGCATACGGACAGGGCCTAAGACCGCCTGGTGCTTAATCCGCCATACCCCTGCTTTCGCAGGGGCAAGCTTGCCCCCGCGCAGGCGGGGGGCGGGCGGATTAATACACAGCCTCGCACGAGTCCGCTGCCCGCATCTGCTTTACAGTCTTGTGGTCAACCAATTCTTGCTGTATCAACCCAGGTTCTCGTACTTCGCAGCGCTTAGCAGAGTAGTATATGAGTCTTAAATCATTTGGGAAAAACACAGTCATTTACGCAGTCGGCAATCTCGGATTGCGAGGGGCATCCTTTGTGCTTCTGCCGATTTATACTCATTTCCTGACCGTGAGTGATTATGGTCTGCTGGCAACCTTGCTTGTGTCGATTCAGCTTATGTTGATCTTTGCAAACCTTGGTATGCAGACCTGCCTGGTGCGTTTCACTAAAGAGTATGAAGAAAACAGCCGAGCCGGTGTCTTGGTGGGCAGTTGTGCTATGCTGAATCTGCTGGCGGGGCTGGCGTTGACCGGCATTTCGCTTGCGCTTCTTCCGCCCTTTTTTCGCAGTATCCTGCACACTAACGATGTTCGCCTCTACATAGTTATGGCTTGCTGTGTGGTTCTGATGGAATCGCTGAACACCCTCGTCATGTCTTACTATCGAGTTCAGAACCAGGCCCTTAGGTTTTCGATTGTGGGTATCTTGCTTGCTTTCACACTTGTTGCTGCCAATTTTATATTACTGCGTGTATTGAGCCTGGGCATAAGGGGCGTGCTGCTGGCTTACATATTGACCTACGGGGCGGGCCTGCTTTTTGTATCGTGTGATGTGCTGCGGAAAACGGGCGTTGGGATTTCATTTGCTTTGATGCCGAGGCTTCTCAGGTTTGGCTTTCCCCTTGTTTTTTCAATGGCGGGCCATACGGCTATAGGCGCAGTGGGCGTGTATATGCTGAGCTATTTTGCCGGCCTGGAGGCAGTTGCGATATATGAGTTCGGCTGGAAATTGGCCAGCTTGATGACTGTTGTCCTGATATATCCGTTTTCGTTAGCTTTTGAGCCATATCTCTTTGCCGGTTTGAATAGCACAGACATCAAGGAGAAACTCTCGCGGCTGCTTACTTACCTGATACTTGGCGCAACGCTCACATCGTTTGCTCTTGTTGCCGGCTCACGTGTATTGCTGCCGCTTATTGCACCTCCAGAATATGCCCCGGCATTTATAGTAATTCTCCTGCTTGTTCCCGGAATGGCTTTTACTGGGATGTACTATTTTGGTGGTACTCTTATTATAGCCGTGCAAAAAACTCGCCTGGTGGGCCTGACCATGACTATAGGCGCAATTATTTCTCTACTATTAAATCGCGTGCTAATCCCCCCGATGAGCTGGTACGGGGCGGTTATCGCGTTCGATGTCACATATCTGTTAGTTGGTACGGCATTATTTGTTCTCGGCAGAAAAATGTTCCCTATGCCCGTCGAATGGAAGAGGATAGGAGTGGCTGCTGCTTTATTGACGTTGTTCTTCTTTGTGTTCCTGTTTATCAGCGACGCCAGCACGGCGATGTTTATCCTGATAAGCCTATTGGCGGCTCTGGCGGGTGTGTTGATCCTGTTTGGGTTTCAGTTCTTCCACAACGACGAAAAAATCGCTATCAGAAAGCTAATTCCTGGACTGCATCAGGTATAGACTTGAATGAAAACTTACGCCCTGCATCATCCTGGTAATCGCGGAATGCTGCACAAGTTCGCTCTTTTCGTATTCATAAGCGTTCTTGTTTTTCACGGCACGTATTTTCGCATCCGCGCCGAGGTCGCAGTTCCCACATTAGACTGGTTGGTCCTGGCACGGCTGTTGGCCTGCGCTATTGGCTTTATGGCTGGCCTTATATTGATCGCCAAGAACATGCCGCTGGGATTCGGCGCAAAAATGCTCTTACTTTATGCAGCCGCAGCCGGTCTTTCAGCCGTGACCTCGCCCTATCCGGTCACCGTAGTTGGGTACTTTATTCTGCTTTTAGGCGCGTGTGTGCTGATGATCGGACTTACGTATAGTGCACGAAATTTGGCTGAATTGGAAACGATAGAAAAGGTGTGGTTTTTCACGGTTGTGGTGCTGATAATAAAGGACACCGTTACCAGTCTTATTTTTCCTGAGATGGCGCCTCCCGGCGAAGTTATCAGAATTGGCATGGGTGTTACTCACGCCAATGAGCTTAGCTCGTTGGCGACACTTGTCTTCTGGCTATCTTTCAGCAAGAAAAGAACAAGGCATACAATTCTCGTGTGGCTTTTGAGAGCTTTCTTGGTCTATGTGATTATCGGGGCCAGAAGCCGGGTTTCGGTTGTTGCGTTTCTACTTGGCGGTCTGGTGTATCTGCTGTTTGCAAGCAGGGACTATCTGAAGCGATGGGTGACGGTTTCGGCTGGGGTAGGTGCTTTATCGACGTTTTTCCTATTGACCGTGTGTCTGAACCAAAGCTGGGCAAATGACATAGTTGAGTATGCCAGGAGGGGACAAACGAGAGCGGGGTTAACGACCTTTACCGGACGTACTCTCATTTGGCAGCATGCTTTTGGCAAATCGTTGGAGTCACCGATTATCGGCCACGGTTACGGCGTCAGCAGATTGACAATGGGACAACCTCCAAATTCGGAGTGGCAACCCTCTCACTGTCATAACGAGTTACTGGAGGTCTTTTTTAACACCGGTGTTCTGGGGCTTATTCCGGTTCTGGCAGTGTTTACATATAGTCTGGGGTGGATTGTCGGTTTCTCTGGGCTTCGCCGCGCATGTTCAACAGATTTAGCCCTGCACGCCGTAAGTGTCGTAGTGATATTTTTGTTCTCCTGCCTGTTTGAGCCCAGATTGGGCGTCAGACTCATCCCCATTCAGCCGCTGTTCTTTTTCTATCTGTTGACCCTCGACCGCAAGAAATACTTCTTGCGCTCTTAAGGTTTGACCTATCAAGCCTTGCGTTCTTGACCGTGCGTGCCTTGCAGCCAACAGCTCAATTAGTAAATCGCAAGGCGACAAAAAAAAGAGCCATAGAGGGCACAGAGTCCACAGAGATGAAAAAACGGGATGATTCCTCTGAGCTTTCTCCGTCAGGGCCGGCAGGACCGGCCCCGCCGGACCTGAGCGGCGTGGTCTCAGCGGCAAAGGAAAGCAGGATGGCGTACGCTTTAATAACACCGGCTCACAACGAAGAAGCGTATATTGAAAAAACGATACAATCTGTCGTCTCGCAGACCGTCTTGCCAGATATGTGGGTGATCGTAAGCGACGGTTCAACCGACGGCACGGATGGCATTGTTGCTAAATACGCAGCAAAGCATGATTTCATCAAGCTGGTGCGTATAGACCGTGATCCTACAAGGGACTTCGGCTCCGCAATAAGGGCGATTAACACCGGATACGAGCAACTGAAGGGCGTCGAATACGACTATGTCGGCAATCTCGATGCAGATGTGGTTCTGGAGCCGAATTACTACCAGACTATATTGGCCAAGTTTCAAGCCAATCCGAAATTGGGGCTGGCAGGCGGCCTGGTTTGCGATTGTCACTGGAATAAGGCCTGTCCGATATTCACGGCTGTCGATAGCGTTGGCGGGCCGATTCAGATGTTCCGCCGTGAGTGCTATGAGCAGATTGGGGGACACACCTGCATAGGTATGGGCGGCTATGACACAGTGGCTGAAATAAAGGCCCGGATGTACGGCTGGGAGGTCAGGACTTTTCCCGATATTAGGGTGCTGCATTTGAGACGCACCGGAACCGCCAAGAGCAGCATCCTTTGGGCCAGGTTTCGCCAGGGTAAGATCGAATACAGGGTGCGCTACCACCCGCTGTTCGAGGTTGCAAAATGCCTCTCACGCATTAGAGAAAGACCTTACCTTCTGGGCAGTGTTTTCAGATTGAGCGGCTACTTTTGGAGTTTCCTGCGCAGGGAACAGCCCGTTTTGCCGGCTGATGTCACCGCGTATCTTCGAGGCGAGCAGTTGGCCAAACTAAAGGCACTATTCAAACGTAGGCGATTTACTTAGTGACTGCACGTGTGGTTCTAAATTCATTTTGTCGGAGGGGCCAAACCAAGTCTGGAGAGACGTTTCTGTGACAGCTCGAATTGCGGTAGTTGCTTTTTCTTATTACCCCAGCGATCCACGCGTCCGACGCGAGACCGAGGCTTTGATTGAGGCAGGTCACTGTGTAGATGTGATTTGTCTGCGGGGCACTGGAGAAGCCGAAAAGGAGATAGTAGGCGGGGCACAGGTCTATCGACTTTATGGAGTTACACGTCAGCGCAAACGGGCCGGTAAGGTGCGTTACATTTGGGCGTATCTCTATTTCACCTGTCTGGCTTTTTTCACCTTGTCCATCCTCTATATGCGTAAGCGGTATGACCTCATCCAAGTGCATAATATGCCGGACGCTCTGGTGTTCAGTGCTTTGCTGCCGCGACTTTGTGGCTGCAAAATTATTTTGGATCATCATGATCCTATGCCGGAAGTCTATATGTCCAAATATCTGGTCGAGGCGACGCATCCCATCATCAGGCTAATCCGCCTGATGGAACGATGCAGCATCCGATTTTCTGATCTGGTATTGGCGGTGAATTCTTCCTGTCGCGAACTAATTATCCGCAGAGGTTGTCCCAGGTCAAAGGTCCATATAGTTATGAATTTGCCGCAGGATTCTGTCTTCGGTAGCAATTCTGCTAACACAAACCCGGACGTGACAGCTAAGAAGAACGGTTTCGTGCTCATGTACCACGGCACGATCACGGAGCGCAACGGTTTAGGCGTGGCCTTAGAGGCCATTGAGCGCGTACGTGAAAGGATTCCAAACCTCGTTTTTGAGGTTTATGGAGAGGGTGATTTCCTAAACGAGTTCTTAGGCCTAGTCAAGAAAAAAAATCTTGGGGAAATTGTCAGGTACCATGGGTTTGTACGGCCTGAAAAAATCGCTGAAGCTATTCAATCTTCGGATGTTGGCCTTATCCCCAATGCAGCTTGTGCCTATTGGGAATACGTCACACCGACCCGAATGTTCGAGTACTTATATCTTGGCAAGCCCGTGATTGTCCCCCGCACCAAGGCAATCCTCGATTGTTTTGATGACGAGTCTCTGTACTTTTTTGAGTCAGGTAATGCAGACAGCCTCGCGGATGTGCTCTTCGAGGTGTACGCCAATCCTAACCGCGTCCGGGCTGTACTTGCCAGAGGGATTTCTATCTGCAACAGCAAATACCGTTGGGCCGCCGAGAAGCAGCGCTTCGTCGACGTTGTTCAGGAATTGGTGCGAAATATCACACCCTACGATCCCGCTGAGAAGACAAAGCATCTTATGTGAGGGATGAGAGTGTAGCTATGCGGAAGATTGCGCCTGATGTAAAGCTTGGTAAGAATGTCAAAATCTACGACTTTGTGAATCTCTATGGATGCCGGATCGGGGACAACACCAAGATTGGGACATTTGTCGAAATTCAAAAAGGCGCAAAGATAGGGAAGAGCTGCAAGATATCCAGTCATACTTTTATCTGCGAGGGCGTAACCATCCAAGACGAAGTGTTCGTGGGACACAATGTCACCTTCATTAACGATGCTTTCCCCCGCGCAACCAGCGAGGATGGCAGACTGCAGACGGAGCAAGACTGGGTTTGTGTGCCGACTTTGGTGAAGAAAAGAGCTTCCATTGGTTCAAGTGCCACTTTGTTATGTGGGATAACGGTAGGTGAGAATGCCGTTGTGGGGGCCGGCAGCGTGGTGACAAAGGACGTGCCGGCAAATGCCATCGTGGCGGGCAACCCCGCACGGGTATTGAGGAAAATTGGTAAGGAGAAACGTAAGGGTGATGAACGTTCCATTTCTCGACCTTAGAGCGCAGTACGCTTCCATCCACAACGAGATATCGGCCGCTTTGAGACAGGTGTTCGATAGTGCGGCGTTTGCAGGCGGGCCGTTCGTAGAGAGATTTGAAAAAGAATTCGCCTCGTTCTGCCGGTGCAAGTTCGCCGTGGGTGTAAGCAGCGGCACCGCGGCACTCTGGATGGCACTTCTGGCATTGGGAGTACGCCCCGGCGATGAGGTTATAACCGTGCCCAATACGTTTATCGCTACTTGTGAAGCCATCAGCTTCTGCGGCGCCAAGCCAGTATTTGTTGACATCGATGAGACCACCTACAATATGGATCCTGATCTGCTCGAAGGGGCAATTACGCCCAAAACCAAGGGCATAATTCCTGTTCATCTTTATGGCCAAATGGCCGATATGGACCGCATTATGAAGATCGCGCGGGCGCATCGCTTATTCGTCATTGAAGATGCCTGCCAGGCTCATGGGGCCGAGTATAAGGGCGGAAGGGCCCGCCCTGCCCGGCTGCGGCTTGGCGCTTCCCGCTCCGGCGAAGCGATTCGCAGAGACGAGTCGCCGAGACGAGAGCAGAGCCGAACGGTCGGTTCTATCGGAGACGTTGGCTGTTTCAGTTTCTATCCGGGCAAGAACCTCGGAGCGTACGGCGAGGCCGGCGCAATCGTGACCAATAGTGAAGAGCTGGCCGAGAAAATGCGTATGTTTCGTGATCACGGCCAGGTCAAGAAGTACTATCACTCTATAATCGGCTGGAATGCACGCATGGACGGGTTCCAAGGCGCAGTTCTAAGCGTTAAGCTAAAACATCTGGCCGAATGGAACGAAGCGCGAAGAAGAAATGCTCAGCTTTACGACACAATTCTGGCAGATACGGATGGGGTGATCACGCCGGTTGAAGCTGATTATGCCAGGCATATCTATCACATCTACGCCATCCGGAGCGAGAGCCGCGATGCTCTTATAAGTACCCTGTCTCAAAGGGGTGTATGTTGTGGAATTCACTATCCGCTGCCTATACACCTTCAGGATGCCTACAAGTTCCTCGGTTATGGGAAAGGCAGTCTGCCGGTGGCGGAAAGATGCGCCGAGCAGCTGGTTTCATTGCCGATGTTTCCAGAACTCGGGCCGGAGCAGATACAAAGAGTGTGCCGGGAAATTCGGAGTTTTCTGGGGGTGAAGGTTTAGGGACACCGCTATTTGCCACAGAGAGCACAGAGACCACAGAGAACTCAGAAAATTTACCGCCGAGCCCGCAGAGTTCGCGCAACGGAGGACGGAGGACGGAGGACGGAGGACGGAGAACAGACGACGGATTGCTGTCTTCTGTCCTCTGTCTTCTGTCTTCACATTTTGCTCAGCGGTCTCGGCGTTCTCTGCGGTTAATGCTCCTATTTGTTTCCTTTCTCGGTGACCTCTGTGTCCTCTGTGGCTTTTTATTCGGTTTTCAACTGATGCCCAGGAGCCTTAGTGCACTGCCACGTTGATATACTGAACCCGATTGATTATCCATGCTGGGATGAATTGTTGATTTCCAGCCGGGGCTATAGCTTTTATCATACCTCAGCCTGGGCGAAGGTGCTTTGTGAAAGCTACCGTTACCATCCTGTCTACTTTACGCTCCTTGATAAGAACAACTTTTTGGCCATGACACCAATGATGGAAGTAAGAAGCATGCTTACAGGACGTCGCGGTGTATGCCTACCGTTTACCGATCAATGCGAATTTATCGGCGATAACGGCTCTGGTGCTGAAGATATGATTGAGTCTATAAAGGATTATGGGTACCGGCGGCGTTGGGAGTTCATAGACCTAAGATGGGGAGACTGTCCGAATGAAACGCCGGCAGTGTCCTTTTACGGGCACAAGTTGGATTTAACTCTGGGTGCAGAGCAGCTCTTTTGTCGGTTCAGACACAGTGTCAGAACAGCTATTCGCAAAGCAATTCGTGGGGCGGTCAACGTCAAGATACATACTTCTATAGAGGCGCTAAAGGAATACTACCGCTTACATTGCATTAGCCGACAGAGGCATGGCTTGCCTCCACAACCCTACTGTTTTTTTGAAAAGGTCTACGAGCATATTATCTGCAAGGACCTGGGTTTTATCGTGCTGGCCTGTCATTGTGGCGCCAATATCGCCGGTGCTGTGTTCTTTAATTTCGGCGATAAATCCGTGTGCAAGTTTGCCGCCTCGGACTATAGGTATCAGCACCTTAGAGCAAACGACCTGGTAATCTGGGAAGCGATAAAATGGCAGGCTCAACGTGGATACCAGAGCCTGTGTTTTGGCAGGACAGCAATGGATAATGGCGGGCTGCGAAGGTTCAAGATAGGCTGGGGCGCAGAAGAGCGAGTCCTCAACTATTACAGATATAACCTGCGACGGGACGCCTTTGTTGCTGGGACTCAGGAGGTAAGTAGCGCCTATCGTCACATTTTCAGAGCCATGCCGATGCCTCTGCTGTGGTTATGCGGCTCTGTTCTGTACAAGCACGTTGGATAGCCTTTATGAAAGCATTACTTGCAGAGAGAATGGCGTCAGTAAGTTGCCCGTGGAAGCGAGGGTCTTAACGCCGAATGCGTGCTGACAGGAGAATAATGTTAAACATACGCAGATTTGTGGAGCGTCTCGTCTTTACACTCAAAACAAAGGGAGTAATTGGCTTTATTCTGCGCTTGGCCACGCTTATCAAACGTTTTGATTTCTCTGGAAACAAAATGAAAGAGGCTGTTCTGACGATAGAGCAGCTCGGAAAGAAGTACAAATATCGACCAGCCTTAATCGTCCCGGCTCTTGTTCTAAAAAGGCACCATAGACTGCTCAATCATTTGTCACATACCAATCTTGAATTTGCCATACATGGCTACACGCACAAGAACTTCAAACCTCTTGGACTGGACGAGCAGGTCAGCGAGATATGCAAGGCTAAAGGCGTTTTCGAACAGCTCCAGATACATCCTTACGGCTTTCGAGCGCCATATCTGAGCTGGAACGGCCACACGGGTCAGGCCGTCCAGAAGAACAATTTGCTGTGGGAGAGTAATGAGACCTTTATATGGAATGGCTTTAAGAAATCTCACCTGTCCAAATTGAGACACTTTATGGAAAAGGCCATCCGTGTTCTCTACAATCCGCTCGATGCCCCAAAAAGCGTTGTGATCCCTCGACTGCAGGGCGAGATTGTCTGCATTCCTATAGCACTTCCGGATGATGAGATACTAATAGATAGACTTGGCTTCAAAGATTCAAGCACGATTAGCGGATTATGGACCGAGATTCTTGAGTGCACTCATCAGCGCGGAGATATTTTTGTTCTGCAGCTGCACCCCGAAAGATTGCCGATTTGCAGAGAGGCTATGGAAGGACTGCTGGATAAGGCCCTGAATTCAGAGCGGGATATATGGGTTACCGGGATGAAGGAAGTTGCCCAATGGTGGAAAGAAAAGAGTCGATTCCAATTTGCCTTTGAAGCTGCACCCGGGAAAGGTTGGCGAGCTCACTGCAAATGCACCGACCGGGCGGTCATTCTTGGTCGCAACGTTCCCGGTAAAGTCTCGCAAGCGGCATTTTATCGAGATTATCGCGTAATTGAAGAAAGAGATTTTCTCGTTGAATCAGAGAATCGCAAGCCCTGCATCGCAGTCCACCCTCAGTGCTCGCAAGAGTTACTCAAGTTTCTGGGTGATGAGGGATTTCCTTATGAAGTGTCGGATAATAGTGTGGGTTACTCGCTTTTCTTGAAAGACTATGAGACTTTTGGCCGAAAGAATGAATTGGATCTCTTAAATAAGATCGAAGAAAGCCCGAATCCCATTGTGCGATACTGGTTGTGGCCCGATGCC
>Ga0315274_10011196_pt1 | contig 12859 bp, 12 predicted proteins | sample YL17G02_20_MG_FD_203700 | JGI IMG/M metagenome (GOLD analysis project Ga0315274, IMG submission 203700) | Sediment microbial communities from Yellowstone Lake, YNP, Wyoming, USA - YL17G02_20 | ecosystem: Environmental > Aquatic > Freshwater > Lake > Sediment | place: USA: Wyoming | collected... | reverse complement strand
TTGACTGCCTCCATTCGCACCTTAGGCAGATACGGATTTTTAGAGTATGGCATATACATAGATTTTACCCTCTCTAGTGCTTCCAAGCTACTGAACCATTACGATATGATTGACGGGAAAGGAATTAATGCTCGAGCCGTAATCCCAGCCAGAGATATTGCTACTGTGTTGTGCCTTGAAAATGGCGATGTCTTTGTTCTGTCGGCTTACAATGGTTTTGACAAGATTTATTTACTCACTTTAATGTCTAACGTAGATAAGAAGCTGCTATGGCTGGAACAACTCGCCAAATGCTTCAAGCACATTGAGGAAGGAAAACTGGACAAGATTGAGGTAAAGGGGTTCTAATAAAAACAGCACAATATCGCTGATTTACTATGTCGTTAAAGACAAAATTTTACCTAATTTAAAATAGGGCGCCCGAAAGGTGCCCGCTTTTTTTTGATTTAAGAAATTAAATAAGTTAAAATATCAATATAGTATGACTAAAATTTTAGATGGTAAAAAATTATCCGATAGAATTTTAGATAATCTTAAAAGAGAAATTAAAAATCGCCGTTTGAAATTAAGATTGGCGGTAATTTTGATAGGGGAAAATCCGGTTCCCGAAATTTTTATCAACCAGAAGAAAAAAACTTGTGAAAAGACTGGCATCGACTTTAAATTATTTAAGTTTCCGTCAAAAATTAAGCCGCAAGTATTAAAGAAAGAAGTTGAGAAAATTGTAAAAAATTCAGTCAATTCGGGGGTAATTATTCAATTGCCACTGCCAAAAAGATTGAATGTCCAAGAGATTTTGGATATTGTTTCTCAAGAAAAAGACGTCGATGTGCTGTCTGAAAAAAGTTTGGGTAAATTTTATCAAGGGACTCTAAATATTTTGCCGCCCACCGTTGAAGGAATTCTGCGTCTTCTAAAAGAATATAAACTTAAACTAAAGGAAAAAAATATTGTAATTGTGGGGGCTGGCAGATTAGTTGGCTTTCCTTTGGCAATCCAACTTTTAAGAGAAAAAGCGACCATTTCTGTTTTAAATGAATTTACCAGAGACGCTCCTTTTTTTACCAGAAAAGCCGATATTTTAATTTCAGGCGTCGGCAAGCCAAATTTAATCAAAGAAAATATGATTAAAAAGGGAGCTGTGGTAATTGATGCCGGCACCGCCATGAAAAATGGAAAGCTTGTTGGCGATGTTGATTTTAAATCAGTTTCCAAAAAAGCGAGTTTTTTGACTCCTGTTCCCGGCGGCGTGGGACCGATGACCGTGGCTTGCCTACTGAAGAATTTAGTTAAACTTTCGGAGAAATGAATCTAGATTTCTATATTTTTCAAAAAATTAACCAATTCGCCGGAAAATCCGTCTGCTTGGACGGCTTGGCCATTTTCTTCGCCAAATACTTTGAGTACATTTTAATTCTAGCCTTGCTTTTATTTTTAGTTAAAAATTTTAGGAAATACTGGCCAATGGTGGTTCAGGCGTTTTCGGCAGCCATTCTCTCCAGATTTGTCCTCACCAATATTATCCGCTGGCTTTGGCCGAGACCCAGACCTTTTGTGGGGAATCACATTAATTTACTTTTTAGCTACAATCCGGCAGAACCTTCTTTTCCTTCGGGCCACGCCGCCTTCTACTTCGCGATAGCAACCGTCGTTCTCCTCTATCTAAAAAAAGTTTACCCTCGACCAAAATTTTGGTGGAGAACTGGCGTTCTATTTTTTATTGCCAGCTTCTTAATTTCAATTTCCCGCGTCTTTTCCGGCATCCACTGGCCGTCAGACATTTTAGCCGGAGCTTTGGTCGGAATCCTTTCCGCTTGGCTGATTAATAAAATTTCAAAGATTTTCTTAAAATTATGAAAAAATTAGCTTTAATCTTAATTTTCTTTGTTTTTATTGGGTTTATTTTTATAGTTTCTTGGGAAAAAGTACTTGAAAAATTTTATAGAACGTCAGTTTACTTTAGCGACTCTTACTCAAAAGATATATTAGCAGGTAAAGCTGTTTACGATATGTCTTCTTTTAGATTGTTTTGCGGCCCGGGCGGATCGGCAAAAACAGATGAATACGGATTTAAAATAATAAACGCATTTAAGCAACTTGGATATTTTTTTCTGGGTCCCTGTGGAGAGAAATTAAATATTCATAATGAAAACAATATAGGGGTTATTCTTTTGAATGCGTACCAGAGAGATAATCAGTTACCGGAATCAAATTACGTTAATAAAGAATTTCTCCAAAGATTAGATGTTCAAATAAAAGAAATTGAAAAACGTGATAATCTATCTGGTCCGAAATTTACTTGTTATCATACCCTCAAAAAGGCTCCTTTAAATGAAGCCCCCAAGAATCACAGAGCATTTCTTTTGGATTTGGCCATGAATGTATTTCCAGAAAGGTTAAGAATAAAAGAAGAAAATTGTACCGACTCCCAACTTTGGGGCATGACAAGCTGTGACGAATACTCGACGTCCGGTAAATATTGGTTAGGATATGATTCTCAGTGCAATGCAATAATCGAAAATATCGTAAATTTACCCTATGATGATTTCTTATTGGTTAAAACAATGGTTCATGAATATGCTCACCTGCTTGATGCTTTTGATAACGCCTTTGGTAAAATAGATACCAGCGATTTTTACAATATAAGTTTCGACATATCTGATGCACGAGATGGCTTTTATAAAGTCAGAATTGACATAAATGATGAAGAAAAACTAAAACAACATTTTTTCAGCTATGGCGAAGGGTGGGGAAACCCAAATTATCCAAACTACCGTACACCCTACGAAGATTTTGCAGTAACGGTGGAAATGTACGTAGTCAACGGTATTGTCTTCAGAGATTATGTGAAAGATAAGCCTCTTCTTCAAAAAAAATACAACTGGATTAAAGAGAACGTCTTTGATGGAAAAGAGTTTAACACTGGGGACCCGGATTATGCGTCGTATGCTCCCGACTTATCTATAAAAGGACTTGGCGCAAAAGGTATTTTTGTTGCAGGAGGAATGGTTGAGCTTAGACCAGAACATAAATGGGATTATCATTTAAAATGAAGAAAAAAAATAGAAAACAGTTTAGTGCTATCCATTATTCTAGTAGAGGCTCTGGTGGGAATTTTTTCCGGCTGGCTAATAAATAAAATTTTCAAAAAATTCCGAAAATAATTACTAAAAAACACCTTTATCGAGGTGTTTTTTGTATGTGCCGGAGGAGGGAGTCAAACCCTCACGAGATTTCTCTCACACGATTTTGAATCGTGCGCGTATATCAATTCCGCCACTCCGGCGTATTTAAACTTTATCAGATTTTCTCTTATTTTTCAACCTTAAAATCGCATTCCTTGTTAGAACATTTAACTTGTTTTCTTTTCGTTTCAACTAAAAGGGATTTACATTTTGGACAGAATTCACCAGTTGGTTTATCCCACAAAGCAAAATCGCATTTAGGCCAATTTGAACAGCCGTAAAAGATTTTTCTTTTTCTGGTTCTTTTCTCTTGAACTTTTCCTTTTGCGCATTTCGGACATTTTACTCCCAAGGTATTTTCTTTCAACGACTCGGTATATTTGCATTCGGGAAATTTTGAACAAGCGTAAAATCGCCCGAATTTCCCCAAGCGAATCAAAAGGGGAGCTGAGCATTTCGGGCATTTTTTTCCGGTCGGTTTTTCGGTAAAGTCCTTTTTTGAAACTTCTTGGTATTTTTTTTGGAGGTGTTCTTCAAAGGGTTGGTAAAATTCTCTCAGAACCGGCACCCACTTTTTTTGACCTTCGGCGATTTCATCTAAATTCTCTTCCATGCCAGCCGTAAATTTAATATCAACAATTTCCGGAAAATGAGCCACCAGCAAATCGTTGACCACTAATCCGATTTCCGTCGGTCGGAATCTTTTGCTTTCATCTTTTTCAATATAATTCCTTTCTTGAATAGTGGATAAAATAGGGGCGTAGGTTGAAGGACGGCCGATTCCGTTTTCTTCCAATATCTTAATCAAGCTGGCTTCATTATATCGCGGCGGCGGCTGGGTAAAATGCTGGGAAGAGATTAATTTTATCAATTCTAAAATTTCGTCAACTTTTAACTCAGGCAGTTCGGTTTCTTCATATTTGAGCGGGTAAACTTTTAAAAATCCGTCAAACTTTAAAATTTGACCCGTAGCGCGAAAGACATAATTCTTTGCCCCAATATCAACCGTTGTTGAATCGAAAATGGCTTGGCTCATCTGACAGGCGATAAACCTACGCCAGATTAAATCATAAAGCCGGAAACCTTGTTCATCCAGATCGGTTTTTATGGTTTCCGGAGATTTATCCGGATAGGTCGGCCTAATGGCTTCGTGGGCTTCCTGAGCGCCTTTGGTTTTAGTTTTGTATTTTCGCAGAAATCCGGCCCAATAATTTTTGCCGTAATTTTTAATAATAAATTTTTTGGCCGCAAACAAAGATAGGTCGCTTAGGTTTAAAGAATCCGTTCGGTGATAGGTGATATGGCCTTTTTCATAAAGGTTCTGAGCAATCCGCATTGTAAATTTTGCCGGAAAGCGGAATCTCTGCCACGCCTCCTGCTGTAAAGTAGAAGTGGTAAACGGCGGCAGGGGATTCCTTTTTACTTCTTTTTTCTCAATATTGACTACTTTATATACGCAAGCTTTCGAAGGAAGCGCAGCGTGGAGATGAGACGAAGTCTCATCGACTTCCGCGCCCTTTAAATCTTTAACAATTTTATCCGCCTCTTTTTTGTTTTTAATTCCCAGTTTTTCTAAACTCTTGCCGTCTTTTTTAATCAGTAAAGTGGTGAACCCATTGAACAGGGCTTCAATGCTCCAGTATTCTTGAGGGATGAAGTTTTGGACTTCTCTTTCTCTTTCAACAACCAGGCGAACCGCGACTGACTGGACTCTGCCGGCCGACAGACCTCGGGCCACTTTTTTCCATAAAAAAGGCGATAGTTTATAGCCGACGAGCCGATCTAAAATTCTTCTTGCCTGCTGGGCGTCAACCAAATCCAAATCAATTTTCCGTGGATTTTTTAGGGCTTCCTCAATTGCTGACTTGGTGATTTCGTGAAAAACAATTCTCTTATATGGTATTCCGCCATTAAGATTTAAAGCCTGGGACAGGTGCCAGGCAATCGCTTCTCCTTCCCTGTCTTCGTCGGTAGCCAGAATTATCAATTGGGATTTCTGGGCTTCGCTTTTTAATAAATTAATAACCTTCCTTGATTTTGTCGGAATGACATATCTCGGCTCAAAATCATTTTCAGTATCCACTCCCAATTCGCCTTTCGGCAAATCTCTAATATGACCATAGGAAGAAAGGACTCTATATCCAGAGCCTAAAAATTTTTCAATTGTTTTTCCTTTCACGGGACTTTCTACTATAACCAAATTCATAATTTTAGCGCATCAGCGCGTATACGTTCCCTCCCAAGTTTCTTACTTTACATTTTATTTCCAAAATAGCAAGAGCGCCGGCGACAGCCGCGGCCGACAATTTCGTTCTCTCAATAATTTTATCGATGTATAACGCTTCTTCTTTTAGGGTTTCCAAAATCAAATTTTCCTCCTTATTTTCTCCCTCAACCCTTTGTTTAAACTCGAAGTTTAAACATCGCAAGTTTAATTCTTGCAGGATATCATTGGCGTTTTCAACTAATTTTGCCCCTTTCTTAATTAAATAATGACAGCCTTTTGAGCTTGAAGAATAAATCGGGCCCGGGACGGCAAAAACTTTTCTTTTCTGTTCAAAGGCGTGGAGAGCCGTTATAATAGCTCCCGAACCGGATTTTTTGTTTGCCCCCACACCAAAATTTGGTAAAAGGGGCTTTGCCTCAACTACTAATACGCCCAAAGATAAGCCAGAAATTATCCTGTTTCTTTGCGGGAAAGTAAAGTGTGCGCCGGCAGTACCTGGCGGATATTCAGAAATCAGGCACCCTCCGGTTTCAATGATTTTTTTTGCTAACCCTATATTTTCTTTCGGATAAATGCTTTTTTCATCAAGCCCGGTCCCCAAAACAGCAATCGTTCTTCCCTTCCTTTCCAAAGTTGCCTGATGAGAAAAAGTGTCAATTCCTGACATTAGACCTGAAACAATTGTTAATCCTGCTTCAGCTAAATCACCGGCAATTTCCAAAGCTACTTGTTTTCCGTAAGACGAATATCTTCTTGTTCCAACCACCGCAAAACAATTTTCGTCAGTTTTCGGTAAGCTTCCTATATAATAAAGAACTTTCGGTGGGTCTTTAATTTCTTTCAAAAGTTTCGGATAATCATCATTACCAATTCCAATTGTTTTTATTTCGTCAGCCATTGTTTTACTTTATCATTTATCAAGCCTACGAAGTAGGCGCAGATGAAGATGAACCTTTAGGTTCTTCGACCCACTTTCATTTTTTCTATTGTTTCAGAAAGTATCTGACAATACAAGTTGAGGCCGACTGAATTAATGTTTCCTGATTGTTCTTTGCCCAAGATGTTGCCCGCGCCGCGGATTTCCAAGTCCTTCAAAGCGATTTTATAGCCGGAGCCCAGTTCTTCAGCCTCTTTCAAAGCGTTTAATCTGAGTTTTGCTTTATCGTTTAAGCGGCTCGGATACAAAAAATAAGCAAAGGCAGGGATATGAGAGCGGCCAATCCTTCCTCTGATTTGATATGCCTGCGACAGCCCTAAATGAGTGGCGTCAGCCACAATTAAGGTATTAACATTGGGCAAATCTAAACCATTTTCAATGATTGTTGTGGCAATCAAGACATCCAATTTCTTGTCTTGGAATCCATTCATAACATTTATCAATTCTTTTTCTTTTAATCTTCCGTGGGCAATTCCGAATCTAACTCCCTGTTTAAACTCGAAAGTCGATGAACATTCATTCATCACCGAGCTTTCGCATAGCGAAAGCGAAGGTGGAAAAGAAGAAGCCTTCTTTGACTCCATCCTTCGCTTCGCTCGGATGTTTAAACATTCTAAGAATTTTTTGGCAGTTTCAATTGTTTCTACCCGATTGTGTAAATAATAAATCTGGCCACCTCGCGAGATTTCGTTTTCAATCGCTTTTTTAATTATTTTTTCGGAAAAAGGCGAAATAAAAGTTTTTATTGGCAATCGGCCAGCCGGCGGCGTTTGGATTAAACTGATATTTTTCAGAGAAGACAAAGCCAGATAGAGGGTGCGGGGAATTGGTGTTGCCGATAGCGATAAAATATCAAGAGATGCCCGTATTTTTTTAAATTTTTCTTTTTGCCTAACGCCAAATCTTTGTTCATCATCAATCACTAAAAGCCCCAGGTTTTTGAACTCAACATCTTTTGACAAAAGCCGGTGAGTGCCGATGATAATATCAAATTCGCCGATTCGCAATTCTTCAACTATTTTCTTTTGTTCTTTTTTTGATTGTAATCGGGAAAGCAAGGCGATTTTAATTGGCAGATTTTTTAATCTCTCTCTGAAATTTTGATAATGCTGATTCGCCAAAATTGTGGTCGGGCAAATTAAAGCCGCTTGTAGCCCTGAATTTATTGCTTTGACCATCGCCCGCAAGGCAATTTCTGTTTTTCCAAAACCGACGTCGCCGCAAACAATTCTGTCCATCGGCACTTCTTTCTCTAAGTCTGTTTTAATGTCTTCGATCGTTTGAACTTGGTCGGGCGTTTCTTCAAAGGCAAAATCAGAAGATAGCTTTGCGTCTATTTCGGAGTCCATTGAATAAGGAGGCCGATTGGCAATCTCCCTCTGGGCGTAAATTTCCAAAAGTTCCTTGGCGAATTTCTCCGTTTCTTCCTTTATCTTTTTCTTGGTTCTTTGCCAGAGCAAACTGCCGAGACGCGAAATTTTCGGCTCAACAAAACCGATATATCTTGATAATTTCCGCTCCAATCCAAATGGGACATAGAGTTTATCGTTCTGAGCATATTCCAAGACATAGTATTTTGTACCTTGTATTTCGTATTTAGTATTTTGTATTTTTTCTTTCGTATTATACAAGATACTAGATACAGGATACGATATACCAGCAAAACGACCGATGCCGTGGTCCAAATGAACTAAATAGTCGCCCGTCCTCAATCCTTTTAAATCGGAAAATAATTTCTGGGATTTTAGTTTCTTTTTTAATATTTCTTTGGCGGTTTCCACATCTTCAATCCTGATAGGGAGTTCCGAAATTTCTTCAATTTTATTTCCCAAAAATTCAAAGCGGACGGCTTTATCTGAATTTACAGGGAAAACATCAATCACACCGCCTCTTTGAGCGAATTCGCCCGGCTCGGAAACCGACAAAACCTTTTCATAACCCATTTCGTCCAGTTTTCTTAAAAACTGGGAAAGATTGTGGGCTTGGTTCTTTTCTATATATAATGTATTGTCCTCAAAGAAGGACTGGGTTTTTCTGGCTTGTAAAATCTGTTTTATATTTTGCTCAAACCAAAAGTTCCCCTTTTCCAGAAAATAGGGGGTGAGACCGCATATTAAAACCTTATCAATACTTACCCTTGACAATTCCATCTAATTTAGTATAATAATAAATTAAAGTTCTGTCAAAACGTTTTTATCTTCCGGTCTATCTGCGGGGGCTCCCGAGCGCATAAATTTATTTACGCGCTCGGTGAAAATCTGGCATCCCTCCTTAAAAGCCAGCAGCCATTTTTTATGATAGCAGGGTTTTCTCTGTCATCATAGAATTCGCAGGTAGACCGGAGGGCGAAAGTTTGCTCTTACGAATAAAAATAAGGAGGTGGTCAGAATGTGGCATTGGTTACTGGATTTTTTATTGATAGTTTGTCTTTTTTTGTTTATGATTGACAAACTTACCCTATTATGGGTGAGACGGTGCTACGATTTGTTTTACTCTATCACGTATCGAACCGGCGGATACCTCATTTTTGTGGATACCGATAATTTTAAAAAATTTAATGACCAGTACGGTCATAAAACTGGTGACAGAATTTTAAGAAAGATAGGAAAAGCGGTGTTGGCTGAGTCTCGATTACGTGGCTTCAGGTATGGCGGAGATGAATTGGTAGTTTTATTGCCTTGGAGCAACAAAGATAAGGCGATTCGTCTCGCCCACCGGATACGGGAGAGAGTAGAAAGGGAGAACGGAAACCTAGGAGTGACAGTCACTTGTGTAGTTGTAAAGAGAGAGGAACAAATTCAGTGTCTGCTAAGAAATGGTAAGGAAGGTAAGAACAAAGTAATTGCTCAGATTGAGGAGTCGGGCTAAATCTTTTCTGGAGAAACGTTGAAAAAATTAAAATGAGAGGAGGTAAAGGTGATGCAATACCCAAATTTCCGGAAACTTGTTGAAGCGCTTCAATCGGTTCCCCACGAAGCCACTATTGCCAAATTTCTTTACAATGGTGTGAGAGGATTGAGTGGTGGTACCAGGATTACTTTTGCGATAAATCTTTCCCATGTAGTCCCTTTGATTGAGGCAATCGGAATGCGTCTCAAGTGGTGTCAGGAGCAGTCAATTGACCACCTGCCGCCTTCGCCGGAAAAACCTTTTTCCGGAGATGCAGTCCTTGATGCATGGGGCCTTTTATTTACGCTTTCTGAGCTGGTTGGGTTCATGGATGTGGCAGGTTTATCTCTTCGTACAGAGAGCGTGAATTTGCTCAATGAGGCCCTTTCCGAAATCGGTGAGTTGAATGATAAAGTTCTCACCCGCTGGGAAGCGATAGGAAAGATAGATAAAAGATTTCGCGCTAGAGAAATCAGTGAAGAGGAATTGGAGGAATCTTTCAATAAAATTACCTCCATAGAAGAGATGTAATCTCGTTTATGTTATGGCCGAGGTGCGAAGCTTTCCCGCCTCGGCTTTTTCATTTATTATATTCGTTCATCGTCTTTTCTGCTCCCTCCCTTATTGCCATCTCGATTGCTTCAATAGCTTCTTTAATAACGCCTCCTAAATTTTTTTCTTCGTTTTTGCTAAATTTTTCTAAAACGAACTTTTCTATTTCCTGCTTTCTATTTTCTACTTTCTCGGGTTTAATTCCAACCCGGAATCTCACAAAATCCTTCGTTTTTAACTCTCTGATCATTGACTCTACGCCTTTGTGGCCGGCAGAGGAACGGCCGACAGAAATTCTGATTTTGCCAAGAGGTAAGTCAATGTCGTCGTGAATTACAAATAAGCTTCCAGTTTTAAGCTTATAGCTTTTAGTTAAAAGTTTTACGGCTCGACCCGAATTATTCATAAAGGTTTGGGGTTTTGCCAAAATCACTTTTGCGTCACCTAAGGCCCCTTCAGAAATTTCAGCTAAATATTTTTTAGATAATTTAAAAACAGGGAAATTGTTTTTCTCTTGAAATCCGTCAACTGCCCTAAAACCGACATTGTGGCGGGTTTTTTCAAATTTTTTCCCCGGATTACCCAGGCCGACTACCAATATCATGAATTTCGAAAACTAAAAGATTTGAGTTTATTCATTATACCACACATTTCCCTTGCTATATTTGAAAATCTATGTTAAAATCAGGAAGGCATATGAAAAAGTTTCTATCTTTCATCTGGGAGATTTCAAAGCTGACAATCATTGCTTTATTGATTGTCGTTCCCATCCGTTATTATGTTTTCCAGCCGTTTATCGTCAAGGGCCAGTCAATGGAACCCAATTTTGAAAACGGCGATTATTTGATTGTTGACGAACTATCTTATCATTTGCGGGCTCCTCAAAGAGGAGAGGTGATTGTTTTCAAATACCCGTTAGATCCTTCTCAAAGATACATCAAAAGAATCATCGGCTTACCCGGAGAGACAGTAGAAATAAGGGACGGCAAAATAGTTATTTACCGAGCATCCAAAGGAGGCGAAGGTAAAGATGAGGACGGAGCCTTCATCGCCTATGGAGAAAATTCTGAAGTAAAAACACTGGACGAATTGACTTATTTACCTTCTTTTACCCAAACCGAAGGAAATATCCGGACTACTTTGAATAAAAACGAATATTTTGTTTTAGGAGACAACCGGCTGGGTATGTCTTCTTATGATTCCAGGCGTTGGGGGTCTTTGCCCCAAGGGAATATTATCGGCCGAGTAGTTATCCGCGCCTGGCCGGTTGACGCCATAGCCAAAATTGAAGCCCCCGCATACTAAATCGATGCTAATATACGAATTGGTGCTAATTATACGAATAAATTAGTATCATTAGTATGTATTAGTATATTGGTATCGCGTTTATGAAGAGACCAAAGTTTCAATCTCCAACCGGCATGCACGACATTTTGCCGGAAGAACAGAAATATTTCCAGCGAATTTACAATGTGATTGAAAATATCGCCGGTTTTTACGATTTTAACAAAATCGACACTCCGATTTTGGAAAGCGCCGAACTTTTTTCAAGGGGAGTCGGACTGGCCACAGACATTGTGGGGAAGCAGATGTTTACCTTAAAAACCAAAGGAGGAGACGAGTTGGCTCTAAGACCAGAGGGAACGGCTCCCATAGTCAGGGCGTATATTGAGCAAGGAATGTTCGCCTTGTCTCAGCCGGTAAAACTTTGGTATTCCGGCCCATTTTTTCGCTATGAACATCCCCAGCAAGGCAGGTTTCGCCAGTTCTGGCAATTCGGCTTTGAAACCCTAGGAGAGATGGGCGCGGTAATTGATGTCCAGACCATTCAGATTTTTTATAATATTCTGAGAGAACTTCGATTGAAAAATTTAACCATTGAGCTAAACACAATTGGGGACAGCCAGTGCCGGCCCTACTATAAAAAACTTTTAACCAGTTTTTTCAAGTCCCGCGAGTTCTCTCTTTGTTCTGATTGCCGGAGGCGTCTCAGGGAAAATCCTCTCAGAATTCTGGATTGTAAAGAGGAAAAATGTCATCAGATAATTTCGCAAGCCCCTCAGATAATTGACCACCTTTGCGAAGAATGCCACACTCATTTCAAAGAAGTTTTGGAATTTTTTGACGAGATTGAACTGCCTTACACCCTGAATCCTTATCTGGTTCGTGGCCTTGATTACTACACTAAAACGGTTTTTGAAATTTTTGCCGAAGGGCAAGAGGGAAAGGCGTTGGGGGCTTTGGCCGGCGGCGGAAGGTATGACGCCTTGGGGAAACTTTTGGGCGGAAAGGACATTCCGGCCGTGGGCGGGGCAGCTGGTATAGAAAGAATTATCGCGGCAATGAAATCAAAAAATATGAAATTCCAGACAGCTACTCCTGCCAAAGTTTTTTTGGCCCAATTGGGAAATTTAGCCAAAAGAAAAAGTTTAAAACTTTTGGAGGACTTCAGAAAAAACAGAATTCAAGTTTCTGAGTCCTTTGGCAGGGACTCCTTGAAGGTTCAGCTGTCCAGAGCCAATAAAATTGGAGCAAAATATACTTTGATTTTAGGCCAAAGAGAGGCCCTGGAAGGGCAGATTTTAATCAGGGATATGGTTTCGGGGAAACAAGAAACCATAAAGTTGGATAAGGCGGTAAGGGAAATAGAAAAACGGCTTAAAAAATAACCAAACATGGAAGAGTGTATTTTTTGCAAAATCGCAAGCGGAAAAATCCCTTCTAAAATTGTTTACAAGGATAAAGATATTCTCGGTTTCAAAAATGTTGAACCCGAAGCGCCCCTGCATTTGCTTTTCATTCCTAAAAGACACCTTGAATGGAAAGATAAACTTAATGAGAAAAATTCCTCAATCTTTGGCAAACTTATTTTAAGCGCTAAAAAGACCGCCATCAAATATAAGATTTTCCCGGCTTGTAAATTAATTTTCAATATCGGTAAAACCGGACACATTTCCCATATCCACCTTCATTTAATTGGGGGGTGGAGGGAAAAGATACCGATGGCTAATGTGTCCAAAATTAAAAAATGGCTTTAGAAGTAAAAAAACAAGAAAGAGAAGCAGCGCA
>Ga0315274_10011193_pt1 | contig 12860 bp, 10 predicted proteins | sample YL17G02_20_MG_FD_203700 | JGI IMG/M metagenome (GOLD analysis project Ga0315274, IMG submission 203700) | Sediment microbial communities from Yellowstone Lake, YNP, Wyoming, USA - YL17G02_20 | ecosystem: Environmental > Aquatic > Freshwater > Lake > Sediment | place: USA: Wyoming | collected... | reverse complement strand
ACCGTCGTAAGCGATGGTGAGGCGGAACTTGAGGACGGGCGCGGCAGGTCCTCCGGCAACGGAGCCAGACTCAAGTTGCGCCGCGGGATTGCGGGCTTGGAGTGGTGGAGTCTTGGAGTGCTGGGGGCCCATTACTCCATCACTCCATTCCTCCACCGCACCGCGCGTCCAAATAACTCTGCAGGAGGATTGCCGCTGCCATCTGGTCCACCTTGCCCTTGCGCTTGTCGCGGCGCACCTTCGCTTCCGACAGCAGACGATTCGCCTGCACCGAGGTCAACCGCTCGTCCCAGGTCTGGATCGGCGTCGCCAACGCTGTTTTCAGCACCGCGACAAACTCCTGGACCTTGAGCGCGGCCGGGCCGTAGCTGCCGTCCATGTTGCGCGGCATGCCGACCAGGATGAGCTCGACCTGCTTCTCGGCGAGAATCTGCTTCAGGCGTTGCAGAAAGTCGGCGAAGGGCTCAGCCGGGATGAACTCCAGCGGTTGGGCGATCACGCCCAGCTCGTCGCTGATCGCGACGCCGACGCGGACGCTACCGGGGTCGAGGGCAAGGATGCGCATTCGTGGTGGGATTCACGCGCCCTGAAGCACCACGTGATCAGCTTGAACAGCCGCGTATTCGATCGCGGCCAGGATATCCTCGCGCTCGAGATCAGGATAATCCTGGAGGATCTCCTCGTAGGAAGCCCCGGCGCTGAGGAGCTGCAGGACGTCCGTGACCCGCATTCTCAAGCCCCGAATGCAAGGGCGCCCGCCGCACTTGCCCGGTTCAAGCGTGATTCGCTTCAGAAGCTGCGCGTTCATGTGCCCTCACTCTGCCACTGGGCCGGGCCGGAGACAAGCGGTCAGATGCTCGCTTCGCGACGCCGACGCGGACGCTCCCGGGGTCAAGGGCAAGAATGCGCATGGTGTGTCTATAGCCGTTCGAGCACGTCGGCCGCCGCTCGCACCGTGTTCTCGATGTCCGTCTCGCTGTGCGCGGTGGAGAGGAAGCCCGCCTCGAACTGGGACGGGGCGAGATAGACGCCGGCTTCCAGCATTCCGTGGAAGAACCGCTTGAACCGCTCGCGGTCGCTCTTCATGGCGTCGGCGAGGTTCCACACCGGCTCGCCGGTGAAATAGCCGCAGAACATCGAGCCGCAACGGTTGAAGGTCATCGGCACGCCGGCGGTTCTCGCGGCGTCTTTGATTCCGGCCTCAAGCTGCGCGCCTAGTTGTTCGAGCCGGCCATAAACCGACCCCCTCACCCCGCCCCTCTCCCCATCCGATGGGGCGAGGGTGGCCTCAGTGCGGGCGAGGGGCGCTTCGGCGAATTCCGCGTTCCGCGTTCCGCGTTCCGCGTTGGAGAGCTCTTCCAGCGCTGCGATCCCGGCGGCCATCGCCAGCGGATTACCGCTCAGCGTGCCCGCTTGATAGACCGGTCCCAACGGAGCCAGACAATCCATGATCTCCGCGCGCCCGCCAAACGCGCCCACCGGCAATCCGCCGCCGATGATTTTGCCAAAGCAGCTCAGGTCGGGCCGGATGCGGAACCGTTCCTGAGCGCCGCCGAACGCAAGCCGGAAGCCGGTCATCACCTCGTCGAAGATCAGCAACGCGCCGTGCTCGGCGGTGATTTGCCGCAGGAACTCCAGGTAGCCCGGTTTTGGCAGGTACAGACCGGCATTGCCCGGCACGGGTTCGACGATGACGCCGGCGACCTGGCCCGGGTTCGCCGCGAACGCCGCCTTCACGGCCTCGGGGTCGTTGAACGGAAGAACCACCGTGTGCTGGGTGAACGCCGCCGGCACGCCGGCACTGTCGGGATGCCCGAACGTCAGCGCGCCCGAGCCGGCCTTGACGAGCAGCGAATCCGCGTGGCCGTGATAACAGCCGTCGAACTTGATGATCTTGTCCCGCTTCGTAAACCCGCGCGCCAGCCGGATGGCGCTCATGCAGGCCTCCGTGCCGGAGTTGCACATCCGCACCTTCTCCACACTCGGCACCGTGGCGCAGATGAGCTTGGCCATGGTGACTTCGAACGGATTCGGGATGCCGAAGCTGGTGCCGTGATCCGCGGCGGCTTTCACGGCGGCGATGATCTTCGGATGGGCGTGGCCCAGAATCGCCGGACCCCAGGTGCCGACATAGTCGATCAACTCGTCGCCGTCCACCGTCCAGACGTGGGCGCCAGCCGCGCGATTGACGAAGAACGGTTGGCCGCCCACAGCACGGAAGGCGCGCACGGGCGAGTTGACTCCGCCAGGAATGTAGCGAAGCGCCTCGGCAAAGAGGGCTTCGGATTTGAACCGCGCGAGCATGATCTCAACCTTCCCGATACCGCTGCGCGATCGGAATCCGCCGGCCCACGCCGAAGGCCTTGCTGGTAACTTTGAGCCCCGGCGCCGCCTGACGCCGCTTGTACTCGCTCAGGTCAATTAGCCGAATCACCTGCTTCACCGACGCCGCCTCGAATCCGTTTGCGATGATTTCGGCGGGCGAGCGCCCCTGAACGACGTAGGCGTCGAGGATCGCGTCGAGGATCGCGTACGGCGGCAGGGAATCCTGGTCGGTTTGGTTCGGACGCAACTCGGCGGAAGGCGGCTTGGTGATCGAGGTGGACGGGATGATCTCGCGGTGGCGGTTGATCCATTTCGCAAGACGGTAGATCATCATCTTCGGTACGTCGGCGATGACCGCGAGGCCGCCGCACATGTCGCCATAGAGCGTGCAATAACCCACCGCCAGCTCGCTCTTGTTGCCCGTGGTGAGGAGGAGCGAGCCGAACTTGTTCGACAGCGCCATCAGAATGACGCCCCGCAACCGCGCTTGGATGTTCTCTTCCGTCACGTCCTCCGGCCGGCCGCTGAACACGTCCTTCAACTGCTGTTTCAAGCTCAGGAACGGCGGTTGAATCGGAATCACGTCGTAACGGAGGCCGAGATTCCGCGCCAGCATGCGGGCGTCCTCCAGGCTGCCCGGCGAAGAGAACTGAGAGGGAAGCGAAACGCCGTGAACGTTCTCCGGTCCCAGCGCGGCAGCGGCGACGCAGGCGGTCACGGCCGAATCGATGCCGCCACTCAGGCCCAGCACGGCCGACTTGAAGCCGCACTTGTGCAGATAGTCGCGCAATCCGAGAGCGAGCGCCTGAAAGAGCTTCTCCTCGTCGGGGCGGGCTTCCACTTCTACGGGACCCGCAACGGCCGCGTCCACCGACAGGAAATCCTCCTCAAAGGCGCTGCCGCGGGCGATGAGGTCCCCTGCCCCGTTGAAGACCACGCTGCCGCCGTCAAAAATGAGCTCGTCGTTTCCGCCAACGAGATTGCAGTACACGAGGGGCGTGCGGGTTTTCTGCGCGAGGCTGCGGAGCATGGCGTGCCGCGTCCGGTTCTTGCCGAGATGCCACGGCGAGGCGGAGAGGTTGAAGATGATCTCCGCGCCCGCCTCGGCCAGTCTCACTGCCGGGTTGAGGCGGTAACGCCGTTCCTCCCAGAAGTCCTCGTCGTTCCAGACATCTTCGCAAATCGTCAGGCCGATCTTCCGGCCGTTGAACTCGACCGGAGTGTTGCTGGTCGCAGGCTCAAAGTAGCGATCCTCGTCAAAAACGTCGTAGGTGGGCAGCAACGTCTTGGTCCGCGTGGCCACGATGCGGCCGTTCTGGAGCAAGGCGACGGCATTGGTGGCCTCGCGGCCCGGCCGCGGTTGGTTGCGGCCCACGAAACCGACCAGCAGGCCCGCGGAGCCGGAAGCGGCGGCCAGGCGCTCGAGGCATTCGAGGTTGCGTTGGATGAATGCGGTGCGGAGCAACAGGTCGCGCGGCGGATAGCCGGTGATCGCCAACTCGGGCAGGACGACGACGTCCACGCCGGCCGCCACGCCTCGCCGATAGGCCGCGACAATCCGCGCCTCATTGCCGGCCAGGTCTCCGACCGTCGTGTTGATCTGGGCCAGGGCGATCTTCATCGGCTTGATCCCGGCGACCCCGCGAGCTCAACGGCGGCGCTGGCCACGGCCAAGAAAGGTTTCCCGCAGCGACCCCATCTCCGTGCGCACCAAAGCGCCCGTGCTGACCTGCTGCCGTTCAAACCAACCCCGGGCCGTCTCCAGCACGAATTGAACGCGGTCGCTGCTGGCGACGATCGGGTTCGTGTCCTGGGGATGCATGTCGCAGATCTCGACGATGATCCCCTCCGGATCGAGATACGCGCAGGAGAGCGGGATGGGCACATTCTTCATCCAGAAGGACGCTTGGTGAGGCGCCGCGAAGACAAACAGCATTCCCTCGCTTTCGGAGATGTTCGTGCGAAACATCATCCCGGTTTCAATCTGCCGGGGCGTCAGGGCAACCTCCGCGCGGATCTCGTGCGCCCCGAGCCAGAGCTTAACGGATGGCAGTTTCGGTTGAGCCTCCTGAGGACCGGTCGCGTTTGCTGCGGGCGGCGCGCTGGCAGAGGCGCGCCCATCCGGCCGATCACACCCTGACAGGACCAGCGAACCGATGAGCGCTCCGCTCATTATCCAAGCCCGTTTCACACGGGCAGCTTGCGAGGAACACCCGGGGGATGCAACACCTTGTTCGTCGCCGGCTTCGTTACCGGGAGTTGCCGAAGTGCGGGCGCGCGTCCCGCATTATCGGCTTCCCAAGGGAGGGTTGCGGGCTAGAATGCGGGCCATGAAACATCAGGGCAAGGCCAGGCAGGCCGGCCTCAAGTTGATCTTCTGGACCTTGGTCGCCTTGCTGGTCCTCACAGCCGTCGGGATCGTCGCCGCGGTGGTGGGCATGCTGGCGGCCGCCGCGGCCGGCTTCCTGTTCGGCGCGTGGGCGATCTTCGCACTGCTCTGCCTCTGGTTCTTTCGGGACCCCAACCCGCGCGTGCCCCTGGACGCCGATGTGATCGTGTCCCCCGCCCACGGCAAGGTTGACCTTATCGACGAGGGCACGGAGCCGGAGTTTCTCGGGGGTCCCTGCCGGCGCGTGTCGATCTTTCTGTCGATCTTCGACGTGCACGTGCAGAAGGCCCCGACGGCGGGCAAGGTCGCTTGCGTGCGCCACACCCCGGGCCAGTTCCTCAACGCCATGCGGTCCGAGTCGGGGATGCGGAACGAGAATGTCTTCATCGGACTGGAGTCAAGCGAACGGGCCGGCGAATGGATCGCCCTCCGCCTAATCGCTGGCGCGATCGCCCGGCGGATTCTCCCGTGGGTGACGGTCGGCGAGGAGGTCAGCCGGGGCGAGCGAATCAGTCTGATTCAATTCGGCTCGCGCGTGACGATCTACCTGCCGGTCAACGCGAAGGTCGAAGTCCGACTCGGCCAGCACGTGCGCGGCGGCGAGACGGTGATCGCCCGGCGCGGTTGAGTTCCGCCATGGCCACGACTGGTCCGAACGGAAATGAGGGAGACCGCCTGCGGATTTATCTCCTCCCCAACCTGCTCACCGCCGCCAACTTGTTCTGCGGCTTTCTCGCGATGACGAAGATCGTGGAGGCCGACATCACCGGGGACTTCAAACAGTTTGTGACCGCCATCCACACGGCGATCTTCTACATCATTCTGGCGTGTGTGTGCGATCTGCTCGATGGTCGCGTGGCCCGCCTGGGCGGGTATGAAAGCCCGTTTGGCCGGGAGTTCGACTCGTTGGCGGACATCATCTCGTTCGGGGCCGCTCCCGCCTTCCTCGTCCACCGCGTGGTGTTGCATGACGTGTTCAAATCGTATCCGGAGATTGGCTGGTTCATCGCCTCGATTTACCTGATCTGCGGGGCGTTCCGGCTCGCGCGCTTCAACTGCCTCACGGCGCAACCCGACCCCAGCGGCGGCCGTGAATTCGTGGGCTTCCCCATTCCAGCCGCCGCGGGCTTGGTGTCGTCGCTCACGTTCTTCCTGCTCTGGTGGAACGACAAGTTCACGGATTTCAGCGAAAGCCCGCTCCGGTATGGGTTGCCGGTGCTGATGGTGTTTCTCTCGATCATGATGGTCAGCCAGGTGCGCTATCCGTCGTTCAAGAGGCTGGACTGGCGGGCGCGCGGGACCTTTCCGAAAGTGCTGGTGACGGTGATGCTGGCGGGGTTGGTGCTCATCGCCCGCAAGCAGTTGTTGCCTTGGCTGCTCCCGCTCCTGTTCACGGTTTACCTGGTTTATGGCTTCATCCGGCCGCGATTGTCACGCCGGCTCGTGCACGAGATTGAGGACGCGGAGGACGAACCCACGGACACGTGAGCGACGTTCATGGGAAACCTGCCACCGATTGCCGTCGCAGCGTTGACCGGTTTCATCAGCGGCCTGTTGCTCTCCATTCCAGTCGGCCCGGTCAACCTGACCATCATCAACGAAGGCGCCCGCCGCGGCTTCTTTCGGGCGGCCCTCATCGGCTTGGGCGCCACGGTGATGGAAGTGGTCTATTGCGCGATTGCCTTCACCGGCTTTGCCACCTTGTTCAGCAACGGCGTGGTCAAGGCCGCCATGGAGTTGTTCAGCTTCGTGTTCATGCTCTACCTGGGATGCCGCTTTCTGATCGCACGGCACATCCCCGCCACGTCACGCATTGAGGAACGCCTCGAAGAGAAGTTTCACCCCCATTCGGCCTTCCTCATTGGCTTCGTCCGCGTGATGGGGAATCCGGGCGTGCTGGTGTTCTGGATCATCCTCGCCGCCAACTTCATCTCCCGGGAATGGGTGCAACCGAACCTCTCCGGGAGATTGGCCTGCGTGGCGGGCGTGGCGGTGAGCACGGGGCTGTGGTTCCTCGGGCTCAGCTATGCGGTGTCGCTCGGCCACAAGCGCCTGAGCGAGAAAACCCTGATCCGGCTGGAGCACCTCTCGGGCGTGGTCCTCCTCATCCTCGCCCTCATCCATGGGGGCACCATCATCTGGCAGATGGCACGTCACAAACTCTGACGGCCCGCACCGACGAGTCCGTGAGGTCCCCCGATCACGTCGTCACCACATGAGTCCGACCGAGGAGGAGTCCGACGAATTCGCGGGTGCGTCCCCGGCCGACTTGATCTCGGGTCGGCCCCCGCCCGCAGCGAACCGGCGCAGGTACTTGACGGCCACCCTCAGATCGTTCGGCCAGGGAGAAACCATCACCACCTCCGCCCCAGTGACCGGGTGCGCGAGCCGCAACTCCGCCGCGTGCAGCGCCGCGCGCCCGAGAAGCGGACGCTCGGGTTCATGGCGTTTGGGACGATAGTCGCGCTTGAGGCGGGAGAGCAGGAGTGGCTGGCCGCCATAGAGAACATCGCCGACCAGCGGTAAACCCACGTGACGCAAATGGACGCGAATCTGGTGTGTCCGGTCCGTCACCGGCCGGCAGTGCAACAGCGTGAAGCCGCGAAACCGTTCGGCGACTTCAAATCGGCTGACGGCCCGCTTGCCATGCTTGCGGTCCACGCGCACCAGCTCTGGCCTGGCAGGATGCGGTCCCAGCTTGGCCTCAACTTCGAAGCGGTCTTTCGCGGCGGCACCGTGCGTCAGCGCCACGCAGAGCCGCTCCGGCTTCTCGCTCCCAAACGCGTTCGCCAACGCCACCAGTACCGGCTTGCTCTTCGCCAGCACCAGGATCCCGCTGCTCTCGAAGTCCAGCCGATGGGCGTTGGCGAGATAGCTGAGCTGGCGGTGCCGCGCCCACGCCGCGCCTCGCGCGATGTCCTGGTGCAGCAGCCGCATCAGGTTGGGACGCTCGGGATCGCAGCGATCCGGCGAGGTCAACAGCCGGCTGGGTTTATCCAGGGCGAGCAGGTGCTCGTCCTCCCACACTACGGGAATGACCCAGAACTCGTGCGTGGTGGGCGAGGAGAGCTTGAGGGATGAGCTCACCGGCGGAAGCCGGAGTCGGCTAGGGCTGGTTCCTTTTTCGGGACTCGCCCAGACTGGGCAACTTCGTGAGGCGCATCTGCTCCGTTTCCCGACGGGACCACTCCCCCAACGCCTGGCGCTGCTGGTTCTGACGCGCCCGCTCCAGGAAGGCCGGCAGCTCGGTCTTGAGCCGCGCCTCATCCATCGGCTGGCGGGAAACCAACTGGACCACCAGTCCGCCATCGCGCGTCATCACGAAGCCACTCACCTGCCCCGGAGACAGCGTCAGGGCGTGGTCTTTAATCACGCTCAGGTCCACCCGGCCGCCAAGTTCCGGCACGGACCGCGTGCTGAGCGAGAACGGCGACAGCTTGATGGGCGTCAGCTTCTCCTCCGCGCAGATGGCCTCAAACGTCTTCTGCTGCGCCAGCCCGTTGGTCAGGGCGGCGTGAAACTTCCGCCCCGCCGCCTGGGCCAACCGGGTGGCTTCCATCTGGCGATACTCCGTGTTGACCCGTTCCCGCACGCTTTCAAACGGCGGGTTCTCGCTGGCGAAGCGCTGCTTGTAGCCCAGAATATAAACCGCGTCTTCGCCGACCACCGGCTCCAAGAACATCGGCTGATTGGTGGAAAGCGTGAAGGCCGCTTCGGCAAAGGTCTCGAGCACTTTGAGTCCCGCCGGACCGGCGAACCGGGTGAAGGGTTCGGTAACCGCCGCGGGCAATCCATTGGTGGCGGCCAGCCGCTCCAGGTGGTCGAGTTGGTTGGGATTCTTCTCGTAAAGCTCGTTGAGCTGGCCCGCGAAGGCGATCGCCTTGCGCTGCGCGGCCACCGTGGCCAGGGCTTCGTGGAGCTCACCGCGCATCTTCTCGAACGCGGCGTCCCGGGTCATCATGCGACCGTCGGCATCCCGGAAGAAGTCCTGTCCCCGCTGCTGGTACTCGGCTTCCAGCCGCTGGCTCAGGTTCGTCATTTGCGCCATCTGTTGGTCGGCCTCAGCCATGAAGTTGGTCGTGCCAAACTTGACGTAGCTGACCTGGACCCGCTCCGGCACGCGGTAACGCGCCTCACTGTTCGTGTAGAACGCCATCAGACTTTCCGGGGTCACGGTCACGGACGCCAGGTGGTTCGAGGCCGAGAACAGGACCATCTCAGCGTTCACCTGCTCGTTCTCGTGGCGGCACAGCGCCTCGGCTTCCCGGGGCGTGATCAGCGCGCCGCTCAGGCCGGCCAGCGACAACACGTGCTGAATCCCGGCCTCATGGCGCGCGAAGCTCAGGAAGTCACCCTCCGCCAGCCTCGCTCGCGGCAGTTCCGTTTGCACAAAGCGCCGGTACACCTCCGGGCTGAACTTGCCGCTGTCGCGGTCGCGAAACACCGCGGCAATCCAGTCCGCGGCCGCTGCTTCACTTACCTCCACGCGCAGCTCCCGGAGTTTCTCCAGGAGGAGCAAGCGCTCCTGCACCTCGCGATCGGCGTCGAACATCCGTCGGCTGGTTTCGTCCTGCTCGGGCCAACGTCCCGTGTAAAGCCGAAAACGGATGATCGTCTCGTGATAGGCCTGGAAAAACTCATCCGCGCTGATGTCCCGGCCGTTGATCTGGCCGACCGTCGCCTTCCCTCCAGGACCCGGCCCCCCGCCTCCCCGGCTGGAATAGGAGGGGTCCATCAGGATCACGAAGGAGATGATGGTGAGGGTGATAATCACCCCCCACAGCCATTTTTGATGCCGACGAATACTCGCAAACATAATAGACGATCCACTAAGCCAACGACGTAGGCGCAGACCCTAACCGTCCTGTGGGAACTTGGTCAAACGCAAAACAAGCGGCCTGGGGGAGAGACTGGGCACACCGTGATGTCGTGGGGGCGATGCGAAACCCGAAAACGGGCGCGTTCCTCGACCCGCCGCCCAGCCAGACGCAAGCGGAGCTACTTCACCAAAGTGACTTCGAGGGTTTCCTCGCGCTCGTGCGGCGCGTCTTCCTCCTCCTCCACCTGGGTGACCAAAGTCAGCGGCACCAACAGCCGGCCGGGTCGCTCTCCGGCGCCTTCCTCGACCTTGTGGAACTTGACGCTGACGATCTTGCTCACGCCTTGTTCTTCCATCGTCACGCCATACAGCACATCGGCCATGCCGATCGTCCGCTTGTTGTGGGTGATGATCACGAACTGCGAATGCGCGAGGAAGCGCTGCAGGATGCGGACGAAGCGGTTGATGTTCGACTCGTCCAACGGCGCGTCCAATTCATCGAGCACGCAGAACGGGCTGGGCTTCACCTGGTAGATCGCGAAGAGCAGCGACACGGCCGTCATGGTCTGCTCGCCGCCCGACAGCAGCGAGATGGTCTGGAGCTGCTTGCCCGGCGGGCGGGCCACGATGTCGATGCCGCACTCGAGCACGTCGCCTTCCTCCACGAGACGCAGGTCGGCCTTGCCGCCGCCGAACACCTCGGTGAACATCGTGCTGAAGTTCTCGCGGATGCGCTGGAAGGTTTCGGTGAACATCTCGCGGGTCTGGACGTTGATCCGGTTGATGACCTCGAGCAACTGGGCCTTGGCGGTCACCAGATCGTCATTCTGCTTGGTCAGGAACTGATACCGCTGTTCCGTTTCCTCGTACTCTTCGATGGCGACGAGGTTCACCGGGCCCATTTCCTCGATCCGTTTCTGCAACGCGGTGACCTGCTCGGCGACGGCGTTCCAGTCCGTGGACACCCCGGCGGCGGCCATCTCCTCGGGCGTGAGGGTCTTGATCTTGGGCGGGCCTTCGTCCGCGATGGTGATGGTGATGCACTCGCTGCGGACGTCGTCGAGGTTGACCTGGTATCTCTGCCGGAGGCGCTCGCGGAGATTCTCGACGCCCATGTTCTTCTGGGCCAGTTCGACCTCCAGCGTGCCCCGTTGCTGCTGCAGTTCGGCCAGCCGCTGGCGCCGCTCCCGCAGGTGGTCTTCGCGGCCCCGGAGGTCGGCCTCCAGCGAGTCGCGTTGCGAAATCAAGTCGGCGGTTTGCAGGTTCACCTGCTCGCGCTGGTGCTGCAGCGACGCGATGGCCTGCTGGGATTCACCGATCTCGGCCTCGGCCTGGGCCTTGCGCCCGATGAAGGCCGTGATTTCACCGCGCCGCTGCTCGACCAGTTGGCTCAACTCGCCGATGCGCTGTTCGAGCGGCTGCTTCTGCTGGCGCAGCGAGTCGCCCATCTTCTCCTCGGTGGCGAGCAACACGCGCGTCTCGGTGAGCGCGGCGTTGGCCTCCTCCCGCTGGCGGTGCAGGGATTCCAGCTCGGTCGTCAGCGCGTTCAGGCGAGCCTGCAAACCGCGTTCGCCCTCTTCCAGACGGGCGAGGTGGGTCGCCAGCGCCGTCCGCTTCTGTTGGCCTTCCCGTTCCTGCGCGGCCAGGGCCTGGATCTCGTAAACGACCGTGTCGATCTTCTGGTGCAGGTTGCGCTGCGACGTCTGCAACGCGATGAGTTCGCCTTCGCGGGTGGCGATGGCCACCTCTTGTGCGCGCAGTTCGTTCTGGTCGGTCTGCAGGCTCGCCTGCAAGGCGGTCTGCTCCTCGACCCACGCGCCCTTCTGGCGGCTGGTTTCCGCGATTTGCGCCTGCAACTGATCGAGTTGGGACTGGAGCTCGGTAATCTGGTTCTTCCGGCCGAGGAGGGACGATGGGGCCTTGCCCGAGCCGTGCCCATTCAGATAGCCGCCCGTGTAAACCCCATGACGGCTCAACAGCTCGCCGTTCAACGTCACGAAATCAAAGCGGCAGCCGGCATTCTGCCACGCGGCCGTGGCGGCCTCCAGATCGGGCACGATCAACGTCCGGCCGAGCAACCGGCGCAGGAGCGGTTGCACCGAAGCGTCGGCCTCGACCGCCTTCAACGCGGGTTCGCCCACCGAGGCCGAATACTCGAAGGCGGTGCCGCTTTCATCCGATTGCTGGAACACCAACGGCGCGAGGCTCGCCCGGCCCTGCTTGTTCGTCTTCAGATCGGCGAGGATGCCCTGCGCGGACTCCGGTTGGTCGGTGAGGACGAGTTGCAGGTGATGGCCGAGGGCCGTCTCGATGGCGGTGACGTAGCGGTCCGGCACCCGGAGGTGATCGGCCAATGAGCCAAGGACCTTCCCGGTCTGCCGCAGGGCCGCGAGGGCGCCGGCGCTGAACCCTTCATGCTCCGCCTGCAACTGCTCCAGCACGCCGATGCGCGAACGCTGGCCGGCTTGCTGTTGCACCATACTGTCGAGGCCCTGCCCGATCTGGTCCAGGTGCCCCTGAAGTTCCTGCAGACGCTGCTGGCGTTCCGCCACCGAACCGCGCCGGTTCTCCACGCTCAACTTCTCGGCTTCGACGTTCGCCGCGAACTCGGTCAGCCGGGCCTCCAGCCGCGTCCGTTCCTCCTCGAGCTGGATCTTCTCCGCCGAGAGCTTCTCCAGCCGGACCACGTTGCCCTGCCTCTGCAGGTCCAGCGCGTTGATCTCATTGCGCACGCGGGTGAGTTGCTGCGCGGCGCCGAATGCCTCGGCCTGGTCGGCGCGCAACGCGTCCTGCTGACGGGCCAGCTCGTGGTCCAGATCGCGCAAGGCGCCCTGGCGGGATTGCAGCGCCAGCCGATGCTGCGCCAGCAGACGCGTGGAGACGGTCAAGCGCTCACTAACGCCGCGCAGCTCCTGTTCCGCCGCCGCCCGGCGCTCGTCGGCCTGGGCGATGTCGCTGAGCGCGCCGCCGTGCTGGCGGCTGATCTCATCCAGGCGCTCGGTGTTGAAATGAATCCGGTTCTCGTGGCGGTCGAGCTGGTTCTTCAGCTCCAGCCCGCGCTGTTGCGACTGGCTGATCTCGTGTTCCAGCTCGGTAAACCGTTCACGAAGTTGCGCCAGTTCGTTCTCCCCCTGCAACACCTGCGCGGAGAAATGCTCGATCTCCGCGCGCAACTGCTCGACGGCCGCCTGGCGTTGCTCGATCTCACCGCGCAAGACGTCGAAGTGGTGTCGCGCAAGCTGGGTGTCGAGATGCTGCAGCTCGAGCGAGAGTTGCTTGTAGCGGCGCGCCTTGCCTGCCTGGCGCTGGAGCGAACCGATCTGCCGC
>Ga0315274_10011191_pt1 | contig 12860 bp, 12 predicted proteins | sample YL17G02_20_MG_FD_203700 | JGI IMG/M metagenome (GOLD analysis project Ga0315274, IMG submission 203700) | Sediment microbial communities from Yellowstone Lake, YNP, Wyoming, USA - YL17G02_20 | ecosystem: Environmental > Aquatic > Freshwater > Lake > Sediment | place: USA: Wyoming | collected... | reverse complement strand
GTGATGTCGGGTGTTTCCTTCCACGCGGCAGCCGAGGGGTAGATCACCAGGCCGCTCCGGTCGGCTTTGATGACGCAGTCTGCGAGTTCCTCCTTGGCGCGATCGAGGCGAGCCTTATCCATCGCGAGCCCTGCCTTGTCCGCTTCCAGCTTTGATTTACTGGCGATCAAGTTGCCGTTCAGTGTCTCCAGTTCCATCTCCTTGGTGTACTTATTCAGAACCTCGATCTGGGTCTGCATGACCTTCAATTCCAGTTCGGCTTGCGTGACCGTGAACGCATTCCCCTCGACCTCCAATTCCGTTACATAGCCACGCTGGAACAAATCACGAGAGTGGGCCAGCATCTTCTGGGCAGTCAGCAGATTCGTTTCGGCAATCTTCAATCCTCTCTCCAACGATTTCAACTGTGTTCGATAGCTGCCTTCCAGGTACGCCGGGATGGCGATCTCCGCTCTGGCCACCTCCGCCTTGGATTGTTCGAGGGTGGCCGTCGCGGTATAGAAATTCGTGGTTTGTAGACTGACGGCGTCCTCGATGCGCTTGGTATCCAGCCGGACCAGTTCGTCGCCTGCCTTCACCTCCGTGCCACCCTCAATCACCCAGATGACGGTGCTGTAACCTCGGACCTTGCATCGGATTTCCGTATTGTTGGAACTCTCCAAAGTCCCCTGTTCGGTAACGGAGACCACCAGGTCCCCGCGCCGGATCGTGTGCGTCAACGTGAAACCGGATTTGCGAGAAGACGTGGTACGGGGAACCAGCGCAACCGCCGCTGCCAACACAGCGACCATACCCATCACCAGCAGACCGCGTTTCCACCATCGGGAACTCGGAGCATTCTTGGGGTGGCTGCCGGCGCGGGCTGGTGAGTTCCGTGCTTGCGGAGGCACGTCAGTCGACATGATCGGTCTCCTCTACGAGTTCCACGGGCCGGATATCAGCCCCGACCGAATCCCCGGCTGTTGGGACCGCAGCGGGGGCCGATGCACCCGTTTGTTGCATGGGGGGCCCGCGGTCTGCCAACTCCATCCAAGCGGTGGGAACGACGGGTGGCAGGGGCGACGCGCCACTGTCAGAGGCGTCGGCGAGGCTGGAATCTACAGGGGGATGAGCTATCCACCTGCCGTCCGGGTCGAGCTTCATGGTCCCCAGCTCACGAGCCAAGCGCATGCGTGCGGCGTAGTAGTTGAGCCACACGCCCATGAAGTTGTTCTGGGTATTGCGCAGGGCTGACAGCGCCGTCAGAAGGTTGGTCGCCGCCGTGGGTCCGAATTGGGCCGGTCGCTGTCCCGGCTGCGGGGGCCGCACCGGCGCGTAAAACGCGGCCCGCGTCATATCGACGCGCCGAATCGCGATCGTGACGGCGCGACGTTGAATCTCCAGGTCCAACCGCAGTTGCTCAATCCGTCGCAGCAACCCTCGCAGTCCCAGGTGGAGCGAGTCATGTGACTGGATGAAGTCGCGACGACTCCGCTGATAGTCGATGAGCGTTTGGCGATAGTTGTTCCGTTCCAGCAAGCGCGTGAAGGGCGCGTCAAATTGGACACCCAGCCGTACATTCCCTGTAGACGAGCGAAAACTCGCAGGGTTGTTTCCCGCCGTACCAATATCACCCTCCGCGGTAACATTCAGCCCCGACTGCAACGCGTCGGCCGCGAGTTGGATCGACCGCCAATGATCCACGAGCGCCGCCCGGCCGTTCATGAAATCCATACGGTTGGCCAAGGCCAGGGCGAAGGCTTTCTGGGAGTCCAAGGCAACCGTCTCCACGCTTACCGTTTCCAGGCGCGCACGTGCTTGCACCAGAACAGAACCCTGAACGAGGCGCAGGAGGTCGGTGAGCCAGACGACGGTCTTGTCGAAGGTGGCCTTCTTGGTGTCTTCAGAGAGTCCGCTGCTGAGGGCCTTCCGTTCCGCTTGGACTTGCTCGAACTGCTTCTTCAGGTCGGCCAATCCTTCCTGCAGGCGTTCTCGGTCGCGTTGGAACAGTCTCCTTTCTTCGTCCGTCATGGCCTGCTCGCGCGCCGGCACGGCCTCTTCCATGCGCTGGAGATCGGCCTGCACGTCGTCCAGGTGGCGCCGCGCCGACGCGACCAGCGTTGAGGCGTCTGTCAGGACCTGGCCGACCGATTCGATGCCCGCATCGCTCGACAGCTCGCCAACACGATCCTGTAACGCGACAATCGCATCTTCAACCGCGGTGGCCTCGCGTGCGACGAGTTGAAACTGACGGATAAGACTATCGTCCAGTTCGATGGGCAGATCCGGCGGCAGACCAAGCGTATCGGTCTTGTAGTAATCCAGTGAGAGATCAAAGCTGTTGTGAATCTGCAGCAGGTTGGCACGCTCGTCTTCAATACTCTGTCGAAACTGGTCCACCTGCACCAAGTCGATCACGCCGATGTCCTGGAAGGCTGCCAGCCGCGCCAGAGTCCGCTCTTGAAGGCTGAGGTTATCCTCGGTGTTGCGGATCTGTTGGAGTTGTTGTAGAAGGCCAATGTAGCCGCCGACGCCACCTTGACCGCCAAACCCCGCGATGACCGTTCCACCACCACCGCGCTGCAGGCCGGCGACCCCCAGTTCGCCAATCGTGACTTGTGTATAGAAACCCTGGCGGTATTGATGGTACGCACGCAGGTTCGCCAGCAGGGCGCGCTCGACCGTCGTCAGTTGCTCCAACGCAATGTCTCGTCCGGCACCGCGCAACAGGGGCTGAACAAAGGAGAAATTTGCCAGCGATTGGGCGAAATTTGTGCTACTGCCGGTAAACTCGACCACGAACGAGTTTGCGAATCCGACCAGAAGCTCACCGGCGCTGGCGGATCGCCGTCGCGCCTGGAGCACCGGATCCGCCCCCACGGTCAGGCGATCGCTCTCCAACGATCCATTGTGGTCGTATCCGACGCCATATCCGCCAAAGAACTGCGTATCCAGGCGGAATCGCTCCGTCGTGACGTCCAAGGCGGACAGATAGAGCGTCTCCAATTGGTCCTGGTGGGACGGCGAGTGAACGTAGGCGAGCTGGAGCGCGGAGTCCACGTTGAGTTTGACCGAGCCATCCTCGCCCACTTCGACGTATTCGGCGAGCGCCTCGCGCCATGCGGGATTCTCCAACTCGACTCGATGACCGTTGTCATCCCAGTGCTTCCAGCCTTTCATCCCGTCAACCAGATGCATGTACTGGTGCGAGGCAGGATCGTCCTCGGGCATCGGAGGACGATCCGGATCACAGGGATCAAAGTATCGACTGCGCGGGTCAATCTCGATGCGATAGTCAGCCGCGCGCCAGCGGGGATCAGCGTTTCGCTCGGCGATTGCATCGTACGCGGCTCGATCTGCTTGAAGTCGATGCTCTGTGCGCGAACACCCGCTGGCGGCGATAACGACGGATACCAGCAGAACAGGCATCACCCGCGCCGCCGCCGCAATGCAGTCACGCGATTTCATCAACGTCAGACTCTCCAATCCAAACGCCACCGTACGTTTCAAATGAAAGAACAACATGAATGACTACCGCGCATTGATTTCTTCCTTGGCTATGCGCCCGTCGAAGAGCCGAATCACGCGTTCGGCCTTGGCGGCAATATGCTCATCGTGGGTCACAACGATCAAGGTCTTGCCCCCACTGTGCAGACGATCCAGGATGGCCAGGATGTCCGCACCACTGGCGGAGTCGAGGTTGCCCGTGGGTTCATCCGCCAGGATGATCAGGGGATCGTTTCCCAGGGCCCGCGCAGTGGCCACACGCTGCTGGGTTTCCTTTTTCGTACGCTTTCCGGCCGTGATATGATGAAGATAGGTACCGACACTCATGCTCTCAGATTCCCACGGAGAAGACGTGTTCATGTCGGCACCCCAACCGTAGAGCCTGATTAGGATAGGCCGGCTGTGCTTCCCGTACCCATCGTTCGTGTCCGTACCTGACTGTCTTCCACGATTACTCATTCATACCCAGTCGGCAATCTTCCCTGTTCGGTTGTCGGCTCGTCCGCAGGTTGGGGACCGACACAGGCCAGATCAAGGAATGCCACATTCTCTGATCGCAACGGTCAACCATCTGACGGGATATTCGGTTCCGAAATGCCGGTGTCGAGCTCGACATGTGTGATTTCAAGCCCGGCGTCTTCATTGACCGTGCAACACCACCAATCGAAGAGCTCCAGGCCAACGGGCGAAGCGGGAAACTTCTCAGGGGATTTCTCAGCTAACTCCTGTTCCTGCGGTCGAAAATCTTCGAGACGAAGCTCTATATCCAGGGATTCGCCCGTCTCCTGAACCACGTCGAAGCGACGTTCGACCAGGAACTTGCCCGCAAAGCCCCCGTTGACACGTATCGTGGTGAGGCCGAAGTAGACGGTTCCCGCAGACTCGATACGACCCCGAATGCGGAACTTCCCGCCAGCAGTCAGCAGCACGGGAGCAGGCCGGTTCCGAGAAACGGACAATGACACAAGGTAGAGCGTGACGGGTTTCTCAGGACACCCCCACAGCATCGGAGCGTTTCGCAGACTGCCTTTACTATCACCGGGCTTAGGCAGCCACGTTCCATATAATCCGTCTGTTGGGAGGTCGCTTTGCCACGTGGTGACCGGTCTCGGGCGAGGGATCACCTTCAGTTCGGCGCCGCGGTCAATGGAAGCGACGACCTGATGCGCCGCCGGGACTTCGGCAACGCTCCCGTCCGCCAGCCGTGTCACACGAACGCGGCCCCGGTTCACGCTGAGCATGGTCGACGCCGGTTCGGCCTCGACGTTCAGTTGGGTGCCGAGCACCTCCAGCCTGGCCGTAGGCGTATGGATGAGCAGGGGTTTGCCATCAGGCTGTGGCACTATGTTCGCCGACAGATTTCCTGTGCGGAGATGCAACTCCTTCTGCTGACGCTCCGAGATCGTCAGTACCGACTGGCCTGAAACGGTCACCGTCGATCCGTCGCGAAACTTCAAATCGGTCCAGGAATCAGCCGACAGGGATTCCACCGTGCCGCCCGGCAGGGAACTGCCAACATGAAGGTCGGCAACCACTTGCCCACCGCCACCCGTCCACTGCACCGCCCCATTCAATTCCGTGATCCGGACGATCTCTGGTTCAGCTTTCGGTCGCCAAAAGCCAACGCTGGCGATCGACACGACAACAGCGGCGGCGGCAACTGCAAATGGCCATTTGGTGAGGAGTCGGCGTGCCGTCATACCTTTGCGGGGCGTCCCCTGCGGAATGTGCTGCATGACTCCATGGACAAACCGGGCATCATCCGCGGGTAGCCGAGCCAGCGTCTCTCGCACAAAAGCGTCCTGTCGCGATACACTATCCTGAGCAATCAATCCCAGCAGCCGATGCATCTGGTAACTGTCTACCGCCATCTGCAATAGACGCTCATCACGTGCGACAAGTGCCTGAAGTTCCGCGATTCCGGATTCGTCGAGCTCGCCCTCCAGGTAGTCGTTCCACAACTCGATGAAGCGCTTGTCGGTGTTCATGACGGTTCTCCTTCGGTTGCCATACGGGCTTGTACGCACTCGTGAAGCTTATGGCGCAAGTGCCACAGTTGCTTCTTGACAGCGGCCACCGAGCGGCCACTGCGGGCGGCCATCTCATCCAAGGGGATCTCTTCCGCGTAGCGCCACGTGATGAATCGGTGGAGGTGTTCGCCAAGCTGTCCGAGGCATGCCTGCAAATGGTCCAGTCGGATCTGCTGGAGTTCCGGTGGCTCGGAACTGCGGCGTTCCAGCTCACGCAGCAGCAGATCGGGAGCATACCGCACATGGTAATCCGTGATCCTTCGCAGGCGAGAAACTTCCGTCTTCAGTTGGAAGCGGGCAATCGTAAACAGCCAGGCGGCGAAATCCGTTCCCGGTTCGTAGTCGCGGAGGCGAGCGAAGGCCGCAATGAAGCTCCGCTGCGCCACTTCGTCCACATCGACCCCCGGAGGAGCCTGGACAGCCAGCCAGGCCCGCAGGGGCCTTTCACACTGGCGGACGACGACCTCAAATGCACCCGTATTCCCGCTGCGAACGCTTCGAATCGCGTCCTCAAGCGAAGAATCGGTCTTGGAGACTTTCCGTGTCATCATACAGTTATGGCAGCAGGAGCGGCGGGGTTACCCCTACCTGGCGAAAATTCTTAGAAAAAGTCCGCGCACACGAGAGAACCTTGGTGGAACGAGTCCAGGTCAAAGGACAAGTGTAGAGCGCATGCATTGGAGACGCATAGTGCCACCAGAGGAACTGAGACAATCATCAGACGCTTCATCTCACACTGTCGTTTCAAGTGCATGAATTCACCACACTCGTTCGGCGGTTCTCCCCTCCCATGGGATGGGGCTACTGGCGTCTCTGTCTTTGGGTATAAAACGAGACCTCATCATGCCACTGTCTTCAGAGAAGTGCAAGTACTGGCTCGGGCCTACGAAGATGCCTTTCGGTCCACGCAGCACCGCTCTTCGAGCCAGGCGCGGGGCCATAATGAGTCGCCGTAGAGTCTTGCCCGTATAGGAACCTAATCACAGGGTGTTGCCTGTCGGCCACCCTGCAATCTGGACACGCGTGGTGTGCGTTTCGTTCTCTGGCGGAAGACAACAAGGTGCTAAAGTCGGGGTGACGTGAAGCCGATTCAGATACTGCTCTGTCGACGTCGCCTTTGACCCCATGGCCTCCCCCACACCGGAAGGGGTCTGTCTACATGGGGTCCTATAGGTAGAAATGTCCGCATCAACCCCTCGAACCCTTTGACAATCGAAGGCAAGAAGATGGACACTAACTCAAACACAGATTCCGGCTTTCCAGAGATCATGAGTCAGCCGGAGCTTATCGAATATCTTCGGATCCCCGAGGTCTCGACGGCCGGTGACTACAGCAATGTGGTCGACAACCTCAGACGTTCTCACGGCCTGCCGTGTAGCCACATCTCAAAACAGCCACTATTCCCGCTGGAGGCGATCAGGCAATGGGTACGAGAGAAACCGGTCAAGGAGCAATCGATATGACTCTGCGTTTGGCAAATGCGTCAGTGATGGTTATACTGATTCTGGATCGCTCTTACCAGCTAAGGCCACAGAGAAAGGAGGTAATTCCATGAAACAGATGGTAAGGCTCAGAATGCGACCGTCGCGTGATGGCAAGAGCTTTGCGTACTTCATCGACTACGCAGGTGAAGACAGTAAGTGAAAACGCGTCTCGTTGGGCCACGCTGACAGGCGTAAAGCGAACCGGCAACAGTCCGAAAAGGAACGCGAACTCCGAATAGGTATTGTAGCCCCAGAATCAATGAGGCTCAGTGAGTTTGTGATGGACAGCTTGGCAAGAACTGGAGGTCAAATTCGCGAGAGTACACGAGAGCAGTATTCGTCTGCCATGAAAGACGTCATCGGTGTCATCGGCGACAAAGACCTCCAGCGTGTAAGCATCCAGGACGGTGAACGCTACCGACAGGTGTGTCTCGACCGAGGCAACCGTCCCTCTACGGTGGTCAAGAAGCTCAAGGAGATCAAGTGCATCTTCGAGACCGCAGTCAGGCGTAGCCAGTTGGATAAGAACCCACTCGCACATATCAAGATGCCCAAGTACTCGACTTCAGAGATCCATGTGTTCAGCGAGGCAGAGTGCAACCGCGTCGCAAGAGCAGCCCAAGACTTGGTCTGCCAGCGCAAGGACGAAGAAGTGGTCCGCTGGGATCTACTGGTGCTCGTAGGTCTGTGCACGGGTATGCGGCGAGGTGAGCTACTCAACTGCACGTGGTCGGATATCGATCTGGCGGCCCGGACCCTTACCGTCTCTCCCAAATGAGGATACGAAGGAGACATGGGCGTGGCTCATAAAGGATCTGGACCGAAGGACACTGCCTTTGACCGATGAAGTCGTTCAGATGCTTGCAGATCATCAGGGCCAGCAGCCGGAGAGGCACCCATATATCTTCGTCTCGCCGGCCCGCTATGCCCACATCCAAGGTCAGCTGCGTCCCAGCGGCAAGTGGACGTATTCCGACTCGCGTCTGAAGGTTGTGCCCCGGTTCAACCGGATTTTCCGCAAGATTCTCGGGCGTGCGACCATCGAGCGCGGCACGTTCCACGACCTGAGGCGGATTGCGATCAGCAACTGGCTGGCCAGAGGTCTCAGCGAGTTCGAGGTCATGAAGCTCGCCGGCCACGCGAATTTCAGTACCACGCACAGGTTCTACCTGCGCGTTCGCGACGACTTGATCGATCGTGCGCGTAAGGCGAGTACCAGGGCCTCAGGCTGCGATTTGGCACGCATTTGGCACACGCCCCCTTCGGCCAGTGCCATAGAAAAAGGCAAGGGTTCTAAAGTCTTGTCAATTCAAGGGTTATGAGACGGCCGTACTGAGCGTGTTTTGATCACGCCCGTACAACAAGTCCGTTTACCCCCCTATGTCAAGCCCCATCGCCCCGAATTGGCAACCTTGGGGATAGCTCCCCGACACGTGCACCCGCTGGCTCGGCAATGGCTCGACCCCATCGCTCGTCACGGGCGGCTATCACTCCAACACATCCATACCTCCATGGCCAACCTGCTGCGTAAGCGCGACGCAAGAGAACAGGCGAATCTGCAGGCTTGCCCACGGCTCCGTCGCTCGCCAAGGGCGGTCGCAACTCCAACAGATCAGCGAAAGGCCACTCCTCCATCGCCGATCCTGTGACGTGTGTGCCATTGCAGAAGCGAAGGTCCGGCGTGCGTACGACAAACTCCGCCAGGAATTGTCATGCCAACGGATCTATCAGAACTCAGCGAGCGGGTGTGGATTTGAGCCGGCTACTGTCGTATTGGCCGGCTGACCAGACGATGTGGCATCAGCGATGGAAGGAAGGGCAAGACCGGTGTTGCCCTCAAAGTGCCCTCAAAATGAATCACGAGACAGTAAGAAACCGTGTGAGTACAGCAAATCAGCGAGAGATCCTAAATCCTTGTCTTCAGAGGAGTTGAACTGTAAACACAGCCCCTGTATCATCTTGCAGAAAGAGGGCAGATCGAATCGCGCCCTCTCCGCGATCCGTGCGTGTCTCAGAAACGGAGACTGGCAGTATGTTCCATCTGGTTTAAGTGGAAAACTCCTCGCACCTGCAATGATAGATCCGGATCGATAGGCAGCTGATATGCGTCTCAGGCAATGACGAGCCCGAGTTCGATGGGATGAGCGATTACTGTAGTTCTAGAATCGTCCACTCGCCCCGATTCTTCCATGAAATGGGAGCGGAGCAGGGGAGCGAATCACCTTCGGCCAGCGTGGCCGTACCCAGCGTCGGTCCGTCGAACGATCCTGTCCTTGCTTTCCTGGCGAGCAATGCAGAGAATAGCGGGCCGGCTACACGACCATGGCATGAGAAGGGCAGGCGCAACGGATGAGAATTGGAGGTCAATCGAGAGTGGGACAACATCCAGCCACGTGCATGAGGAACCGGCTGCTTCTACTTGCCATCGCGTTGGTGTTCGCCGCTGCGGCGCAGGGGGGATCGCCCCGGATGCCCGGGATCCGCGTCTCTGAAGACGGCCGAGGCTTCCTCTATGAAGGCGGCGCCGGGCCCTTTGTCGCGTGGGGATTCAATTACGACCACGATGAGAAGGGCCGGCTGCTGGAGGACTATTGGGTGTCCGAATGGCCCAAAGTGGAGGAGGATTTTCGCGAGATGAAGGAACTTGGGGCCAATGTGGTCCGTGTCCACCTGCAACTTGGCAAATTCATGCGGCAGCCTGATGCGCCAAACGATGTCTCGCTCGACAGATTTGCCCGCATTGTGGAATTAGCCGAGCGCCTGTACCTGTATTTAGACGTGACCGGCCTGGCATGTTATCACAAGGCCGACGTTCCCCCGTGGTACGACGTGCTGCCGGAAGAGGCCCGATGGGATGTCCAGGCACGCTTCTGGGAGGCGGTGGCTGCTCGCGGCGCCAAAAGCCCCGCCGTTTTCTGCTACGATCTGATGAACGAGCCGATCCTGCCCGGCGAGACGAAGGAGACCGAGTGGCTCACAGGCGAGCTTGCCGGCAAGTACTTCGTGCAGCGCATCTCGCTTGACCTTGCCGGACGCACGCAACAACAGGTGGCCAGGGCCTGGGTGGACCGGCTTGCCGCGGCGATTCGAAAGCATGACGCCCGTCACTTGGTGACGGTCGGGGTGATCCCCTGGGTCCTGGTCTTTCCCAAGGCCAAGCCGCTGTTCTACTCTAAGGAGGTCGCGGAGCATCTCGATTTCGCGAGCGTGCACTTCTACCCGGAGAGCGGCAAGATCGACTGGGCCCTCACGGCGCTGGCCGCCTACGACATCGGCAAGCCCCTTGTCGTCGAGGAGATGTTTCCGCTCAAGTGCAGCGTGGAGGAGCTGGGGGCTTTCATTGACGGCTCGCGGGAGATCGCCGACGGCTGGATTGGCTTCTACTGGGGCAAGACACTTGAGGAATACCGCGGGTCGAAGGAGTTGTCGGACGCCCTCACGGCGGGCTGGCTGCAGCTCTTCAAGAGAAAGGCCGATACGATCAAACGGCAGTAGCGCGTAGCTTGTGATGTGAGCATATGAGCCTCCAAATATGTGCGGCATATCATATCACTCGGGCGCGCAGGATGAACCGGAACGTTGAGATCAAGGTGAAGGTAGCAGATCTTGCGGCTGTCCGCAGGATCGCAGAGCAACTCGCCGACACGGGCCCTGTCGTGCTCGAGCAGGAGGACACGTTTTTTCACTGCTCGACGGGCCGGTTGAAGCTCAGATGCTTTCGGGATTCGGCGCAGGCGGAGCTGATCTTCTATCGGCGGGGCGACGCGGCCGGGCCGAAGGAGTCCCGCTATATCATCCATCGCACGTCCGACCCGCAGGGGCTTCTCGCGGTGCTGTCGGCGGCCCTGGAGGTCCGGGCCGTAGTCCGCAAACGCCGCACGCTCTATCTCGTCGGTCCTGCGAGGGTGCACTTGGACGAGGTCGAACGTCTCGGCCAGTTTGTCGAGCTTGAGGTTGTCCTACAGCCCGCCCAGGACGTTTCCGAGGGCGTCGCCATCGCCCACGACCTCATGGCCAGACTCGGCATCGCGTCAAACCAGTTGATAGACAAGGCCTATGTCGATCTCTTGACAGAGAGGTAAACTCGGCGAAGCTGAAGCAGCAAGGCGCACCATTTTGACACAGTGGGGAGACGACCGTTGTTGCCATTTGTATGGGTGGACATGTCCTTTTCAGGATTCACATGGTTCTCACCGCAGGTCGCATGAAACGCTAATTGTCGCACCCGAATGTTGACAAGGCCGTGCGCTACTGCTATAGTAGGGGTAGTCCTCTTGGAGCGCCGAGTGATGCCCCTATGGAACAACATAGCGGAACTGATGGACTACTACATTCCTCCCCTGCCCTCGGACTACTGGCTCGACATCAACCGAGCGTGCAACTTGAAGTGCATCATGTGTCCTCAGTCCAAGGGCTTGCGGCCCCGGCCGGCGCACATGTCCCTGGAGACGTTCCGGGGCATTATCGACGATGTGTGCGAGACCCGGCCCCTGATCAGGCTGTACATGTCGGGGGAGCCGCTCCTTCACGAGGACCTTTTCGAGATGATCGAATACGCGGGCGACAGAAACTGTCAGACCGCGATCCACACGAATGCGACCCTGCTCACTTCGGAAATATCGGAGAGACTCCTGTCGTCGCCGCTGACTTATCTGTCTTTTTCATTCGACGGGTGCTCTGCGCCGGCGTACGAGCAGTTGCGCCCGCCTGCGAAGTTCGAGCAGGTCGAGTCCAATATCCGGCAGTACCTCGATCTGCGGCGCCGCGGCGGGGGTGGCGGCCCCTTCACGGCTATCGAGATCATTCGCATGCGCGAGACGGACGATCTGCTGCAGAACTTTGTCGAGCGATGGAGGACGAGCGAGGTCGATGAGGTGAGGGTAACGGAGTACATGACGTGGCACGGCCGTGTGGACGACCGGCGGGTGGTGAATACGCCCGACGGGTCCGGGTACAATCCCTGTGCGGCGCCATTCTGTCACGGGTGCATCCTGGCCGACGGAACGGTGGTCCCGTGCTGCCTCGACCTCGACGGCGAGATGCCGCTCGGGAATGTCGCCGAGAAGAGCTTTCGTGAGATATGGATGGGCGACGACTATCGGCATCTGCGCCTGGCGATGCTGACGGGGATGCTGCCTGCCGGCTGTCTCTGTGACGGCTGCGACAACATCTTCCGTGAGATGTAGCATGGAGCTATAATGGCCAGACCGGTCATTGATGCTCGAACGATGAGTGTTCTGTTTTGCAGAGGTGGTTTCGAAAGGAGGCGGAGTATATGAGATCGATACGCCCGACCTTGGCGCTTCTTCTGTCCTTTGGATTCCTCGCCACTGCGGCGCAGAGCGGCAATTCCGTGGCGGTCCGCAGCGCCCCGCGGGTGCAGTTTCCGGGCGTCGTGCCTGGGAGTGGCAATCCGCAGGAGCCGGGGGACATCGATTGCAGCAGCCCGGCGCATTGGGAGGACGGGACGATGTACATGTTCTACTCGACCGGGCATCCGTTCCGATCGCAGGGGCCGGACATGTTCCATCTGAGCCGGCCGTCGCAGCGAACGAGCTTCGACAACGAGGCCACGTGGAAAATGGGCGCGCGGTGGATCGAGGCGACACACAAGGCCCAAGACGGCACGCTCTACATGTGGTACCACAACGAGCCGCCGCTGCCGGGAGGCAAGACGGCCCCACGGATCGGGGAGATGGTCTCAACGGACAACGGGCTGCATTGGCGGGACCTGGGGCTCATCGTCGAGGCCCCGGCCGGCTCGAACAACGAGGCTTCGGCCAATCATTACTTCATTGGCGGCAACGGCGATTTCACGGTTATTGCGGACCGTGAAAATGAATATCTCTACTGCTATACG
>Ga0315274_10011189_pt1 | contig 12861 bp, 12 predicted proteins | sample YL17G02_20_MG_FD_203700 | JGI IMG/M metagenome (GOLD analysis project Ga0315274, IMG submission 203700) | Sediment microbial communities from Yellowstone Lake, YNP, Wyoming, USA - YL17G02_20 | ecosystem: Environmental > Aquatic > Freshwater > Lake > Sediment | place: USA: Wyoming | collected... | reverse complement strand
GGCCTCCGACCGATCTGGGGTTGATCCTTCCATTCCGGAGACAGGCGCGCATGGCCTTGCATGTGGCTTTCCAGATATCTTCTGAAGATTGCTCAACAAATTCCGGTCTGGGCCTCCAAATTCGGATGGGATGCTCTGCTTTACCCTTCAGTTTACCGTTTCGATTGAAGGCTCCTACCCGGACACTCCCTGTTCCAACGTCAGTCCCTAAGAATATTTTCTCCATATTCTTTCACCGCTTCTTTTTTCCCCTTTCTGGAAAGTAATGTCAATCTCTTATATTTTCGAACCTGGGCTTACGATAAGACTGTCGCGTTCATGATGATAAAGTGCGATGCTGTGAATAGGACCTTTTCTATCAGAAATTAATATTTCTTTCAAGTTTCTCAATCTAAAATTCGAAAGCTAAAATTCATTCCTAATGAGAGAATATATCCTTTTGAATTTCTGGTAAAGTTCCTCATAAATTAAATGTCTCTCAATATCGGGTTCGATAATTTCCTTAATTCGAATCATTTTTGTGCTCATATCGGCAACATTGTTAAAATAACCTACACCCAATGCTCCAAGCATGGCTGCCCCGAAAACACTGGATTCTATATTTTCAAGGATTCTGATCTTCTTTCCTGTCACATCGCATTTTATTTTGTTCCATACAGGAATCCTACTCGAACCGCCAGAAACGCTAAATTCTTCGATTTCTTTGCCATATACGGTTTCTAATAATTCAAATATGTTTCTAATGTTAAAAGCTACTCCACTCATAATAGAATGTGCAAAATCACTTAGTTTATCGCTTTTCGTCACCCCGAAGAATAATCCTCTTGCCTTTGGATTCCATATCGGCGCCCTCTCTCCTTCAATAAAGGGTAGAAAAATCATGCTATCTTTATTGACGACAGACGATGTCACCGCTTTCTCAACAAACACGTATTTTTCTTCCAGAGACAGTTCTTTATCATATATAAATTTATCAATAAACCAATCGAGGGTGCCTCCCCCTGATTGAGTTGGCCCGAAAATCACATTTTGAAAACCTTCTGTGGAGATTGATATTAATCCAGGTGGAATCTCACAAAGTGATTCAACTGAAATCCCCACAATTTCAGAAGTCCCAGCAATATCAAATGCCTGCCCACATCCAGCAAAGGCTCCAACTCCCAGTATGCCACAAAAGGAATCAGCCCACCCTGCCACAATCGGAATTCCTTCTCTCAATCTGAGCTCTCTTGAAGCTTCCTTGTTAAGATAACCCACTATATTTGAGGGCGGAAAAACATCCGGTGCTATATTGCTCTTGATTCCAAGGATCTTATAATATTCCTGTGAGGGCTTCATCGTCTTAACATTAACAAGGCCTTTGGAGCACCAGTAATCTGATGCCAATACACCAGATAGTTTATAATTGATGAAATCTTTAGGCTGAAGGATTTTACAAGTTTTTCTAAGAGTATCCGGTTCGTTTTCCTTTATCCACAATAATTTTGCTGGAGGCCACGACGCCTCAAGGGGTAATCGGGTCCCAATAAACTCCTCCATTAATGCTTCACCAATTGTTTCTTTCAGAAATAATGCTTCTTTTTGAGCTCTTGAATCCTTCCAGATGATGGCTGGTCTTACAATATCCCCTTTTTTATCAACGAAAACGAAGGTAGGGGTTTGCCCACAAATCCCGATCGATAATATCTCAATGTCTCCAAAATTCGTTTGTTTCTGTAAACTCGAAATAGTTTCCTTTACTGCAACCCACCAATGATACGGGTCTTGTTCATAGTGGGAGGGAGCCGCATTTATAAGATCATACCTTGTCGACGAAAAGGCAATCGCTTGTCCTAACGGATTGAAGAGGGCTGTCTTTGTAGCCGTTGTACCAATGTCAATTCCAAGGAATGCTTCTTTTTTCATAGACCTTCCAATCTCTTTTTACATAAACTGCTGCTAACCACAAAAGTAAACAAGAATCATGACTAAGTACGGGACTCCTGGAGAACAATCTCAAAAAAAATGGAATGATCGATTATTACCTTTGATGGGGGGTGATGATTACCTTAAGAGCTTCACCGCTTTTGGCCATTTCGATGGCCTCTCCAATCTCTTCGAGACGATAGTGATGAGTAATGATTTCATGGATATTGATCCTTCTATCTCTAATATACATCATAGCTTCAAGACTGCTTTTATCCGTCGATGCAAAAGAGCCATAAATCTTTAACTCATTATAATGAATAACATTTAGATCCAACATGAATTGAGATTCCTCCTTCGGAAGGCCTGCAAAAAGAAGGATTTCACCTCCTCTTAAAATGACCTCAAATGCCTCTTTGATAGCCTCTTTAGAGGAGCATGCCACAATAACTGCATTAACTCCCATGCCATTTGTTTTTCTTCTGATTTCTTCGACCAGATTAACTTCATTACTATTAATAAGAAAGTCGGGTTTAAATGATTTAGCCTTTTCTATACGAGAACTCGATATATCGACTAGCCCAACATTTCTGGCTCCTTTCGCTTTGGCTAATTGCATATGCATTAATCCAATGGGGCCTGAACCCATGATTAATATCGTTGTCGCCGTTGAAATAGTAAGAAATCTTTGACCGTTAATGCAGCAAGCAAGTGGTTCGACGATACAAGCCTCATCGAGCGAAATCGAGCTCGGTATTTTAATGACATTGCCTTTCATTATGGCTTGTTGCGGAATGATCATATATTCAGAAAATCCACCTGGAAGTTCATAAGCAATTGACGTCTTGTGAGGACATAGATTTGAAAGTGAATTCTTGCAATAAAAACATTCGCCACAAGGAATGCCAGGGAGAGCAACAACAACCCTATCGCCTTTCCTAAATCCTACGATCTCTCCTCTGATCTCTTCAATAATACCCGCAATTTCATGACCGATGATAAACGGGGGGATCACCCGGGGATGGCCGTGATTAATAATCCTGATATCCGTACCACAAACAGCACAAGCCATGACCTTCAATAGAATTTCCCCTTTCTTAGGCTGTGGCTTTTCAATCTCTTTCACTTTTATTTTTCCAATACCTTCAAAAATCGCGGCCTTCATGATGATCACCCTCTAAGAATCATCTCTGCCTAAGATGCAATACATCTTTATTAATCAAATACCTGGGAATTTCTCCCCGCAGAATCCTCGCCATTTCCTCGGCAGCCTTTGATCGAAGGTCCTTATTCGCCTCTTCTGAATACCATGCAGCATGGGGTGTAAGGACGACGTTTTCCATTTCCAATAGAGGCTCCTGATTTTCAGGAGGTTCTATTTCGAATGTATCAAGAGCAGCCCCTGCGACCCTTTTCTCCAGCAAAGCATGAATCAAAGCCTTTTGGTTGATAATACCTCCTCTTGCTGTATTGATCAAAAAAGCGTTCTTCTTCATCATTCCGATCTCTTGATCATTCACAAAGTGTTTTGTCTTGTCTGTCAATGGAATGTGTATCGAAATATAGTCGGATTCAGAAAAAAGGGTTTTCAAATCTACGGATTGTACGTTGAATTTCTCCATGGTTTCGGCTGAAACATATGGGTCATAGGCAACAAGGGTGAGGCCTAACCCCTTTGCCATCCCTGCAACCTTCCGGCCGATTTTTCCAAACCCCAATAATCCGAGTCTCTTCTTGTCAATTCTGTTGATCTCACCTGCGATCATCGAGCCCCATTTATGTTGTTTCAAAAGCCTATGGTATTGTACGATTCTGCGGGCACAACAAAGGATTAATGCAATCGTATGGGTTGCCACTTCTTCAATACAATAATCCGGAACGTATGTTACCAAAATGCCTTTCTGAGTCGCAGCAGTCACGTCTATGTTGTCGTACCCTACTCCGTAATTTACGATTCCCTTGCAATGTTTTAAGCTATTCATTACTTTTTGGGTGATAGGGGCATAAGCTACCATTATTCCATCAGCTCGGCTGGCAAAATCAATGACCTCCTCCTCAGTTCTGCAATGAGCACCTATCACTACCGCATTCTCTTTTACCAGTATTTTCCCTTCAATTTGAGAATAGTCATGTTCATGATCTGTTATACAAACCTTATACATATATAAACCAAGTTTCAATTAGTGAAAGGCAAGGAACTTCTCTAATTTTAAAAGAAGACATTGAAAACCGTATTTGGGGGGTTCCTTCAAGGAGATTTCGATCAACAAATCCAACTTCATTCCTCCTCTCCCCTCTCTTTGAGAGCTCTCTTCAATGTTTCAAGATAATCTTCCCTCGGCGGACAGAAGATATCGATCGCTTTAACCCTGGTGATGGTCTTGCTTGCGTGCATGATATTCGATGGATGGATGCATATGTCCCCAGCCTTAAACACGAACGTCTCGTCACCGCAGGTATGTTCCGCTTCCCCTTCGAGGATGATCGCAATCTGTTCGGCAGGATGACTGTGCATTGGAAAGCCACAACCCGCAGGATTCTCAATGATGCTGATCAGCATATTCTGACTCGAAATCATATGGGCCTTCGACTTTTCCGTAAGCATGATAACAGGCAGATCCTTAATGTGGTGCAGATACTTTGATTTTTTCCTCGCCATATTTCTCCTCCTCTGTAGACATTAGAATACTTTTGAATTGGCTGTCGAATTCCCATTGCACCGCCTTGCATTTATCTGCTATTACCTCCTAATGATCCATTTGACGCCTCAACAACAACACCAATTCCAGCTCGAATACCACTTTTTTCGAGAACCTTCCTTTGGCAGCTTCTTTCCGCTTTTCCCGGCCTTCATTATGTCACCAAGATAGCCCTCCCACGGATACCTTACGCTCCGGTGATGCACACGATTTATAATATTGACAAATAAATAGCTTCAAGATAGTATGCCATATTATAACATATCAGTTTCAAAATGTAACATAATGTTTTTTAATCCCATATGCTTTCAGAAAGAAAGGCGGGAATAGGAAATGAAAAAGTATTTATTGCCACTTTTAGCTGTCCCACAGAGCAGGCTTAGGTTGTGCAATTCATGAAAAAAGGAGGGGGAAAAAATGAAAAAAGCATTGACCATTTCTATCGTGACAATCTTTGCGGCAGTGGCTTTCTTTTCCGTTGAGGCTCAGGCCCAAACAACAGTAATAAAGTGGGGCATCGTTCTTCATCATGAGCATCCTTTTGTCCTCGGGATGAAGAAGACTGCGGAGATCGTGGCCCAAAAGACGAAAAACCGAATAGACATGCAGGTATTTCCAGCTGCTCAGCTTGGAACTGGAAAAGACATGATCGAGGCAGTGGTCTTTGGAAGTCAGGGGATGGCTACTGAAGGAGCAGCGATGTTCAGTCAGTGGGCTCCGAGACTTTCTATCCTTGAGGCACCCTATATCTTCAGAGATGTGGACCATATGTATAAAGTGATGAAAAGTCCCATCGGGACCGACCTCACTAAAGAATTGGTTGACAAGAGAGGGCTCAGAGTTCTGGGGGTTCTCTATTATGGGGTACGCCATTTAACCACAGCTAATAAAGCAGTCCATAAACCCGAAGATGTCAAAGGTCTGAAACTTAGAGTTCCAGAAGTCACGCTCTATCTTGAAATGGCCAAATCCTGGGGGGCTAATCCCACACCCATGGCCTTTGCCGAACTTTACTTGGGATTGAAGCAGGGTGTGGTCGACGGGCAGGAGAATCCATTGCCAACGATTAATGCTGGCAAGTTTTATGAAGTCCAGAAGTACCTGATGCTCACCGGTCATATTATGGTCCCTCAGTTTCACGCCATAGGTGAAAAGCTGTGGATGAGTCTATCAAAAGGGGACCAGACGATCATCATGGATGCTGTCGATGTGGGCATAAACTTCAGCAATAACCTTATCATCAAGCAGGAAAAGGCTTTGGCGGATGAATTCAAACAGAAAGGGATGACCGTCATAACGCCTGACGTCGAGGCATTTAGAAAGGCATCGATTGCCGTGGTTCCAAAATTCGAAGATAGATGGGGCAAAGGCTTCTATGAAAAGATAGCCGCTGTCAAATAGGGTTAGCGAACCTTTCGTTGTGATTTCTGAGGAGTAAGCATCACGTTTAACGGAGGGGAGTTAATACCTTGCTCCCCTCTTAATTTTTCTCAGTGCCTAGGGAAACGGGGGGTAAACGCCATAAAGGCTAAAGAATAGGGACGGGGATATGAAAAAGATAGCTGATGCGCTTGAGAAGATGTTGAAGGTAGCTTCGGTTTGTATTTTAGTCCTGCTAGTTATCGTGGTAAGCATACAGATCTTTGCCAGATACGTGCTCAATCATTCTCTATCATGGTCCGAGGAACTGGTTCGATACCTGTTTATCTACCTGATTTTCTTGGGGGCGTCTATTGTATACAAACAGAATAAACATATCAGTGTTAGCTATTTCTTCAATCAACTACCGGCACGCATGAGGAGCATCATAAGTATATTGGTTGATCTGTTGTTGCTCATCTTCCTGCTTGTTGTATTTCATCAGGGCTTAAAACTCTCTAGCATGGTTTATAGCGTCCCAACTGCTGCATTGTATATCCCATGGACATACGTATACCTTGCCATTGTCATTGGATCAGGATCCATGGTTATTTTCACTCTTATTTTTATCTATCATAGAATTAGGAAGGAATCGCCCTAATGCTTGTTATTTTTATTCTATTCTTTCTTCTTATAGCGCTGCGAGTACCCATTGCTTTCTCGTTGGGAATCTCCTCTCTTGTATTTCTTGTTTCGAAAAATGAAATATTGTTGCCCATACCGCAGAGAATGACGGCTGCCGGAGATTCATTCCCCCTTCTTGCCATTCCATTCTTTGTATTAGCGGGCAAACTCATCAATGAATCGGGAATAACAGACAGAATATTTAGATTTGCGCTTTGTTTGGTGGGCCACATCAGAGGTGGCCTCGCACACGTCAATGTTATCAACAGCATGATTTTCGCAGGCATGTCGGGTGCTGCTGTTGCCGATGTAGGAGGAATAGGTGCCATCGAGATAAAGGCCATGGTAGATAATGGTTATGAGGTCGATTTCAGCGCTGGGCTTACGGCAGCGTCATCAACGATTGCTCCTATCATCCCACCCAGTATATCCATGGTGGTTTACGGTGTCCTGGCAAGTACTTCTGTCGGAGCGCTCTTTCTTGGAGGAATTATCCCGGGTATCATCATGGGGATATTCATGATGATCTATTCCTACATGGTGTCCGTCAAAAGGAACTACCCGAGATATCCGTTGGCAAGCTTCAAGGAATTTTTAACCAGTCTACGAGATTCTTTCCTCGGGTTAATGACTCCTGTTATCTTACTTGGAGGGATCGGCCTTGGTATATTTACACCCACGGAGGCAGCGGCTGTTGTCGTCCTTTATTCATTGTTTCTTGGCTTGGTTGTCTACCGGGGACTGAAATTAGCCATGCTTCCTCGAATCCTCCTGGAAACAGTCGAGATGACAGCTGTCATAACATTTGTTATGACCACGGCTACACTATTCGGATGGATCCTCACCCGGGAACAAATTCCACAATTGTTCGCCCAATTCATTACATCTTTTTCCTCGAATGTATATGTCGTACTTGCATTGATCAACATTCTTGTCCTGATCATGGGATGTTTCCTTGATGGGATTTCGGTACTCGTGATCATCGTGCCCATACTGCTTCCAATCGTCGGGGTATTTGATATAGACAGAGTTCATTTTGGTGTCATGTTGGTATTGAATACGGTTATTGGTCTGATTACGCCTCCAGTTGGGGTGGTACTGTATGCAACAGTGGAAGTCGCAAAGATCTCTTTTGAAAGGGTTGTTAGAGCGACTCTACCGTTTCTTTATCCCCTTATCGCTTCTCTCATCGTGGCTACCTACTTTCCCTGGGTGATACTGTTCATTCCCAGACTGCTCGGTTTTGGATGAGAAGATGATTTAGGGAGAATTTACTAAGCAGCGCGAAAAATTTGTAAATCTCTGCGATAGCAGATCCCAGCATGGGAAAGATCTTACGTGGACTCTCACTCTGTGATATTGTGATGGCGGATATTCAAGCGACGACACTGGATCAACGGATCAATGAATTGCTTGAAATATGTTGAGAACTCGAATCGATTAAGGGGGAGTTTCTTAAATTACTTGCTATCATCGATAGAGAGGAGGTGAAAGAGACTCAAGATATAGAGGAAAGGCGTTTATAAAAATAATGGTTCAAATGGAGAAAAGGAGGGATGATTATGAGTACTTATAAAAGAAATTTAATCCTTATTATTATTATTTTGCTTTTCGTGTTTTTCTCTGGTTCAGGAGTTTGTCTGGCTCAGCAGAAGAAGTACACCCTTCGCTTCAATACGGTAGCAGCTCCAACCATGCCCCAAACCATTGCGATGAATAAGTTTGCCGAAGTCGCCGATAAATTGAGTGGAGGGAATATCGAGGTCAAGGTCTTCCATTCAGGGCAGCTTGGAGATCAGAAAACGGCGATTTTGGGCGTCATGAGAGGCTCATTAGAGATGACGTCTGATGCCGGTGTCTCATGGTTTTCGGATCTCGCAAACTACCCTGAAATTGGGGTTTTGGAAGTTGCCTATCTCTATCGAGACCTTGATCATATGTACCGAGTCCTTGCAGGTCCTGTCGGAAAAGGATTTTGGGAGAACCTCGCCAAGAAGTCAGGCATTCGTGTCTTAGATATCTGGTATCTCGGTACGAGGCAGCTTAATTTAACCAAAAAGGCTGGAGTCATCAAACGTCCGGAAGACTTGAAGGGCATTAAATTACGGATGCCTAATGTCGAAGCTTGGCTTGATTTAGGAAAAGCCTTAGGAGCCAATCCCGTTCCCCTCGGATTCGGAGAGGTTTATATGGCCCTCAAGACTGGGACAATCGATGCACAAGATAATCCCCTCCCAACAGACTTTGCTGCAAAGTTTTATGAGGCCACCCATTATATCGTCCTCACCGATCACATGATCGGCTATATCACCCCCATCATCAATGAAAAACTTTGGCAAGAGATGCCTGAAAAGTACAAGGTCTATATCAATAAAGCCATGGAAGTGGCACGATACCAGATGAATCAAAATGTATTGGAACAGGAAGCCTTATTGTTAGGTAAGTTTGAAAAAGAGTTCGGTATGGAAATCGTCATTCCAGACAAAAAGGCTTTCATGGAACATGCCAAAGCCTTTTATAGCCAAGAAAAGTTTAACAAACGTTGGGGTGCAGGGATGTATTCCAAGATCCAAGCCATCGAATAGAGGGAAGCCATCGCGAATGCCTTGGAAAAGGTCCAACCTTTTCCAAGGCATTTTATCCTTATTAAAGAGACAGAATAAATGATGAAAGGTTCTCTTAAGAAGATAGTCGATTTGTGGGAGATCCATTTATCCACCCTTATTTTCTTTCTTCTCATTATGTCCGTTGCCATAGAAGTGTTTTTTCGCTATGTCTTGAGTCAACCTATCCCGGAACTTTTTGAGGTGTCGGTCTACAGCTTTGTCTGGGCGATCTACCTCGGGGCAGCATTGGCCAAGAGATTTGATCAGCACCTCCGATTCGATATTTTATATATCAAACTTCCCAAAAGGATAAGACTCTGGATTGACATATTTTTCGATACATTAACAAGTATCATCCTCCTGATCGTTCTCATTCCGAGTATCCAATACACCATCATCAATTACAACATCAAGGCCTCAAGTCTGAGGATACCCTGGACATACTTACTGATGTGTTTCCCAATTTCCCTCATCCTTATTCTCATTCATAACTCCATGGCCATCCTATCCAATATCCAAGAACTCAGAGGACGAGGAGTCCCTGAGAAGGAGATCCCACCATGGCAGTAGCAATCGGGCTCATCGTATTTGGTTTGACATTTGCTCTGGGATATCCTATCGCCTTTGGCATGATCATCAGCTCGATTATCTATTTTCTCATATCCGGCATAGATCTTTTTACTGTCATGGATGTCATGGTCATCCAGTTTGAGAATCAGTTTGTACTTCTTGCCGTCCCCCTTTTCATCTTCTCCGCAAAAGTCATGAATAATTCTAAACTGACAGATAAGCTTTACGATTTTGCTGGAACGCTCGTTGGCCCCGTACGGGGAGGATTGGGCCACGTCAACATCGTCGGAAGTATGATTTTTGCTGGAATGTCTGGCTCTGAATTGGCTGATGTGGCTGGCATAGGTACAATAGAGATCAAGGCCATGAAGGATGCAGGTTACGATGGCCCTTTTACCTGTGCTGTGACCGCTGCATCCGCGGTCATTGGCCCCATCATCCCACCCAGTATCCCAATGGTAATATACTCGATGCTCTCAGGGGCATCGGTGGGATTTCTCTTCCTCGGCGGGATCATTCCTGGGTTTATTCTGGGTGGGGTCTTGATGCTCTTAGTTGCCATTGTCTCCGCGAAGAGGAATTATCCGAAGAAGGAGTGGGTCTCCCTTAGAGAATTTGTAAGGATCTTCATCCGGTCATTTCTCATTCTCCTAGCCCCGGTCATCCTCTTGTGGGGGATTTATGGAGGAGTCTTTACACCAACAGAAGCGGCAGCCGTCATCTGTGTTTACGTGATGATCCTCTCGCTCTTCGTCTATCGAACCCTTGGATTTAACGGTCTCTACAAAGTATTTATTGAATCGGTGTTGAACACTGGATTCATCAGCTTCATCGTTGCTGGATCCTTAATTTTCGGTTATATGCTTGCAAGAGAGGAGATACCGACATTAATCACCAAGGTTTTTATCAGCCTCGGCCTCATGGGCAGCAAATGGATGGTTCTTCTCTCCCTGAACGTTCTCTTTCTGATATTAGGCTGCTTTATCGATGTCTCAGCCATATTGCTGATCATTGTTCCTATTGTTTTACCTTTGGTGAAGGAGGCGGGGATCGATCTCGTCCATTTTGGTGTGGTCACAACTTTCAATCTAATGATGGCCTTGGGGACTCCTCCCTATGGCCAATGTCTCTTTATTACGAGTGCAGTGAGTGGAACACCCCTGACAGACGTGATAAAAGAGATGATGAAGTTCTTACTTTTTGAAACGATCGCGCTCTTTGTTATAACTTACATCCCAGATACGGTCCTCTGGATTCCGCGGTTGGCTGGGTATAAAGGGTAAAACGCTCCCCTTGCAATCCTAAGATCTACGGGTCATTTCAACTATCTCAAACGGGAGACATCCCGAACCACCCTGGAGGATTTTTCCTCCGTCACGTCAAAAGAGGATGTGGGTGGAAGCTCATCCTTTTCCCCGGAGGAGGATAGAGAAAGCGGGGTCCCTTCCTTTCTGTGGTAGGCCAGCCAGGAGGGCTGAGTTTGATCGGTGGTGTTCCTCACAGGAGTTTTATGACCCGGTTTTAACTCTGAGATTGGGAGGATCTTTTTCGAAGAGATGCATTTTATTCAGATCGAGGGCCAGTTCGATCTCCTGATGCATCCTAACAATGGTCTGGGTATCCACCACGGCCACAAGGTTGTGCTTCCCTGCAGTCACATTGAGGTGAATCTCTGAACCCAAAGGCTCAATCACATCGACGACCGCACGAACGGCATTTCCCTTGAGATGTTCCGGGGCATAAAGGCGATCGTAGATATCATTGGGCCGGATTCCAAAGATGGCCTTTGATCCAGCCAGCGATTGATAATAGGGAGCCTTCTTCTCCGGGATAGGAAGTTGGAAATCCTCTGCATCAATGAAGAGACGGCCATCCTCTGCGACGATGCGACAAGGGATAAAGTTCATCACTGGGCTTCCGATAAAGCCGGCGACAAATTGATTGACGGGGAAATTGTAGACCTCCAGGGGGGAACCGATCTGTTGAATCAGGCCATCCTTCATCACCACGATCTTCGTCCCCATGGTCATGGCCTCCACTTGATCATGGGTAACATAGATGATAGTGGTCTGAAGACGATCATGAAGTTTAGAGAGTTCTGCCCGCATCTGGACACGGAGTTTGGCATCTAAGTTTGAAAGGGGTTCATCGAAGAGAAAAACAGCTGGTTTCCGGACGATCGCCCGCCCCACGGCTACGCGTTGGCGTTGCCCGCCGGAGAGTTGCTTCGGTTTCCGAGCAAGAAGTTCCTGAATACCCAGGATCTCTGAGGCATCCCGAACCCTTTGATCAATCTCACTTTTGGGAAACTTTCTCAATTTAAGGCCGAAAGCCATGTTCTTAAAGACGGACATATGGGGGTACAGGGCATACTCTTGGAAGACCATAGCGATATCACGATCTTTTGGGGGGAGGTCATTGACTGTCCGGTCACCGATGAAGATGGTACCAGTAGTGGGTTCCTCCAAGCCAGCGACCATCCGGAGGGCGGTGGATTTCCCACAGCCAGAAGGTCCAACCAGGATGGCGAACTCTTTGTCCTCGACCCTGAGATTGAAATCCTTTACTGCCTGAACTGTCCCAAAATTCTTCGAGATTTGCTCTAAGACCACTCTTGCCATGACAGGTCAACCTCCACTTTTGTTTTCAGTTGCCGTAACACAATTTCATGACCAGTTTCCTGGACGTGACCTGTTCAAATTAACCCTGCATTCCTAAGGCAGGTTTTCATGTATGTCTTTTCTTCTGGGGTAGGTTCCAGTACTGGACTTCGTGCCTTACCGACCTTTCTTCCCTGCAAATTCAAAAGCTCTTTGACTTTACCCGGAAAGGGCTTTTCACTGTAACACTTTACGAGAGGGACAAGCTTCTTATGGATTTCCATCGCCTTTTCTTGATCACCTGATTTGAATGCTCGCCACTGTTCAACACAAAGCCGCGGTGCCACAGTGACCAGTGCAGAAATTGCTCCAGACGCACCGGACACATAACTTCCATACAAAAGTTCATCACAAGCCCCATATACCTTCATCCTGCCT
>Ga0315274_10011188_pt1 | contig 12863 bp, 8 predicted proteins | sample YL17G02_20_MG_FD_203700 | JGI IMG/M metagenome (GOLD analysis project Ga0315274, IMG submission 203700) | Sediment microbial communities from Yellowstone Lake, YNP, Wyoming, USA - YL17G02_20 | ecosystem: Environmental > Aquatic > Freshwater > Lake > Sediment | place: USA: Wyoming | collected... | reverse complement strand
CGTCCCAGATATGCTTTTACTTTTGGATTTTTGATTTGTGATTCAAGATTAAATCCGGTAATGAAATTTCTAAGAGTATTAAAGATTTTTCGAACATCAACTAGATGGGCATCGACAAAAGGAGCTTTTAGGAAAGATAAATTGAATTTTTTCTTACGTTTTAGTTTCTTGGCTTTTTTTAGGTATAAAACTATTTTTTTTTATCTTGAGCTTCGCTTGCTTTAAAAACTTCCCCTTGTTTACTCCGATATTTTGCTAAGGTCTGGTGAAAAGCACTTTCAATCTCATCCTTGGTGGCTGGTTGCTGAAAACCACCTTTACGAGTCCTGTGACTTAAAGTCAAATTTGATGCCTTTAGAACATCTTCTTCTGACACCGCAGTTCTGTCATCATAAGCAGCGATGGTCAGTGCGGTTTTAGCGATGATTACATCTGGTCTCATCCCATCAACCTCAAGCTTAGCACAACCACCCGCAATCGCGCTAAGTAAAGCTTCGGGAATAGCAACATTGGGCAATAAAGTTTTAGCTTGATGTATTTTGGATTTGAGCGCTTCTTGTTCGGATGCGAACATTTTATTGAAACTAACCGGGTCATTCTCAAAAAGCAGATTTCGTTTTATCACTTCGACCCGTTCTGCTTCATCCGTAATAGTTTTTACTTCGACCGAGAGCGCTAATCGGTCTAAGATTTGGGGTCTCAGTTCACCTTCTTCTGGATTCATACTGCCGATTAGGATAAACCGCGCCGGATGAGCGATAGAAATATTTTCCCGCTCGATTGTATTCCAGCCCGATGCCGCTGCATCGAGAATATCATCGGTAATATGGTCAGGTAACAGATTTATTTCATCAATATAGAGAATATTCTGATTAGCCATTGCCAATACGCCGGGTTGCAGAGCTTGGATGCCCTTGGTCATAATTTGTTCAATATTGAGCGAACCAATAAGACGGTCTTCGGTCGTTCCTAAGGGCAGAGTAATTACTTTCATCGGTCGTTTTTCTGATATTAGATTTGTTTTGCTTTGGCAATTACTGCACAAATTAGTCTGGTCATTAGGATTACAATTAAACGGACAATCTTTGACAATAGTTATTTCGGGTAAAATATCCGGCAGAGAATAAACAAAAGAACTTTTCCCGGTTCCTTTTGCACCCCTAATAAGTAATCCGCCAATCTTAGGATTGATGACATTTAATAAAAGAGCAAGTTTTAAATCATCTTGATTAACAAAAGCGGTAAACGGAAAAAGGAGTCTCGCCCCGTTAGAAATTTTTGTCATACTTTAAATTTTCTCCAAACAAGTTAATTTCTTGGCTTGTTATCATATAATTTCTAACGGGGTAAACCATTTTATTTTGCTTTATAGATTTTATTAATTAATGCTTCTTGATTTTTAGTTAACATAACATTTCTGCGCGACATTACAATTCTAGCGGTCTTAATCACTTTTTCTAATTGCCACCGTTTTCCTTTTGACCAGTAAAAATTAGGAATATTTCTACCTTTTCTGACAGGACGGGGTGCTGAACTTGATTCAGCATCTCTGAGATTTTTTCTCTGTGTCCTCCGTGTCTCTGTGGCTACTTCTAAGACATTGGCAAATATTCCAATCACGGCTCCAGTTGGAATCATAGTTCCAATTGCGGTCTTAGCGTGGTCTCCAATAAAACTGCCAACTTTTATCTTCCCCGTATTGATTTCTTTGTTTCCGATTTGAACTTTCACTGACGAATAGTTATTCTTTAAATCAGAGTTGGTTGTACCAGCTCCTAAATTAACCCATTCCCCAATATAAGAATGACCGATAAATCCATAATGGTGTTTATTTACGAACCCCTGAAAGATTGATGACTCAACTTCACCCGATACTCGGCAATTTGCACCGATTGTTGTACCATCAGTAATTTTTGCCTGGTCGATGATTGAGTTATTACCGATATAAGCAGGACCGACAATTTTTGATAAAGCAAGGATTTTTACATTGTCATCAATATAAACAGGTCCCTGTCTTAAATCAATCACAGCACCAGCTTCAATTTCCGCATCGCGACCTAAATAAAGTTTCTTGGTATCACCAAGAATAAATGCCTGGTCATTTATTTTCCCAAGATTGCGATGACCGGGGAAATCATAAACAAGTTCTTGTGAATTTATTTCAATTATATCCCATAGATATTTTAATGAAATTGCGTTAACTTGTCTTTTGGGCAGTCGCCAACTTAGAATAATTTTATCGGTTATCACACCCTTTTTGTAAATCCTGTCAATCCTGTCGGTAATTCTATTTTTCTTTACTCGGAATCCAATTATTTCATTGTCTTTATTAGTAAAAACCTCTTCTTTTCCCGCAACATCGATTTTTTGTTTTAGTATTGTCCTTGCGGAAATAAATAAAGATGTTTCGTTTGAAATGTTATCGTTTACTTTTAAGTCTGGATATTTTTCTCTAGTTTTTTCGGCAAGTATGGGACGGACTAAAAGACCAATATTTTCTTTTGGATATAAACTCTTGATTTTTTCGTATAGCGATAGCCGACCGCAATATAAATCACATACGGGTCGTAAATAGACTAAAGGTAAGAAATTTTTGTAAAACTCATCCTCGTAAATATAAACCCCGTTAGAAATTACTTTTATCTTTTGGGAACAATTATGATTTCTATCTTTCTTAGCCGCGATACTATTTCTAACGGAGTAAATCATTAGTAAAGATTAATCACAAATGAATAAAAGTCAAGAACCGACAATTTTCGGGTCTTTATTCTTTATTATTTTGTCACGATAAACTTTTTTGATGAATTACCTGCTTGCACAAAATAAACACCGTTCTTTATCCCGTCAAGCGATACTCTTACTTCTTGCCTCTTACTTCGTATTTCTTTTATCATCTTCCCTGACACATCATACATTTTCAAAATATTGTGGGAGGGGTTTCCCAACCCCAATTGTCGCGACTGAGAAGTCGCTCCCACCACAAACGGTAAGCGGATAGTAAAAAATGTTTTCGCCGGATTGGGATATACTGAAAAATTATCAATTCCCAATTTGTAGTTTTCGGTTGCTTGTTCAATCCCTAATGCCGGATTTAAGCTGATAACGGTGTAATCCCATGATGAAGTGGCACCAACACTCGTTCCGGCAGTATAAAGATTTCCATCGGTTCCATAGACAATTGCTAATGCATCATCGGTATTATTTGCAGTCCCGTCGTAGCGGTATATCCATCGCTGGCTGCCGGTCGGTGTCAAGCTGACAACTGAAAAATCAGGACCTGAAGCACCTTGATAAAGTCTTCCACATGCATATATATTACCATCACTACCATAACATAACGAGTTAGCATATTCCACTCCATAATCTGTTCGATTATAAACCCACCGCAAAGCTCCGCTGTTTGTCAAACTAACTACCGCAATATCATTGTAAGTTGTAATATTAGTTAAATATCCTGCCGCATAGATATTGCCATCCGCACCATAAACAATTTTATATGCCTTATCTAAATCAACTGCTGTTCCATGAGTACTATATACCCATCTTTCATTACCGGCTGGTGTTATACTCAGAACTGTGAAATCTTGACCAGAACCAGAGTTTAAGCTTGAGCCGGCAACATAAAGATTACCGTCATTACCCCACACTAAAGAATTTGCTTCGCCAAACATATGAGAATTTCCGTCATAAGTATAAATCCATCTTTGAGTTCCGCTTGTTGTCAAGCTGACAACCGTCAAATCCCGCCAATAGGTAGTATCGCCGGTAAATCCGGCAACGTAGATATTTCCGTCATTGCCATAAACAATCGAACGCGCCTCATCATAAGTATTAGCAGCACCATTATAGCGGTAAACCCATCGAGAAGTTCCAGCAGTGTCCAAACTTATTACAGTAAAATCATCACTGGTATTGATACCATTGCTATATCCGCAGGCATAAATATTACCATCTGCGCCATAAACAACATCATTAGCTTTATCCGCATAACTAGCCGGTCCGTCATAATGATATTGCCAGCGTGGATTACCTGATGGTGTTACACTGAGAATAGAAAAATCACCATAGACTCTATTACATATTCCTGCGGCATATAAATTTCCATCCCCGCCCCACACTAAAGAATAAGCTTCGTCATAATCATTCCAACGGTTATAACGATACACCCATCTTTGCGAACCGGTCGAAGTTAAACTTGAGATAATAAAATCGGCATATGTATTAGTACCCCAGGAATACCCAGCCGTATAAATATTTCCGTCTTGTCCAAAAAGTACGGAAGTTGCATAATCAACATCATTAGCTGGTCCATTGTAATTATAGACCCATCGTTGAGTTTGTGCGAAAAACATTATTGGGACTAAAATTACAACTAATACAAATAGAATACGTTTCATTACACCCCTTATTTTGCTATGACTAATTTTTCTCTTATCATTTCATTTCCGACTTTGACAAAATAGACCCCATTTTTAATACCATCAAGTGATATACGGTTGTTTTTCCCTTTAAGCTCTTCGCTTTTAACTATATTTCCATTCACATCATATAATTTTAGTGCAGAGTTCAAAGCGAAAAGTGAAGAACGAACAGTAAAGAATGTTTTTGCCGGATTCGGAAATAATTCAATCATTCTGATATTTTGCAGCTGACTTTTTGTTTCTTCCACTCCTTGGATATTCTGTGTATATTTTATTGTTGCATAGTCCATACCCGTGCCTGAACCAGCACTTGAACCTGTTACATAAACATCGCCTTGTCCATCGATTGCCAAAGAATAAGCATTATCATTGCTATTATCCGGTCCGTTATATCTTTGAAGCCATTGCTGGACTCCGGCTGAATTATACTTAATTGTCGCATAGTCTTGTAAACTGCCTGAACTATTACTTTGACCAGTTACATACACATTACCTAAAGTATCCACCGCAATCGCATTTCCGTAATCATCCGTATTTCCCGATCCATTATATCTTCTGACCCAAACCGTGTCACCAGATGAATTATACTTAATTGTCGTATAGTCATAACTACTGGTTGAACCATTACTTCGACCTGTTACATAGACATTTGCCTGCCTATCGAGTATAATCGTGGTTGCGATATCACTGGCATTCCCCGGTCCGTTATATCTCTGAACCCATTGTTGGACACCGAGAGAATTATACTTAATAGTCGCATAGTCATAATCCAAGTTGGTATTAGTATTATAACCGCTTACGTAGACATTACCCTGTCCGTCGACTGCCAGAGCATAAGCAACATCTGCATCATTTCCCGGTCCATTATATCTTTGAAGCCATTGTTGGACTCCGGCTGAATTATACTTGATTGTCACATAGTCATAATAATAGTTTGAGGCAGAACTATAACCGGTCACGTAGACATTACCCTGTCCATCGACAACAAGCGCGACCGCCACCTCAGTGCTGCTTCCTAATCCACCGTTATATCTTCTAATCCAAACTGTGTCACCGGAAGAATTATATTTAATTGTCGCATAGTCCATATTCGTGCCTGAACCAACACTTGTACCGGTTACATAGACATTGCCTAAGCTATCAACTGCTATCATATTTGCCTGGTCAGTACTGCTGCCCGGTCCATTATATCTTTTTACCCAAAGTGTATCGCCAGCCGAATTATATTTGATTGTTGCATAGTCTTCCGAGCCGGAAGAAGATGTACTTCGACTCGAACCCGTCACGTAGACATTACCCTGTCTATCGACTACAAGAGAATAAGCATAATCATTATTATTTCCCGGTCCGTTATATCTCTGAACCCATTGCTGGATTCCGGCTGAATTATACTTTATCGTCGCATAGTCATGATAACTACCTGCACCATAACTCTGACCGGTTATATACACATTACCTGAACTATCAACTTTTATCACATTAGCTTTATCCTCAGCATTTCCTGATCCATTATATCTTCTCACCCAGGTCGTATCGACCTGTGCATATAAGAAAGCAGGCACCAATGAGCAGAGAGCAATTACAAATACAAACAACATCTTAAAGCGTTTCATTAAGCCTCCTTATTTTGTTATAACTAATTTTCCTTTTATCATATCGTCCCCGACTTTGACAAAATAAATACCATTCTTGACACCATCAAGCGAAATTCTTGTGTCTTGCCTCTTACCTCTTACTTCTTTCACAACCTTCCCCGTCACATCAAATATCTTTATCTGAGAGCGGTCAGCGGTTTGCGGTGTGCGGATAGTGAAAAATGTTTTTGCAGGATTGGGATAGACTTCAAGACCTCTTACCTCTTGCCTCTTGCTTCTTACTTCTTCTTCAATTCCGCTGCCAGTTGGATTTCGTTTGTAATAAATCTCCCAGTTGCCATCTCGGTTGTCATACCAGATAAGATGGACTTTTGAACCTGCTGCGGCAATAGAAGGTCCTTCCTGAGTGAAACTATTAGGTGTAAGTATAATATCTGGTTGCCAGGTCATGCCATTGTTAATTGAATTGCGATAGCCGATATGCCATGGAATAGTGCGAAAATCACGCCAGGCAACATGAATATTGTTACCAATAGCACAAATCGTATGATAATCTGCAGTATATGAAATTTCAGTAAGATAAGTTTCTTGCTGCCAGTTTGCACCATTATCAGATGACATTCGATAAAAAATTTGGATTTGGTTATTACGCTGGTCCATCCAAGTGACATGAACATTATTACCCGAAACTGCTATTACCGATTGTGATTGATAGATTGTATCACTGGTAAGAAATCTCTCGGGCTCCCAAGAAATACCATTGTTAGTTGAACGCAAATAGAGAATTCTTGCGTGACGTCCCCAAACCAGATGTAAAAAATTGCCATTAACCGCAATTGAGGGAACATTGTCACCAACATTGTTACCGGTATTTGTCAATCGCTGCGGGGTGGACCAATTCAATCCGGCATCATTCGAACTCATAAAATATATTTCTAAATTATTTATTCCAATACGATTATCACCCCAAACTAGATAGACATTATTACCATTTGTTGCAATACAGTGCGAAATAAAATTTTGTGTAGTCATTAGTATTGTGTCTTCCTGTGACCAGGTAGCTCCAGCATTTGTGGAACGGCGATATAAAAATCGGTTTTCCATATTATTTAACCAGACAACGTGAACGGTCGAACCAGAAACTGCGATTGCATAACTCCAAATATTGCTAATAGCCTGACTAAGAATAACCGGGGCATTCCAATTTTGACCAGCATCATAAGAAGAAGTGTAATAAACCTGAAACACGCTGTTTTGATCGTCAGTAAAAATTACATGAACCGTGTCGCCCGACGCAGCAATATTCCATGCATTATTATTATATAAAAACGATGAACCGGACGTGTTAGTTAATCGCTGGTCAGGTCCCCATTGGGCGAAAACCGATGTACTTGTAATAATAAGCAAAGTTGTTAATAAAAATAACATTTTATGTTGTTGCATACATTTCTCCCTTTACAAATTTTATTTGAACAGACGATTAAATCTTTTTACACACTCCATTGCTGATTCTTTGGGTCGAACTTCAAAGATATAGTTTGTATCCGAATCAGCTAAGAATTCGAAATATGGTTTATAATCGATATTACCCTCACCAATAATATTATGCTGGTCCCATTCACCATTGTTATCGTGAATATGGCAATTCTTAATATATTTACGGTTATTATAAAAGAAATTGTATTCGCGTTCTTTTTCCTGACCTTTGAATCGGTTAATATGACCAATATCTAAGGTTAACCCAAATCCACTGCTAAGAAACTTCGGTATCATATCTAAAACAAACGGATAACGGAATCCACCAACATTTTCTAGACAAAGAAACACATTTCTTGGAATATTCTTTTTCAGAGCTTTAAGTGCAGCATATATAAAATTGTTGAAGTAATCGGGATAAACTTCATAAGTCTTAAGTTTTTGGGCGGTCATACCAAAACTCATATCAATACCAAGATGCAAAGTGACACGTTTTGCGCCGATTTCTGATGCATATCCCAACGTTTTCGAAATCGACTTGATGATAAATTTCTGGGCATCTTTATCGGGAACAAAAAATGACAAACTTTCTAAAGCATGGAACTGTAAAATCATTTTATTTTTATTGATATATTTTCTGATTTCGGTTCGTCCGGCATGGCTTTCAATTTGCTCAGTAAAACAGATATTATTAAGATTGAGCTCGATTACTTTTAGTTTATTGTCCAAACCAAAATCGACCGCATCAATAACATTGTCAAAGTCAAAAAGAATCTGGATACCCAGTCGTTTTCTTATTCGGTCATATGAGATCATGAGTAAAGATTATAGGGTATAATCATAAAGTGTCAATTAACAACCAAATATATAAATAATTTGACATCTAAAATTCTTTATTCTATAATATATAATTAATACAATTTATATTAAGGAGTAAACAATGAAACTAAGTAAGTATTTTATTATCTTAACAATGATTTTCCTAATCGGGATGTCATCGATTAATGCTAAAACAATGATTGTGCGTGTCTATGTAAAAAACTATCAACAATTATATAAACATATTGATTTTAAATACACTAATATTGATATCGCAGGAGTAAAACCACATGAATCTTATGACTTAATCGTTGAATCCGAAGATTATCCGGTCATATTAGCGTCTGGATTAAGAAATGAAATTGTTGTTGAAGATTTAGAAAAACAGAAAGAAGATGCGCTATTTTACAACCGTTATTTGAGTTTAGATTCAATCAATACCTATTTAAGAAACTTTGCAACAACTTACCCTAATATTTGTGTATTAGATAGTCTTGGTCTATCTTATGAAAACAGACAAATGTACGGGATAAAGATTTCGGATAATCCGAGTATGTCTGAACCAGAAGAACCGGGGATTTTCTTTTGTGGTTTGCATCACGCACGAGAATGGGCAACCATCGTTACCTGTTTATCAATTGCGGATAGTTTCTTACGCGCTTATAGTACTTCACCCGAAATACAGAGTTTAATTAATAACCATGAAATTTGGATATTCCCAGTAATTAATCCCGATGGTTATTTTTATGACTATCCGTCACAGCGTTCATGGCGTAAGAATCGTCAACCGTTCGGTGGTTCAATTGGAACGGATATAAACCGAAATTACAACGGTGCTTGTAATGGTGACCGACTGGGACTTTGGGGTGCGTTAACATCGGGTGCGCGGAGTTCGCATTTGCCATCAGATTTGACGTTTATGGGTGCTTATGGTTTTTCCAGCCCTGAAATTACAAACGTTGCTAATTTCTTCCGAACACATAATATTAATACCTCTTTATCATTTCATTCATATTCCGAACTCGTCCTGTGGCCCTGGGGTTATAAAAATATTCCTTGTCCGGATAATACAATTTTTATTCGAGTAGGGACACGGATGGCAAATATGATTACTAAAGTCAGTGGCAGCGGCACTTATACACCACAACAAAGTCCATTACTTTATCCGGTTTCAAGTGGTTGCGATGATTGGATTTATGGTTGGAATCGTGCTTTAAATGGAAATCCCTGCTTAGCTTTTACAAACGAAATCGGAACTTCATTCTATCAGCCAACTTCAAATTTAGACCAGATGTGGCGACAGAATTATAAAGCAGCATATTATCTGGCAACTTTTTCTGATAGTGTCAGAATTTTAATGAAGGGTATGGTTCCACCCCCACAAATTGTAGTGCCTGAAACAAGTCAAACCGGTAATTTCATTGTTGCGTGGAAACCAAAAAATCCGCAATTCAATAATCCTAATTTGTGGGAACTACAAGAGCTGAAAAACTATAGTTTTGGTGAAGACCAGTTTGAAGGACCAACCATGAATTGGGCAACTCAAGGATTTGTGTCAAGCACCAGAAGGGCGCATTCAGGAATGACCAGTATGTATTCCGACTCGGCAAATAATATTTCAAATTGTATCCGCACAATTTATCCTTACCTTGTTAATTCCACAGACTCTTTGACATTCTGGTGCTGGTATAATCTGGAAAAGAATTATGATGTCGCGGTTGCCGAAGTTTCTTATGATACAAAAGAATGGTTCCAACTAGGTGCACGTATGACTGATACTGCGATGAGCTGGAGACGAAAAGCATATTCTTTAGAACCTTATATGGGAAAATCTGTTTATTTCCAATTCCGAGTAATGACTGATGACGGTACTTTGAAAAATGGTTTTTATGTTGATGATATTTACCCGGTCCCGATATTTGGCAATACCCGTATTATCTCATCAGTTGTAACTGATACTTTTTACAATGTCACGGTTAGTGAACCGGGTCAATACTGGTATCGTGTTAAAGGCAGCAATACGACTTGGGGGTGGGGTGATTATAGCGTTCTTGATGGTGTCACCGTTTTATCAAGTGCAATTAGCGAATCACGCGATTCAAAAATTAACCCTACTAAAATAAATTTCAGAATTATTCCAAGCCTATTTAAGAATTCGACCGTAATTCGACATAATATCCCAATTGAAACAAAAGTTAGCCTTAAGGTCTTCGACATTCAAGGTCGAGTTTGTACTGAACTATTGAATAGTATTCAAAAACCTGGTAACTATCAAATGACTTGGAATCGAAAATCGGCTCAAGGGAAAAATTTATCTGCCGGCATTTATTTCTTAGAACTAAATGTAGGAACAACCAAACTGACAAAACGTGCGATAATTTTCTAAGCTCCCCTACTGTGTAAGAATAAGTTTCATAGCAAAATTCCGTTGTGGTGTTTCAAGGATATAGAAGTAAATTCCACCTGCAACTCGTCGATTCTGCTCATCATTACCATTCCACAATGAACTATAAATGCCTCTCCCCAATTGTGAATTAACTAATGTCTTTACTAACCTACCTGAAGCATCATAGATTTTTAGATTGATTTTTTGTGCTTCACTAAGAGTAAATGAAATTTTTGCCAAACCATTAGTTACGGGATTTGGGTTCGGTGCATAAAGCGCGGTAGCAATTGGTGAATACAATACGCCATTCTCTTCGATTCCAATGGTTGGCGATATTAAACGAACATAATCAATATTCGTATTATGACCGTAACCGGAATGGGCTAAAATTCCTAAATAAATTGTTCCTGAGAACGTGCCAAGATAAACTGTATGTTCTAACCATGCATTAAGGTCGCTTCGATATCGATTAAATGCTGCAACTCTGGTAAATGCTGTACCATCAGTTGAATACTCGATTTTTATGCTATCTGGTTCAGTTGCGTAATCGGAATCGTGATACATAAAAAACTTTAAAGAACAAGCTATCGGTATTGGACCAACTGTAATTGGTGGAGATATTATTCTGGCGGTATTGCCCAAATCAGCATCATAGGACGGGTAACTTGCCATACCGGACCCTTCATAAGGGGTACACGGCGGGTCATAATTAATAGTTTTTCTTGTCCAGTTATAAGAGCCGACTAATGGTATCGCTTGCCACCCATAAGCTGGAAATTCTAAATCATTAAACCCTTCAACAAGATTATCTGTCCCGATTTGAGTTATCCTCACCTTACGATTGTTGGTCGGATTCTGGTCCGCAATATTTACCTGCATTTTTACTGAACAAATTCCAGTTGTCATTGGTAGCCAAGTCTGAAACACAACTCGTGCTGTATCGCCAGGCGCGAGTGATGTTACGTTAACTGTACTAGTCATCGCAGTACTGCCATTATGGATAATTGAACAAACAACAGGAAAGGATTGTGTTGCAACTCCATAGTTTTTAACCCGAGCGATCGGAGTCATTAGTGTTCCAACCCGATGATAAGTGAGCGGCGAAATTATTTCATCTATTCCAACATCATTAGAAACTCTGGAGAAACCTTGCCCTGTCACATCATCAATATACCAACCTGGAAAGGTTACTGATTGGTCGCTTCCAAAATGCCAACGAATTATGAACGCTTGTCCTGAAACTAATGGCAGATTAAATGTATCTTCAACCCAAGTAGTGCCCGCTCCGGTATAACAGGATTCATCCGGAATTCCTGCATTACCACTTCCGACAACACCAGGGTATCCACCGATTGGTCTTATGAGAATCCAAGTTACGCCGTTGTCAGTAGAAATTTTAAGGTTTCCACCATCATAACCCGGCTCAAAACTATACCAATGCCAAAACCTTAATACTGGGTTGTTTGCCATTGCAATGAATATTGGGCTATGCAATTTCCAATTGGCATAATCCACATAATTACTATCCAATATCGTTGCCCACACTTTTGCACCAGAATGAGCAGAATATGGACCAGAAGTTGGCACACCCCATTGCCAAGCATTCGAAATAGGATTAGCAACATAATTTCCATTATTACTCTCAAAGTTCTCAGAATAATTTTGTGCGATTGCTCCGTTTACTGCTATTAACAAAAAAATCGGAATTATAAAATTATAATATTTTCTCATATATTTAGAGTTAAGCAATAAAAAATCAATTGTCAAGACGGAAAATAATTTATGTTTACACGTACAATTTTCCATTTTGACCCTTTAAATACCTGGTCTAAGACCTCGTATCATCCGCATTTTCTCCCCAGATATATACTCTGATATATTACCAGATATAATTCCAATTAGATTCTTGAATATATATTCGATTAGATGGTTATTTAGATACCTGATTATAAACTGAATTATATCTTGACCTAAAATCTTCAATAGAATACCAATTGAAAGTTCCTCTTCTATGTGTGATATAAATAGCCCTATACGGGGGGGGGTGTAGTGGTTCACAATTTCGGTAACAGATTAGCAATAAAAGAAAGCTTGTCAAGTGGAGTAATATATTTCAACCCACCATGCCTTCGCTCATAATTATAACGATACATGTAGCCATTAAGC